>Ga0209780_1004957_pt1 | contig 10406 bp, 6 predicted proteins | sample WorMetexBAHAMAS2_FD_187384 | JGI IMG/M metagenome (GOLD analysis project Ga0209780, IMG submission 187384) | Marine gutless worms symbiont microbial communities from Max Planck institute for Marine Microbiology, Germany - Inanidrilus exumae... | ecosystem: Host-associated > Annelida > Digestive... | reverse complement strand
CCCCCGGCTTTTCCCGTTTCACCCCCGGATCTTGGGGTGCTAGCTGAAACACTGGTCACACAGTGGCGTGAATATTGTTGATATTCTGGGGATGGCAGGTGCGGATTCGGAAGGTTTGATGGGGTGAGCGGTATGATGTTGGGAGAGGGTACCCATCCCCACTAGGAGAGGGGGCTAGGCCCCTCCCCAGAAAAAAATGAATTTTTCACTTGAAATGGCGTGTTTGGTGCATTTTGAGCGTATTGTTGTCCCTTGACAGAAGTTCACCACATTTTTAGCAATAGGATTTTTTTCATCGACGGTGTAAACGCAACAAGTCTCTACAAGCATTCATTTGTTTTACGATGTATATTTGATGGAGCATACTGACTGTCAAGCTGTCAAGCTGCTTGTGTTTGTTGCTTGTTTGTTGCTTCTGCTTCTATTTACTGGTATTGTTTGTTCGATGTCTTTTCTTTTTAATTTTTCTTTATTGTATCTTTATTGTATTCTTTATTGTAAAATTGTCATATATGCTGTTTTTCTGTGCTACTTGATGGCGTTTGACTGTCAAGAATTAAAAGGATTACTTACTACTTACTTACTTACTTACAATCTGCGTTGACATCCGTGCACCCGGTGTCGAATAAGAGGAGCGACCGTTAAAAAAATCGATCGTCGGTAAAACATAGGAATAAGCCCGCCGATAGCATTGCCATGCCTGCCGGACGGGATAATAATGCATATTTGGCGTAAACAATTATTAACGAAATCGGATGGTCCATCTCGTTAACATCTATTTAATAAAGTTAACCATTTGCAGTCAATTGTCAGCTTGTCACTACAACTGTTACCAACTGCGTTCACAAGAAAGATCGAAGGCTTTATATAGCAGTGTAATGCGGTTAATTTTCTCCCAGTCGCCTGCGGTCATTAATTTAAGATGTTGGTGTCTAGCCTCACACAAGACGACAATAACCGACTGTGACGCGTAACAGTAACTAAACGTGTAACCTGCGGATATGAATGACAAGCCACGATGGTTAATGACAGCATGATATCTCACCACATGAGCTAAATCAATAGCTCCGCTAGCCCGGCCGTCAACCACCCTCAGCCCCGATACATTACGGTATCTTGATCAGTGCCTTGCACCCAGCCTCTACCCTTCTTCCTATTCAGCCACTGAGGCTGTGAACTGCAATCTCAGTCCGGCAAAAGCCACTGATCTCCATACTCAGTTCGACGTATACGCCTTATAAGTAATCTGATTAAGTGGATCTGAAAACACTACTTCTTAAGCCTAAGTTGTTCCAATCCTAAGCCGTCACAGCATGGTTTCCCAGACCCGAGTCAATGATTCCGTAGAAGTTTGGATATACTTCGGAGTAATTAATTTCTAAGTCGATTCTCGAAACCGTTTTCCTGCGCTTCTTGACTTTTTCAACATAAAATTTATGTCGTTAATGTTCTGCATGAACATGTGGGGTGGAAATTATCCCAAATTTTCGCAAATTTTAGCAATTTCGTGTCGCAAAATTGACCAACAATGACCGCAAAATTTGGAGGAAATTTTCGTAATTTTCTTCGTTGTGTAATTATTATTCCTACATCAACATCAACAATGACAGAACTAGGTTTGGTAGAGATGTTATTGCATCAGCACTGTCTGTCATAAGGTGTATTGTGCGAAAACGGCTGAATGGATCCAGGTGCAGTTTTGAATGGTTTTTAGTAAGTCGAAGACCAGACGCCGATAACTTTAACTGGTCATGTCTTATCATGGATCAGTGAGATAAGCTACCTGCCAATTTTTATTGTACAATCAAGGGTATTTAAGTGTGCTATAGACGGTGCGCTCCCTTTATAGAGCCGCTAATGCTATTTTTTGGCACGTTTTGGAGATTGGCGTCTGAGGAGGTCACACTCCAGTAGATAAAACCAAATGTATGCCCATTTTGCTATACGGTCTTGTGGCCTGTCCACTGACCAAAAAACAAATATCGACAGTTGATTTTGTTATAAATAGATTTTTCATGAAGCTGTTTGATACTAGCAATATGGAGATTGTTAAATATTGTCAGGAGCAGTTTAATTTCAAGCTACCAAGCGGCCCAAGTGTCATCTTGGCTCATCGTACCATAATGATTTCGGATAAATTACATAAATGTGATAACACTGTCATAAACAAAAAGGTCAACTACCACAGAGGGACCGCGCAACGCGCTACGTTAGTCAATTCGTGCTATGTTTCACAAGGTATGGGAGCTAGAAAGGTTTCAAACACCAAATGTGACCTTCAAGGTCATTCAACGGCATCGGCATTGGTGCCATTCGTTAAGCCACATTTTTACGATTTCCTATTAGTCTTCCATTGCAACTATGTCTCTATCTTGCACCGTTTCCGAGACATTATCAGCTATTTACCAAAATTTAAAGCGATCACGTGACTCTCAACACATTGATTTCTATCATTCATGCACTAATACACGTTGTATCAATCCGCACACGACATTTAACTTGCTTAGTTTCGCCGACTCCAAAGATATGATTGGGAGCAAAATTTAAAAACGGGTCACATGGCCATGACCACGCCCATTAGAGGGTTGTCTGTCAGTTTGTCTATTTATTCGAATACATTCAATACTCACTTCCATCAAATGCAGTTGCAAAAAATTCACACATCTGGAGAATCACAGACTCATGGTGTTCGTTACTTACTGACTTTTTGAACCGGAAGTAGTTTCTTTCATATGACGTCGTTGGCGATACGTCATTGTACTGCCATGATGTTGTCAAATTGGTTTCTGCAAACTAACAAACGGTGAAACGCCTTGCCATGTTCAATTTGTTGTGCCAATTTTTAGAGTTCATCTTGATAAAAGTTCTTCACCCGCCAAGCTGAGGGGGAGGGGCGGCCAACAAGCAGCTCGCACCACCTCGACGAAAAGCACGCGCCATCACTGCCCGTTGGGGGTGACCCCGTCGGAATTTCGCCGAGATCTTTGGCGCCCGAAAACTAGAGTCCCTGGGCTATCGTATGGCGTTGTTTGCGTGATCCTGCGTTTAGTCATTTTGGTACAGTGTCGGCTTGTGACAGACTGACGGACGGACACACGACAACAGCATATACCGCTGTAGCATAGCGTCGCGCGTAACAATGCAATACGTTTAACAAATACGTGTAACAAATCTGTATTCACTGTTCTCTATTTAGACCGGCATAGTTCACTGATTGTTCATTTTGCTGCTTTGCTTGTATTTATGCATTTATGGTTGCGTGTTAAGTTTTTTCTTTATTTCTGCTTTATTCTACCACTTATCGGTGAATAGAGATAAAAAATTATATCGAATTTTAAAAATCTGGTAAAATTTGCAGACCACCCCATACTTTAAAACTACCATGATTTCGATAGCATCATGCCTTCCAGCAAAGACTTGCAACGCCAACTGGCATGCGTCGAGAACACTGCTAATGTCCATCACGATAATAATATTAAAGGTCACTGCATGTAGTAGCGAAAAGATCTCACCCTAGCCTTGGCATCGACGTGAGCTCCATTGCGCAGCAGAATGCGCAGAATGTCCGTCTGGTTGGCTCGAGCTGCCAGATGGAGGGATGTTTCGCCGCGCACCGTCGTCGAGTTGGGGTTGGCGCCGTGCTGAAGTAGGAACAGCACGACGTTCATGTGTCCCATGAAGGCGGCCACGTGCAGAGGTGTGAGTCCCGACTGCACACATCACAACCAGGCCATCGTCTTCACCGACTGACTGCGGGATTATGACCGAAGTAGTAGTATTAACAGCAACATATATATTTCTTACCTGCTATAGGCATTGTAACTTTAGAATGGCTCCAGAATAATTTTGTGGGATTATGACCGAAGGTAGTAGAATAGACTACTAAGATCAGTACATTCTAGTACGTTCTACTACTTCGGTCATAATCCCACAAAATTATTCTGGAGCCATTCTAAAGTTACAATGCCTATAGCAGGTAAGAAATATGTATGTTGCTGTTAATACTACTACTTCTACTATAATTATCACTACCGCTATTATTAGCCAGCACGGCATCGCGATGCTGAAGGGCTTATATTTTACCGCTGTGGTTTTTTTCTGTCTTTTTTTCGACGTCTAATCTATGAGATCACTGAATGGATCTCAACCAAACTTGACACATATTCACTTATGACTGCTATTTGAAAAATATGGTCCGAACTTCACTGGACATTGACCCCCACGGGCTGGGGAAAACTGCTTTTTGGGACTAATTTTAAACTTTGACCGAACATATCTCTGCAATGGAACACGATATCAACAATCGGAAAGAACCTTGTCAATCCACATGAACTCCCCTTCATGCCCTTCAGCCTTTCATCCTCAATTTATCGACCCTGAAAGGATGAAAGGCTGAGTTGGCATAGTTGGTTGACCTACAGCGGACGGCTTACCCACATAAGTGGTCACCCGTCAGCGGCAGTTGAGAGCGGGACAGGGAAAGTTCGCTGGTCCAAGACCAACGTTCTGCCACTGTGCAACGCAAGGTTGTTCCAAACTGGACTGGGCTTGACTTATGGCACTGATGGCCGGGCTTTGTTAGTAATGCAATGCCACTGAATAACAAGCTACGATACATGACCTCAGTTGTTGTTTCCACTGATGCTCCATATTTCAGCAGCAACTCAACGATTTTTATCCGATTTTTCTTGCAGGCAACGTGCAGTGGCGTAAAGCCATTCTGAAACAACATGACAACAATATTACTAAAACGAGACATGCAACAGTGAAAGAGAGGACGATACTAAGTGAAAAAGAGTAACAAGCACAATAACTGAGTAAAAGTAAAGTAAAGTATACGTCGATTTGTATAGCGCATCGTTGTAACTACCTCTAATGCGCTTAGACACAGATCACACAGTTTAACCTGCAAATTACACCATGCCTGCCTTTACTCACTAGCCGCAGAGCATCACCGCCCTTTGGCTGGTACTCATTTTACCGTCCTACGGAGGACAGAAGGCTGAGTCAACCTGGGTGGTTGGTACGTAAGAGTACGTAATGCTAGTACTGCCACACGCGGACATAGCTTTAAACTATTTGTGCCACAGTCACGCTTAGATGTACGTAAATACTTTTTCTGCCACTGAGTTGTGCGTTGTTGGAACAGTTTGCCGGCTCAGCCAGATGACTTTTCTTCTCTAAACAATTTGAAGCGGTTGCTAGAACGTACTGATCTTAGTAGTTTTATATTATTCCGTGACTGACTGTGTTTTAGCTATTTCCTGTGTATACTCGTGTCAACGTATATAAACATTTTTCAGTAATAGAGTTGTAGAGCCATGGAATAGTTTGCTTGCTAGCTGAGCCGCACTATTCTTCGTCATTGTATGCTTTTAAGATTTTTTAAAAAGTGTTGATTTGTCAAAGTTTGTGCAACAGTAGAACGATTCTACATTGTCGGAGTTTAGACACTTGTAGACTACGCTGTATGTTTTTAACGTTTTTTTTGTTTTACTTTTCTATTTTTCCTTTTGGTTGGTGCCTGTAAGAGCTATTTTGTAGCCTTGGTACTATTGTCATTGCATTTTGTGGTGAATAAAGTTATAACGTGCCGTGCCTCCGGGAGTCAAACCCGGACATGGTCACCCATCCCAGTACTAACCGGGTTCACTGTAGGTTAACCTCGTTGATCAAGACCAAACCCCATGGTGTCTCCATGAAATCCCATAGAATACTATGAAGGTTCCATGGAAAAGTTCACGTTTATTTACGCGTGGAAATCTCACGGAGTATGAAACTGGGACCGCAGAAAGCACTCAGTCGAGGTCCCATCAACCATGATTTTAACAACATTTTTAGCCGACTGAATTTTCGGCGGCTGTTACTTATCTATAGTTTCTAATTTATATCTGCTTTTCAACCACGGAGCTGTAACTGGTTTTTCCCAACTTCACTTTCACTTTTCAACCAGTTGACTGCATTTGTTCATCCTTGGAAATATGACCTTGACCGTCAAATCTGACTTAGACAAGATTAAGACAAACCAGCATGCCACATACCAAGGCGAAAGGTCATTTCGTTCCAATGTTATTGTCTGGAAACACACACAACCGGCTGACTTTTCTACTAAAGTGTTAAAGTGGTAGTGGTTGGTAAATACGCTGTGAAGCGGCATACCAGCGCACGGGCGTTGACTTCACACTTTCGGTCGAGCAGCAGCTTGGCAGCTCGCACGTTGCCGCAGTGGGCGGTCACATGCAGCGGCGTCAGGTAGTCCTGTCATCAGTCAGGTCAGTAACAGTAAGTAACAGCAAGTTAACAGTAAGTTCATTGACATATGAGAAAGCCAAACAGTTAAACTAAGCGAATGAGTTACATACTGAAAACTGAAATATTCAGTGAATACACTGAGAAACAGATAATATATACAACAAATTAAAAATAAAATGGAAATAAAATTAAAAACAAAACAACAAAAACACGATGCGGTCTACTGCTACAGATGTCGCACGTAGCGTGATCTGTGTATGTGTGTGTGACTGTGTGTTTGGAACACTGATGAGCTGTGCAAACACGAGTGAACCGATTTGAAGGGCTAACTCATGTGGGTCCGATGAACCATGCATTAGATGGCGGTCAAGATCGGACGAATCCATTCTCAGACGTCAGGGGTGACAAGTCGGCGATGAGGCCTTTTGCAAAAATACTTCGGACACTTGTTGTTATTAATACTATTAGGCCGCATCGCCTGCACGCAGTGCATGAGATGCGGCCTATTGCTACAGACGTCGCACAAAGCGTGGTCTGGTCTGTGTGTCACTCCGTCTGTGTGTCTGTGTGCTGAAGCAATCGAGATGTCACTTGGGCGGCCGACTCACTTGGATCCAAGGAACCATGTATTAGATGGAGTCAAGATCGGACGAACGCATTCGCCGCCGTGAGGGGTGGCAAGGCGGCGATGCGGCCTTTTGCCGAATTACTTTGGACACCTGTGTTTCGGACTCGACGGTCAACTGAGAGACGTACGATGGTGACGTCGTCGATGGCTGCGTGATGGTAGAGCAGAATACGAGCGCAGTCGACGTGGTCGCCCTGGACACTCATGTGCAGCGGCGACAGGCCGTTCTTGGTCTTGGCGACGACCGGCGCTCCGCGCTCCAGCAGCAGGTCCATCACCTGGTCGTGACCACTGCGAGCAGCACAATGCAGGGGCGTCAGCCCGTCCTGCACACAACACAAACATCGTGCTACAAAGAAACACGCAATTGATTTAGCCCGCCCGGTATGGCAAGCCGAATGGCTATATATTCTGCCGACGTTACTGTCTTTCATCTTCTTAATCACGGTGCTGTTGGAGACCAAATATCTCAGAATCTACTGAACCAATCCAAACCGCCCCTGAAGCCTCCGCGTAATGGCTCTATATAAATATGCGCATGATTATGATTATGATTTTCACGACAGGTACAAATATGGATGGGCATGATCAATCCGACCTTCTTTTCGCGACCGCTAGAGGGACGTTGTTATGGTAACCGATTTTTGGCGCGAATCGGCGAAAACTGGCATACCCCACCTTCATTCTGTGTGCTGACATTGCACAGCGGATGGGAGAATCGCAACATGGATGCGAACGTTAACACACACCGCCGATGACCCTTCCACGTCTGATAAAATTGGGTGAACTTTGGTCTCGTAAATCCTGAGTTTTGCAGGCGAGATTGCGCCGGGCGGGCTACACGCGGGGCGGGGCTTTCACAAGCATCTCTAGTTTCTACAGTAATATACGCGTCCTCGGTCCATCTGTCCACACAACTGGTCCAAGTCATTAAAAGTAACGTGCATATCAATCCATCAATCGCAAGGTTTTATGTAGCATTCCGAACTATCAAATCCTTTTGGTTATAGATGGACATTATTCCGCATTTTGTTCCTACAAAGCCCACTGTGATCCAACTCTACTGACCGCAGCTATCTATCATATCCATCATATGCTTCTTTGCGAGAGATTAGATGAAGCTTGCTACTCGTCAGCTTTTTAGAAGTATCGTGTCGTATCTGCTACTAGTCATTAAACATAACTTACTTACTTACTTACTTAATACACGCTGCATGCATGTTTACCCGCGTTCTGCAGTCGACTAGTGCGTGACTGTCGAGCAGAAGCTGGACCATGTTAGCTCGTCCCCACTTGCTGGCCACGTGCAGAGGACTGATGGAATTCTGCAACATCACATCAACCAATCATTCTATCTGTCACTCAATTACCATATGGAAACCAGACACTTCGGACCCAAGTCACCCATATCGGACCTAAGTGCCGAACTGTCTTGCACCATGGACCAAAATATATCACCACTTATTTGGTCCAAAATGTCCAACCACATGGATGGACCGAAGTGTCTTGCCTCATTTTTGTGGTGAGTTGCATGTATCAGTCTCTCAAACGGCCTATTGTCTATGAGACAAACCGGAAGTAGATTTCAGATTTTAGAGGTGAGCAAATTCCAATTTTGGCAGTTTCTCGATTGCTGTTGTCGCGTTTTTCAACGGATCGTGACAAAAATCCGAACAGAGTTAAAATTAATCAGCTTTGACTTCGTACTCAATGGTCACAATTCATATTTCAGAGAGGTGCAAATCTGGTTTCGGTATCGATTTCAACAGTTCTCGAACAACTAAGTACGCAATTCCTTACTGATTTTCACAAAATTTTGCATGCGGCCTGGAAACCTGGTTGACTCAACCCCTATTGTTTCTGAGATACCCGATTTTAGAGGTGAGCAGACTATGATTTTGACAGTTTCGCAATCACGTTTTTTCACGCAGCGTCACAAAAATCCGAACAGCCATAAAATTAATCAGCTTTGACTTCATACTCAGTGGTCAATGAAACCGGAAATAGAATTCGGATTTTAGAGAGGTGTAAATTCTGGTTTTAGTATCGACTTCATCACTTCTGGAACGATTACGTACGCAATTTTAACCAATTTTCAGAAAGTTTATTCCTGCGGCTTGGAAATGTGGTCCGCTCGATGCCTATTGCATCTGAGACAAACCGGTAACTGTATCCGATTTCAGAGGCGTGCAAATTCCGGTTTTGGCAGTTTTGACATTCTGAAGGCTTAGTCGATTGAGGTAGTCGAATAGGTCTGTCACTGTCACAATGGATAGACCGGAGTTCGACAGAACATAATGGTGCTTGCTATCAATATTATTGCTATCTTTTACAGCAGATGTTACATCATTAATATACTTAAGTTTATACGACTCATTTCCAGCAAAATAAATCACGTTATTATTTTTAAACCAGCACAAATAAAGATATGGTTGTCTGAAACAGTGCACGCATAACGTTGTAAATAGAATATACTGCAATGAATTAAAATTACGTGAAAATTGCAGAGGCAAGCAGACAAGTATCACGCACTCACCCGTGCTTTGTAGTTCACGTCGGCGCCTTTCTCAATCAACAATCGACCAACACTTGTATTGCCGTAGTGAGCCGCAATGTGCAACGGCGTGAAACCGCTCTGTGATAAGAACATAATAACAACACGTACTCCGTGGTTCAGATACACATTTTCTTGACTGAAACAGAAGTTCTGGGCCCTGTTAAAGATGATATGCAATAATTTTTTTGGTTGTTAAAGTAAATTGTCCATAGTATGTCTTTAATATTAGTAAATATATTCGAATATTAACGAACATCAAAAAGTTAGGAAATTTTAGAAAAAGCGCCAGAAAGTGCGCACCCGATGATTTGTTTACGTTTGCAAGTGATGACGTCATACTAGGTAAACAAACGAGGGAACAAGCTGTTGAAGTGTTGAGTGAGACACTATACAACACATAGGCATAACGACGTAGAAATAGGTTCTTAAAACATAAACTGGTAAAATTAACTTCTTATCTAATCTCAATAACGCATAACAACGTAAACAAAACAATTAAAATTAAGCGTATCCAGGTATGACGTCACACATGCCGAAGAATAGATATACCAAAAAGACCGATAAACTTGTAATTTTTAGCATATACCGGTATATGGCATAATTTATCGAAATTTGTTACAGAGACGGGTTTATATTGCAGTAAGCAGCTAGAAACTACTTTTAATCAAGTTGGTAAAAAAATCGTTGCATATCATCTTTAAGTTCTCAAGCGACAATAGCTAGTGCCAGCGAACTTAGAAAAAGTTAACAAAGACGTAGACGTAGACGTAGACGGAGTTTGCGAGCGCAGGCCGAAGCCTCTATGCCCGCATCTTGAAATCACTTCACGATAAACTACGTTACTAAAATTCCTCACACAATACTTCACTACGACTTCCGGTTCCCTGCAGCTGTGCTCTAAAATCATATACAATATCTTGATTATGCCAAAATTTATCCAATCTAACTTTAAACGTGTTAGTGGTGTTA
>Ga0209780_1004956_pt1 | contig 10407 bp, 6 predicted proteins | sample WorMetexBAHAMAS2_FD_187384 | JGI IMG/M metagenome (GOLD analysis project Ga0209780, IMG submission 187384) | Marine gutless worms symbiont microbial communities from Max Planck institute for Marine Microbiology, Germany - Inanidrilus exumae... | ecosystem: Host-associated > Annelida > Digestive... | reverse complement strand
TCTCTTTCCTCTTCTCACTCCTACTAGCACACTGCCTGGCCCAGCGCCTCTGAAGTTACGACCATATGGCGCTATACAAATGTGTATATTATTATTATTAACAATGGACATTGACGACATACCAGTAATTCCAAGACAACAGAAGAAAACGGCTGAATGAGAGGATGATTGAATGACAAGCTGTCATCCGCAGCAATCACATTCATTGGCTCACATGATAAACCACTGCTCACTGTTCACACACAAAAGACATCCACCAGTATCACATTCCAAGACAACACCTCAACATCACCACAATTACAGGCCCGCCTAATGGGCCAGTATTATTTTGCTCGCTGGTGTCGGTCGTCTGTCGGCGTCGTCAGTCGTCGTCTGTAATGCAGCCGGCGGGCGGGCAGGCCGCCGGGCCCGTGAGTGGTCGGCCACTGCCGGGCCAGCTGTGTTGGCGGTCGGGCGTCTGACACTGCATGGCGGGCCAGTACGGTTACGTGCCGTTAGGTGACACCTTGTTTTATACCTGTCTGTGTGTCTCTGTGTGCAGAGAATGCAACAGCACAGGTTGTTTATCGGGCCTGCTGTGTTGCTGCTGCCATTACTGTGGCCTGCTAGCACTCCCTCTGGTCATACTACCAAATTCACTATGCTGTGCAGTCAAGTACACTCACAACGGCCTCTGCTGTGATTACAAGCTACACTTAACACAATCTACGGCATTTCAGTTCAACGCCTGCCCCCAATTGAAAATTTGGCAACTGTTGCAGCAGGAATTAATGGTCAGAGAGCCAGCAATCCCAACAGGGCAACCTCAACATATGACAACAGCTGTCAACAAATAACAGGGTACGGCTGTGCACCACAATTCTACGGCTGGTAGGTGTGAAAAAGTGCTTTGTTTGAATTTCAAAATCTGCACTTTAATAATTCCGTATCAAGACATTTAGTAATCGGAGAACTGAAAAGTGACAAATTGTTTACTGAGACTGCAGGGCGGCCTTCAGAAAACGAGACCCAAAACTGCAGCTTGTTTGGCTGACGTCAAGGCTGAATTAACCACACAGTAAATAACCAGAAGAAAAGAAGCAAATGTGATGAACAAAGAAAGTGGTTTACCAGAGTTGAATGCAGACACACAGACGTTGTACAGGCCAGTGGCATCGAAGACATGATCAAAAACACATTCTGTGCTGACTGCAAGTGACAGTTGGTCAACACTCCATCTGTACATGATGTCCTCAAGCTGTGATGGTGCATCATCTACACACATCAACAGTACATCCTTAGTAACATACATCTGAGCTGTAGTGATTGTCTGGAGAGAAAGAGGGGAGATTACTTGACCAGCTCTGTGCTGTTGTGCATCATAATTGTGCACATCATATCCACACCTATATAATGAGCAGTTCGAACACGGTTGACTGGATCGGGCTTTGATCTTGCTTGGCCTATCTGTCTTCCTAGCGCCTCTGTGTCTTCGGTGTACTTGGTGCTATAAGTAGACAATTTTTTATTACATCTTTTTCTTTACCTTGTAGTGTGCTAAGCCTGTGGGATCTTCCCTTGACCCGGAAGACTATCATCCTTCAGAGCTATTACACTGTTGGTTGGGTCATATGACCTGTAAAATCGTCTCCGAAATGACCTATAATGTGTCAAGTGGGACGTTAAACCCTACAATACCATACCTTAGTTACATACATGACATGCAAATATCTCAATAAATCATGATGTATGCATTTCTATTTATCACTGTGGCTACTCCATCCTTCCACTGTTCCAGCTATCCATTCTTACATGCCATCAGTCTGTGACAGGCGTCTGTGACAGCTAAGTTTCATGTAATAATTGTAATTCTTCAGACTGTCATGGTGCTTTCTAAATCAATCTTGGTCAGTAAGTTTACTGATATATTGTAGCAATGAGGCTGAATTAAAACATACAGTTACAACAGAGTAAAATGCAATCACACATATAAACGAAGCAGTAGATAGTACATGATCTGTACGATAAGCATAAAATAACTAACACCCAGAACAAACATTGTACGATAATTTACTGATAGTTCTGTAAAGCGTGGTTAATAAATGAACATTACCACTGAGTTCTAAGGTGGGAAATTGGGTAGGCTGTAGTATGCCTTAACTTGTCCTGTGTTTATTACTTACCACACATGCCACAGTTATGGTTTGAAAGTTAAACATAGTCAGTGTGCATTCAAACACACTAGTTACTGACTGACTTACTTACTGACTAACTAAGAGGGCTTATATGGTATGTTAAAACATACAACTGTGTAACATGCTATTTCACATTTATGCAGTGTCGTGTTAAATAAATAAAGCATTTTAAAACAAAAAAGCACACAAAATTACCATTAAACACGGCCATAAATACTGAGCGTCTGCCAGTGACCAGTACAGACATCGGCTTTATATCCGCGTCATGCATGTGATCCAGCACCCTAACTGTCACATGAAGCACTTCCATGGCAATGCTATTCTCTGCTGTAACAGTGACATTGTGGGGCCCAGGATGTAGATACACATGTGATGCAGTAACTAGACGAGACTCGGTGTCAAGTACCAGGTGATGACGGCTGCCTCCGAAGTCAAACTCTACCGTCAGGTTCGCTCCACTAACAGAGCATGCTGTTACACTGACTGGTTTGCCAATGACAGCAGGTTCCGTGGCCAATGTGATGAGTTTAAACACAGTCTCAGCAACATCTACCGTCTTCCATGCAGTCTCGGTGCTAAGATGGTTCCACGCTGTCACAGTCATGTTATACTGCCCAACGTCCGAGAAAGCCACAGTAGCAACTGAAGAACCGTTGCTGGTTGTCGTGTGGATGGAATTCCCGACATCGAAATTCCACATAAATTCAACATCGGTTCCTTCCTTGACTGTTGCAACGCAGTCCAACTTGGCATTTATCAAGAAGTATTTGTCATCACTGCAGGAGAGCGAAAGTGCCGAGATGGGTACAGCTGCAGTTATAATGACGCCATCAAAAGCTGTGCTCACTGCATTACTGACTGTAACGTTAATCAGGTAGTCTCCTGCATTCGTCAACATCAGCTGCAGTTGTGGCACATCCGTAATGGTTGAGAGAATCATGGGAGTATTTGTTTCGGTCATGAATTCCAATCCTGACACTGCCCAATGATACTTCAGAAACTGTGAAACTGGTGAAACCAATGCCTCTACTGTTACATTCCTCTGTGCAGTCACTACTCTGTCAATCAAAACAGACACATTCTCAATACGACTTTGTACAATCAATATCGTCCAGTTGCATGCCACTATTGGTTCTTCCACTCCAGCAGCACGCACCTCAACCGAGACATTAAAATCACCCTCAGACGTGTGCATGTGTGATAGCTCCACATGCAACTGGCAGGTCAGTCCATAGTTGTCATCGGAAATTCTCACAAACTCCCCGTCATCACCGTCCATTGAGTCACCAATATTGGTGTCTTGTGTGTTGTTGGTTGCTATGGCAACGCCACGCTGCAGGGACACAGTAATGATGACATCATCGCCAAAGTCAACGGACAAACTGGAATTCCGGAGCGTCATCACTGAAAACGTGACAAATAGTTTTGACCTTTGATTGACGGAAATTACTGGTGACTCTGGTACCAGCTGAACACGCTGGATAACATAGTCACTAGCAACCTAAACACAACAGCGTGACAAAACTAGCATCAAAAACAAACAATGAATATGACATGAACAATACACAGTCACCAAAAGTAAATGGCTATTTTCCTAGGGAACCCGGGTTAGCTAGTTGATTGCGTGAATTTCTTTCTCCATAAATCTGACGTCAGTGCATCGTCTTTGGTCAGATCACGTTGCAATAAAACAAGAACACAGATCATCGCAATTAAAACTAGAAAATGCCAGCACTCACAGTCTCACAAGAGTGCCAAAACCCACGCCAGCGCTGGTTTTTTGTTCATTGTGACCTTGACCTTCGACCTATTGACCCCAAAATAAATGGGTTTCCATCATTCACGGCAGAACATTTTTATGTCAAGTTTGGTGAACCTAGCTGCTTTTTGAGATATCATGCGGAAAAAGACAGACAGACAATTGCTTGTGAAAACCTTACCCCCGTGACTACCATCAATATGGTTAACTATCATCATCATCGATTGACTGATTGAGTTAAAGTTTTACGTTCCACTCGACACAAAATATTTCATTTCAGAGACGTTCTTCATAGCCAATCTCTTGGCTAAGTACTGAAGAAACTAAACGCAACACAACATAAGCCAGCAACACAAGAACAAAATGACCTAAGCTAATGACAGAACATACGAAAGAAAAACCTAAATAAACATACAAAAAGAAATCTAAACCTAACTAACAAACAAAAATGTAAGAACTGCTCACGTGTGTGCGTATCATTGTGCACAACTGTCATACAAAACACAGCACAGAGCAGTTCTGATTATCTTCCCTCTTATCCTCCAGACAACCACCAGAGTTCAGATGCTGTCTATTGCAGTGGATGGGGAAATCATCATCATCAACATGCTCATCAACAACAGCTAATAACTTGAACTGACAATGCATCTGATAATGCAACAAGGACATCATAAGATAAAATGCCCAGCCACACCCATCTGACAACACAGAGGAGTCAAAAAATCATCTGATCCTAACCACATCCCCTTTGTGAGTACTTTATCACCTCTCAACTGGCATATGCCACAGTCAAACTGTATACAAAACGATCAGATGCTTAGCTTCTCCGTTCTATAAATACAGAACAGCAACAACAATAACAAAAATGACCATAACAACCCATTCAATGGCCCTTTACCCACAACGATCTGGGTGAGACGGTACCAGAAAAAACTAATATTCACTCATTCACTATCTTTCTGAATATTATACAGTAATTAACTTTATCCATTCCCTGATGCAAGTCAGGCAAGCATTCATCATCCACAACTGACTCATATCACTGCTTCCTTCATATCAACTCTACAATTATAGTAGCCAAGAAACTTGAAATCACACACACAAAAAAAGAACAGCAAAATAGACATAAAGACGTCCAACCGCTCACCACTGCAATACGGCTTGTTGCTGAACCAAACTCATTCGACACAGTAACTTCAATGATATAGTGACCAGTGCTTGTCAGAATAAGTGACTAAACATTTCCAGAACACAGTCCTTGTTTTAATTATAACAGATCTGTTTGCTATTTACCAACATTACTGCCTGTCCGTTTACTTAGTCAACACTTTGTCAAAGCACACACTAGCACAGCATTAATATAAATGAAATCAGCAAATGTCATTGCAGAATGTAAGACAAAACATAGATACTTACGTCGTTTTTTTAACATTCTGTGTATATTAAGCCAATGCACTCACAACTCTTTTAATGGTCACAACCCATTCCAGGCAAAGGATTTTAACACATACTTCCATTTTCCAGTCAAACCTCAACTGTCCCTATGCATCCCGGTATTCTTTCTGAATGTTTCCGGACCTACAAATGATTCTGACTAACCTGCTTTTCTGGAGATGCTCCAGGTTAAACTGGGATTCACGGAGCAGGATTTCTGAAGGGTGGATGACGATCCCGCTGCCCACCCAACAGTGTCAGAGTGCTCAAGGGATGTGAAAACAGTTTGCGAGACTCTATGACAGACACACATGAAGCTAGCAGCCGACCTGAATGCTAGACGTGCATGACTGGCCGTGAGAGCATGGCAAACCAGCCACTGTAACTTCACCATCAACGTGCCCCGTCGAGTTTTCCACGACTTTCCATTCAAATGTCAGATTCGCACTGACTGGCAGAAATGCCTCAAATTCCACAGGAACATTGCTGTAGACGTGATACTCGGAAGATGCATCAGGATGACACCATGGCAACCAATCACGCTCCGTAACCACAGCTACTGTGAGATTCAGAGGAAACAGCAGCAACACAGTGATGTTAAATGATGTCTCAACCAACGAAATACTATTGGATGCCATGACCTCTGAAATTCAAACCCAAACACTACCACACATTAAAGTGCATATTACATACCAGATAACTTCGTCTTTCTTTCAACTAAGGACATTAATGATACCTCGTATAGCTAATGTACAGCTTTGTGTTAGCTGTTTTAGAGATTTTCTGTGTACATTGTGTAGAATTGTAATATTAATATTAATGTTCATATAGATGGTAGCAGCCAAAGAAGTCGCCTTGGTGTCTAAGAGTTGGTAGCCACTTGGCACTGATTGTACAGTCAACAAATAAACCAGGTCATAAAGTCATAATCATGTCATTAACATTGCTATTAGTATTTAGTAATAATGGAGGAAATGATATAATTACCAATAACAAAAACTCCATCTCTGGCAAACCACGTGGGAATCAAAGACTGAACAACACGGGGAACAGTATCATCAGCAGCCACATACTGTACAATGTCATCATGTCCTTGCCACCGCCACCGCAACTGTATCAGAGATGACGATGAGTCACCATCAATATCAAACCCTGGACATAATAACAATGCATTACACTACAAGCAACCAAAATACACACAACTATATACATGACTACAGTAGTATATAATTAAAATTCAATGATTAAGATACATCACTGAAACATACCCACTTTAAAATTATAACTATCATAATATATGTGATCGACCTGCCCATGTAGCTCAGTGGTCAATGCACTCGGGTGACACGTGCAGTGGAGCATGACGCACAGTGGGTGCTGGGTTCAACGCTCGGTCCAGGTGTGTTTGTTCTCCGCTAAAGCATTATTTCTAATAATTTCAATGCACATGATGAACAGGGAGATAATCCCAGCCAGGAAAGAGGGTTCAACGGTGTCCTCTTCAATCTGTGACTGTTGCTGATACTTTGATTAGCAGCATCAAGGGTCATCAGCCGCGACTGGCGTGAGCCAAAGCTAAAAGGCGTGGCTGGCCACTTACTGGCGCAAAGACATAGCACCATGCACCAGTCAGGACTAGCCAGATGGCAGGCCACATCTAGAAGGGGTTCCACCCTACACTACATGCCCAAACAGACTCTACAATGAACGCATCTAGCACACACTTACTTACCAACCCCTCCCTGGGTATGCACACTAAACCACTACATGAGGTCTCAGCGCTGTAGGCCTAGGCCTCTGCCTGCAACAATGAATGAACGAACGGCATAACATAACATAAAATATTCGTTTAATAAAAAGCTGACAAGCCGCAGCTCCATACAGGTAAAATACAGAATAAAACAAACACACAAGTGGAATACAGTACAATGAATGATAAAATAGTGTAGATATGTGTGTTAATATGAATTTTTAAACAACATGCGAATGATAAAATCGGAATCTACTATTTTGTTAGGTTTATGTGTAAGTGAAAAATCGTGATCTCGAGGTCGGAGATCATAACAGGTATTTCGTGAGGGAGGCATCAACTGATGTAGTACATGATTACTGCTGATGAGCAGACTGAACATAGTGTCGTCGGCGTCGTCGACCATTTCTCTGACCGTCGGCTGATCCACAGGACAGAAGCCAGAGCGCTTACCTCGGCGGATGACTGCCTCATGTGTGATCAGACGTAAAATATTTACATTTGATCCAAACAGCATCATTCATCTTTCCACACGTCCAAACCACCAACTGACTGGTTCCAATCCTAACAATTCTTGGAGCTCTCTACTTGGCTTTCTTTCTTTTAAAGTAAACCAGGTGATGCAAATAATTATACGGAAAGCCAAGATATACTTTATCAAAACTATAAGTGACTATATGAAACTGCAAATTCACAACTATAAACATTTTTCCTGGTGAAACCATGTTTTCACAGTTTTCTAAAACTAGTTTCAGAATTACATAAATGAATGCATGAGTGGAGAAACTGCATGTAACCAAAACCAGTTCCATTAAGGTTTCATAGATGCAGTATGCCATAAGTAGCAGTGAAATGTTGTTAATGCTGGCAGTCCAGTCATAGTATCATCTTTGTATATTACGAAAACTGTGTGCCAGCTAGCTGTAATTAGAAGTCATATAATATCATGAATTTTATAATATCCTGAATTTATTAACAAAATTATCATGGAAATAATTATTCTGACAATGACAATCATACTTGTGTTACATAACAATAATTCATCTCATAGCACACTATACGCTAAGTTAAAGGTAAAGACTTCCCATACTCGTTGCCGAGCGTTGGGCCCGGAGCTGATCCCGGTGTACAGGCAGTCAGCCTGCAGGTGACTTGAAGCCATCCACCCGGTGGTAGATGCCATTATTTTCCGCCAGGCCTGCAGTTACCTCCCCAGCCGCACAGCATCACCGCTCCTAGGCCGATACTAATTTATACTGCTTGGTGACAGAGGCACATAGGTGTGAACAACTTGCCCAATGTTTTTACGCAGGTTGGTTGGTTGGTTGATTGGAGTTTAATGGCGCTTTCCACAAAATGCAGCTTTTGCCCTGAGTATAGGAATTAAACCCACGACCTGTTGATCGCAAGTCTAATGCTCTACTCGTTACGCCACCGCATCAAACACTATACCCAATGCAATATAATTTCAACAAGAATTTACAAAACTGGGATTAAAAGAACACAAGAAATAGTAAGTAAGTATGCAAGCACACAATTTTGTTAGCAATGAAGTCAAAAAAAGAGTGAGGACTCACTGTGAATAACAAGAACAACAACAACAAAGTTAGTTAGTTAGTTGGAGTTTAATGTCCCCTTTCAGCACAAATATGGCTATATCAGAGACAAAACAACAACAAAGAGGTAACAGAAATAAGGACAATGCACAATAAAAGTAATTAACATCAATTAGTAACTCCATCCAATATGCAAAACCCATCTAAATACAGTAACTGACAGACGAACCTATCAGAGTGAAGGTGCAGCAATGTAATACTAACTAATAATGGCAATAATTTACCGAGTGGCATCATCAGAGAAGCCATGGAGTGGACAGTGGCAACCAGCTCAACAGTCTGTCCTTCAACCACTGTGGTATGACTGGCTGTGATGGTCACATTATAAAGCACAGGACCGGCGGCTTGGTACACGCTGCTTAATGGCAGTGCTGAAGAGCTGATACCATAACCACCACATGGCAACGGCAGAAGAGACGAGACTGCAGTGACTAGATTACGGCCTGCTACATCTGCATCCTGTGATCTGCAACTAAATGTACACACAGTATTTACATAACAGGACAGTTTGTCAGTATGTAACAGACACAGGAAACATCCTAGGACGACATGTTATGGATGATGTACAGGATAGCACGTTTTGGTCTATCTTGGACTGAAAGGATATGAAAGTTGGCAATAAGTAGATAACGAAAATCAAGGTGTGACAGGTAATATATTTTCACCTAGACATGGCCAATGGGTGTGTCTATGTAATGTTCCATTTGTCATAAACAGCAACTACAGTTAAGATGTCAACTGGGATTCAACTGCTGCTAACATCTACACTGTGTCCCAACTCCCAAAAAAACTAAGAAATCAAACTCATGCAGTAATTCTATTGAATCTTATACTGTGTGGACATTGTGTATTCGCTGCTGCTTATGTTATTCATAACTGTATGCAATGTTACTCCTTTGCACATGTCAGTTGTAACGAATCTAGCCTCAATAGCTACAACAATAAAATAAAATATACTTACTTAGTTATTTACTTACTTAACCAATTATGAACGCTTTTCACTGACAAACTCAATAGTAAATTTGTGGTAAACTGACTACAGATGATGGCAAACTATAAAAGTCATTCCTACACTACTTTGAAAATGATTTTTCTTGTCACCCAATTAACAGCACAAAAAGCACTGCAAAGATCTCAAAGCTCTGGCTCCAACCACGGAAAACCATCGGCCTCACCCATCTTGATTCACTGCCAGAGTCCTGAAGGATGGGACATTGCTCCCTTAGCACTGGCTCTTTAGCACTGTATTCCACAGTAACAACACAACACTGCACCTTGAATGGATATGGTCAGATAACAATCTTTTGCCTGCTGACCTCTGAACACATATCACTGATCAGGTTCATTAGCAGAAGATGTATTGACATCAGCTGAATTCATAACAATGATGATGATGAATGCATCTCAAAAGCTGCTGATGCTTGTGGGTGACATTAATAAATGACAAACCTGATATTACAGCTGCTATGTTCAAAAAATTTCCAATGAGAAGAAACGAACGAAGAAAAACAGTAACAACCATCTACTGGATTTATGGCAACAAATTCAAACCTAAAACAGACCATTAAAACATAAATCCATAAAACAAATCCACTTCATAATCAGCTGCTGCTAACATATCATTATTTTCATTGGTAACACATAGACCTATGTTGTATCACTTTGGCAGTAAAC
>Ga0209780_1004955_pt1 | contig 10407 bp, 4 predicted proteins | sample WorMetexBAHAMAS2_FD_187384 | JGI IMG/M metagenome (GOLD analysis project Ga0209780, IMG submission 187384) | Marine gutless worms symbiont microbial communities from Max Planck institute for Marine Microbiology, Germany - Inanidrilus exumae... | ecosystem: Host-associated > Annelida > Digestive... | reverse complement strand
CCCAAGGTAGTGTAGCGACACGTTTAAGGTGTGGTGGGATCTTTAATTATCACTGCGCTGCAAATTTACAGCTGAGTATGTCAGTGAAAGAAATTTGAAAATCGGTTAAGAAATGACAGAGTTACGGCCATGAGTTTGGTGTCTTCCTTTTTTGGGACACGGTGTATATATCGGATCAAAGATAAACTTATTGAGGTGCAAGAATAATACGGACATCCTCTATCACCACAGCGAGCATGGTCGGGCTCGGATTGCGCAAGCTACCGGGAGCTGTTTAAAAGTAGTCGATGTTTTTGTCAGTCCGCTTTTTGAAAGATCAAGGGCCGTTTATTTCCAGCGCAAATTAATCTTCAATTAACGTTAATGGGAAATTAACTTCCATTAATTAATGGGAGTTAATATCGCATTAACGTTAATGGAAGATTAATTTGCGGTGGTAAATTTGCGGTGGACAAAACCGGCCCAAGTGTGTTCGCGGCCATTAAGGAGCTTGAATTCAAAAACGATTTTGACGTCGTTTGACGGTTTGATAGGGTAAGATTTGTAGATGTGCACCCGCGTTCAACTTTAGGGCTACCTCTGCTCCGCTAGGTGACGCCACCACAGAATATTTAATTTCAAAATACGGTCAAATTGTTTTTACGCCTGTCATGGGTGACATGATAAAGGTGCACTGCGACTGCGTCTGCACTATGAAATAGTTTAAATGCTTTGCCACCACAGGCGGATAGTGAAAGGGCAATGGGTATAGTAACTCTCAAATATTCCAAATTTGGTCAAATTTGTTGTTTATGGTCCAACGGGGTAAACAGGATGGACTATAATCAAGATGAAATATTGCATGGAAGCGCATGCCAAAGGTACATTGTCGCATGTCAAATTACCAACAATCTGTGGAATGGGATTAATGTGAGATCCACAAAATTTTAAATTCAACCAAATTTGGGGTTTACGCAATGCAGTAGCGATACGATGCACCGATGACGATGAAACTTGGTATGGAAGAGTACACCGTAGGTCACTCTCGCACGCCAAATTTCACCATGATCGGTCAATGGGGTGGGTATGGGAACCCCGACAATTCCAAATTTGGCCAAATTTGCAAATAGTTGCCAAGCAGAGGCTACACGATGCAACAATTAGCGTTTAATTTGGCATGCATTTGGCTATGGGAGCCCAAATCCTTTTGAATTTTTCGGACATGTAGCCGGTTTTGCAACGACTCTGCGTTTGCGTAAGATTTCTGGTTATTATATTTATTTATTTATTTTTATTCATTATTTTTTATTTAATCATTTATTTACCTTAGTATTGCTGATTTTAAAATATGTATTTAATACTATTTATTATATAAACTTTTTATATGGAAACTTCAGTCAGATACCTTGTCAGTGATCTTGATGAACAACATGAACACGATGAGGACGAACAGATTGTCAGTTATGCCCACAGTTCCGATGATGATGTAGATGATTTTGAGTACACGATTACGGATGTGGGCAAGATAGTTTGCCGTATCATCATCGTCTGGTTCCAGCGAAGACGTGACGTTATCCCACAGAGCAGTCGACAACGATGCGTTCTCCATCGCCGCTAACTCTGAACTGAAGTGCATAATGAATTTTTCATGCCTTTGACATTTCACGTTTACTTGGCGTACTTGGTGCCACAGGCTCAACAAAGATGATATCATACCTTTCATTGTCAGAAAACGAGTAGGGATGCACCTAACGTTTAACTTAGTAAACGTGTACACGAAACTTCTAAACGTTTACTAAACGTTCACACGCAGTGTGGCGGCCAATAAGAACGTGGATGGTTCTCAGTCACGACAACGGCATTACAGTAAGTAACGGCAAGCAGTCATTTGTGACTTCAGCTTGCCAGCCTGCAGTGAAGCTATACGATTATCGCTTAATTATTTTGCATTAAGTGGCGAAAATCTGACATTATGCCATTGACTGCTTTAGTGAATTCTTAGCTTCTTAGCTTCGAATTTCGTAATTGTCGGCGTCGCCATATTCGTTTACACTGTCGTGCGATTTTGTCAACGTTTACACAATAGTTATCGTGTACACGTATGCACCACTACACGCGCACATCACGTTATAATGAACTTGTATGCGTCGGACGTCGTTAGCGTGTGAAGCTATTGTCAGTAGTGAATTGACTTATTACGCGGTTTAGGAACCGGATACCCGGTTGTTGGAACCGGGTTACCCGGATTCGGTTGTTAGGGTTAGGGTTAGACACGAAAATATTTGGTTAAATATAACCAAAAGGCTTTGTTGGTTTTACAAAATATATTTTGTGACTGTAACAAAATTATATTCACAAAATTATTTTGTGACAGTAACAAATATTATTTTGTTTATAAGCAAATAGTCACAAAGTTTTGTAATGGTCACAAACGTTTTTGTGACTGTCACATTCATAAATCAATTTTTGCAGTGTAGGCAACCTAATGCAAACTTTCATCAAAATCGGAGCAGTAGTTTTTGAGTTATCTTGCGGACAAACAGACAGACAGACAGACAAACGCCGGGCAAAATATAAGCAATAAGTTATAACAAATATCAGAAATTTTTATCGTCGTGGATAGCCTCCCGGCAGCCGGGATCGTGAGCCCTAAGCAGCTGGCGTTGTAGTCCCGAATGCAACGAACGAATGAATGAATGAAAAAGTGAAAACGAAGACGCATTAGCTTCAAGCCAATGTTTCTGCTTTTATTATTGATGAATAAAGACTCATATAATACGCAAATTACACAATGCGTTAACGACACAGTATTCAGAAACGGTTCCGGGTACCCGCGGTTTTGGAACCGGTTCTGGAACTATAGAACCGGTTCCGTGGAACCGGTACCTACGTCAAATCACTAATTGTCAGTAGGCGGATGGAAGACGGACATCATGTAGAATGTCATAAATGACATGACCGTACCTGCTCCAGACGAACCGGTGAGGCTGGGCAGCCAGGCGGACTGCCTAGTCCGTGAGAAGCCCTTTCTCATATTTCTCACACGATCTGATCAAACAGTGTCCCTTCTAATGAGGACGCACCATTGTCTCGTAAAGGTTCAGTGAGATATTTGGTTTCTTATACAACATTACTCTTGCGATGATGAGTCTGCTTTGGTGTAAGCTTGGCTACATTGAGTTGTCGAGTATAAGCCGCTGTTTTTCGTTTTATTTTTATGACCTTTCGCCTTAGTTCTTTCGCAAACACCATGTAGTTTTCCACGTCTTCATCGTCATTAGCAGTATGTCCCTATTTCGCCTTCTGTACACAACGATTAATTTTCTTGTCTTTCCTAGGGTTACAGATAATATGGGATACTAAATTTCTCTGAAATTTTTGACAGTTTGCTTGAGATTTCTCGGGTACTCTGGCCTATTTGAATCGTTGACCAATTACTGTGCAAAACGTAACGTTGCAGGAAAAACGTGTGGCATTTAAATGACCTGATCTTGATCTTCAGCCGCGTCTTTGGATTCACCATTTGATTATGGTGAACGTTACATGACCGCATTAAAACCAATCAACGGAACAACCCAAGAGCTTGTACTACATCGTCCTCATCCTAGCCAGCACAGTCTCCCCAATCACTTGAGGATAATTGAACGTGTGCACACTGTTTAATTTCTGCACTGGTCTTTCAGTCTAGTTTCAGCTTTGTAAAGCATGTCGATGCTATTTTGAAAGTTTGCAGTCAGCGTATATTCCTCCTTAAACAACTGTGGAAATGGGGGATGCCGCTTGATCAGCTGCACACAGTTTTATTCAGGCAATTATACTCGGCCGCCTAACCTATGCCATCCCAGTGTGGGGCCCATATCTTAATGTGGAGCTAAAACAGAGGATTGGTGCATTTTTGAAAAGATCTTTTCACCATGGTTTCAGTAAACAAACGTATGAGATAAGACCTTTATAGTCTCAACCATGCACGATCATTTCAAGAAAATCAAGGTCCCTAATCACTGTCCACTCCACCTAACTCTCCGGGAAATAGGCCATGTCTTTGAACTACCCAGCTATAAATACAAACTTCGCAAGCAGTCCTTTCTCAACAATTGTCTATTAAAGTATTCTTAATACCCTTTCTTGACTAAAATCCTTAATTTTTATAATTTCATTTCATTATAGTGTCGTTTATGTTGTATTCTAATGTTGCTTATAAGTACAATTCGCTTCTCAATATCCGATAATTTTTATATTTCATTGTTTTGTCATATTATAGTTTTATTGTATGCTTTTCATCATGTATTGTCATTGTATGTTTTTATCTGTAACTCTGCTTTCAACTATTTTTTATTCCAATACTGCATATACGTTTGTTATGTGTCAATAAAAACTTCTTACTTACTTACTTACTTACATACTTAACTTAAGGTTGATCATACGACAATATCTAATTACGCAAGTTTATTTTCCAAATAAAATTCCCGTTTTTGCAGAAAGATTTTCCAAGGTCCTCAACTAGGCTTAAATCGTAAGTCGTTTACTGACAACTTCAATGTCACATATCCGACCTAAATTTTGGCTTTACAGGTTGCCAATTTTGTCAGAAACGTTTCAACCAGGATTATAGGACTTTTAGGATTATCGTATTTCTGATCACCTATGTTACTGTTTACTTGCATCGCTTGCTTATCACAATAATTTGCAGAGGACCACTGGGTCAGACACAAGCTGATCATACATATCGGGTGGCAAGTTAAGCAAGCGGCACATTTCCACATCTCTCTGACCTGACAGTGATCACAATACAGTGCTTTTATGTCATCGCTGATAACTATACAGAACGCTGAATAGGCCTACTGGGTGATGACTTGGATTGTTATTGCGCGACGCTGTGCTAGCGCGGTATATGCTGTCGTCGTGTGTCGTTCTGTCCGTCCGTCACACGCCGGTATTGTACCAAAACGGCTAAACATGATCACGCAAACAACTTAATACGATAGCTCAGGGACTCTAGTCTTCTGTTGCTAGACATCTCGGCGAAATTCCAACGGGGTCAACCCAAACGGGGGCGCCAAATAAACGTTTGATAGGTTCAAATATTCGATTTTCGACCAATGTCTTACTATACCTTAGAAACGGTGCAAGATAGAGACATCCCCGTAAAAGACAACATAGTCGCTGAAAACGGAGCCAAGAATTTAATTCGAAAATAACAAATGTTTCTGCTAAGATGGCCAGTCGTAAAACAGACATATCAAAGAGACTTATGTACTGTTTACGCTATGCTTGAATTGGACGGTGAATGGAAAATCTTTTAATTAATTTAGTGATTAGAGAAAATTATTGGCTGCCACCTTGGTTAGGTGGACGGAGAGGTTTCGGCGAAGAACATTTCTGGTGACGTACGGTGGACGTCATAACTCATAAGTCAAGAACAGAGAGGCGTGAGATCTTCAAACTTGGTGAAGGGGTTGATCACATGACCCGCCATGTATGACCACTGTCCAAGCTCAAAAGGTCGAAAATCAAGGTCACAAGGTCACGTAACGTATCAGCAGCAGCAACGCTATAATTCAGCAACGAACAGTCGTATCAACTTCAAACATGGTGGAAAATGTAATTTGTAATCGTGGGTGGATAACCACGTGGCACGCTTTCTAGGTCAATAGGTCAAATAAACCGGGAGTAGAAATATAACGGACTTTTAGCTTTTCCGATAAAAAATCAACTGAAAAAATCCTCAAATCGTGAAATTTCGCTACCTAAAAAGAAATCTGGGTCAATGAATCGAATGCTGATGTTAGAATTTTTATCGGAAGCTCCTGAATAGCCGTTGTTGTGCATGCGCAGTAAAAATATAGCGAAAAATCGCCCTGAATACTTACTACTAAATCGTCAAAATGTGAACCCCATTATATAAAATCGACTTTGCTTATAACGACGGCGGCAACACTGAGGCACTGTTAACAGCATGCGCAGTCAGCTATATGCATGCGCAGCAACACAAGGCAGGACACTATTTTGGCGGATAACTGGATATATACCTTGATCGTAGAGCCACAAAAGTTGCAAACTGAATAGACAAATCGGGGTTAGGGATTTCAAATATGTGAGAAAAATTTTCTCCGAACGCACGGGTCGCGTGATACGCTACGGCGCATGCGCTTGGCTGCAAACGCATTGTCAATGGTAGCCTATGACGGACGTCATAACTCATAAGTCAAGAATGGATAGGCGTAGGATCTTCAAACTTGGTGGAGGTCTTGATCACGTGACTTGCCATGTATGATCACTGTCAAAAGTCAAAAGGTCAAAGGTCGAGGTCAAAAGATCACGTAACGTATTAGCAGCAAGAACGCTATAATTCAGCAAGTGCGACGAATAGTCGTGTCAACTTAAAACTTGGTCGAAATTATCATCGTGGGTGGCTCATCACGTGGCACGCTTCTAGGTCAGTAGAAATATGGCGGACGTTTTGCTTTTTCCATTCAAAAAACAACTGAAAACGTCCTCGGGGTCAAGGAATCGAACGCAGATGTTATAATTTTTACCGGAAGCTTCTAAATAGTAAATAGCTGTTTCTGCGCAGCGCATGTGCGTTGAAATGTAGCTGAAGGTTAGTAGCCACTAGCCTACGCATGAAGCAATACCCCAATACCCCAAGTTTATTTACACACGAATCGAAAAGCGTAGGCCCTACACTGTACATGTGCGTTGCCTTTAATTTCAACTGATGCATCGAAAATGGATGACTTCCCAAGGTCACAGGCCGTAACGTAAGCTGTAAAATTTGTAATATTTTGAAAACGCTGCACGATAGTAACATTGTTACCACACCCATCGAGTAGCGCCATTTTGGATGATCTTGAGCAACCTGCAAGATCATTCACCTACTGCGACCCTTTACACGTGCGATTTTCGTACAATTATGCAGCAGATTTTGCTGAGAGTGCGTCGCGCAGTCCATCTGCGATAGATGAGCTTATTGTACCTATTATATAAACATCTTTGATAGAACATCGATGTCCGCGGCTCAAGAATGGGGTGCCCGATACGGCTCGAATCAGTGCGCCGCGTATCGGCACCCCATTCTTGTGCCTCGTGCCGTCGAGTGACTGTGGAGCCACCTAGCGAATGCGATGAAAACGGCTATCAAAAACACACGCAGCCGACTGTTGAGCCATATCGAATAGTCAATCTGACAGACTGTTAGAGAGACCATTCGACATGGCTTAAATGTACATGTATTGTAATGAGCACGTCTGCGGATGTGTGTGTGTGTGTGTGTCTGTCTGTCTGTCTGTTTGTCCGCGAGCATATCTCCCGAACCACACGCGCGATCTTTACCAATTTTTTGTGCATTGCCTTGGCGTGGTTCGGTCCTCCTCTGGCGGAGTGACGCAATGCCATGGGGAAGGGGCAATTTTGGGTTTTTTTATTCCCCATTGACAATGGATTGTACAGCATAGCATTTGGAATCCATACAAAAACGACTGAACCGATCAAGATGCCTTTTGGGATGATGACTCGGGTGGGCCCTAGGTAGGCCTACCATGTGAATTAGATCAGGACCCGATCCCCCAAAGGGGAGGGGTAACTTTTTTGGGAAAACGTAGTGGCCCGCGGTAAAGTAATGGGACACTCTATGGTAAGCTGTGCAAAAACGGCTGAACTGATCGAGATGACGTTCCGATAAAGACTTGGATGGGCCCAAGGAACTATGTATTAGATGGGGCTGCAGATCACCCAACGGGAAAGAGACAATTTTCGGGGGTTATCCAGAATGAAATCTGGAACAGCGTGAGCCAAATGCTGCGGACTTGCCCTGGCAGATTTTGGGTGTGATCCTGCAGTAGCGACAGTTTGAAAAAGATCGTTTTTCCAAAAAAACGCAAAAATAGGTCACAAAATTTTTAGGTCTTGCGACTTCAGGCCGTCATAACACATACAACTTTATTCCGCTACAAATGCGCATACACAATTAAACATAAGTTAAATAAATTAAATAAATGGTCACTTAACTTAGGTAAATTGACACTGCACTTAGACGAATACGCACACAATTCCAATTCCGTTTATGCACACTCTCAACAGATTTCGCACAGTACATTCTTTGATAACATTATATTGCAAAGAAACTTGCATTTGCGCTTAGTTAGGCCTATAGCATAGTGCGGAGTTTGAACATTAAACATTTTCACGCAGTAATTAGCAGTCTCTTTAGATCGAGTATTAAATATTTTCATAGATGATCCACAGACAGCAAATTCTAGCGAGTTGAACTGACTGACTTTTAGAGAGACTGGGCAACATTTAGAGCCGCAATATAGTACAGGACATAAGCAATTCAATGACAACATTTTGTGACGCAACTCTACCTGCTCCGCAATGATTACAGATCGCCGGAAATTCACTTCCAAATGGTCCCTCTACAAGATGACTAGTTTCCATTTTACCGTTAGAATCAATTCAAAGTCTTTCGCTGGGCTGTACGTTCTGTACAAGAAAGGTACCTACCCAAATTTTCGACAACGTCCGATGTCCGATATGGTGTTTTAAAACAAATAATACGCCTAGTGCTGGTGCGGCCTAGCAAACGATATATTGAAGAAAAGCAGACTGAATGGGAAACTGAAAATAAGTAACACGGCAAATAACGCTGGCATCACTCAGTTGCAGGCACGTGACACTAGATATCGTCGAATGCAGGTACTAAACAGCTTGTGCGTCAGTAAGTAACTAAACTGTTGTGTTACCTGTCGAGTACGCCGGTGGGAAACGCTCTCTTCGAGCCTATATTGCAGTGCGTCTCTAGATACACTGCAACCCGTCTAGTTATCGCTGTTTTTTTGTTTAAGCTAACTTTAAAATGTGATATTATAGGCCTGATCTGGCAGCGAAAATTGTAAAGTTGATTAGTTTGTTTGTATAACGTAGTAGGCGCAGGCAAACGTGGGTTCTTAGTGATGCATAGACCTGTGTTCTGAATTAGACCTGAGAGTTTATCTACGCTTTTGTCTGATTGTTAATTTACCTTGAATTATATAAGATTGTTATGTCATATAATATTGTTTAGTATGCGGTTATGAAGTAGCTGAATGCATCGTAAAAACTCTGCCGTCGGCGAGGGTACCTATGACTACCAGATATGCTGAGATCTTCTGCGAATCACTGCATGAGAGCTCTGAGCAGCCTGTTCAGCGAACGAAGAAACTTAATTTACCTTTCCTAAAACAATTCCTACGTTTATCGTTACTGTCTGTATGTCATATTTTACGTTTTCTGTACGATGACCGACGATAATTAAACTTACTTCAGCAACTGCGAGTCAGAAATTGACACCAGCAGCAGAAACATTTCCGCGTTGCCATGACGCCGCCAACAACACTAGGAGAAGTTGGCAAGGAAGTATCGGCTAGACTGTGACAACAGAGGGTATAATGGAATGAGGCCAACATGAGGTCAAACGGCTCGCAGTGACACGTTTATACGTAATGCCGCGGTGGTACAATGATTGTATAGGCGTCTCTGATATTATTCTGTCGCAACTTTAGCTATATAGACCTTTATAAATCTGTTTCACTGACTGACTAACTGTTTTATACTACATATAGGCGGTTCTAAATTATTCAATCTACGGATTTTTTTAACCGCGCAACGCTATGCTAGTACGGCATATGCTGTCGCCCTGTATCTGCCTGTGGGTCCGTCTGTCTGAATGTCAGTCTGTCACAAGTCGGAGTTCTACCAAAATGGCCAAGTGTATAGGATCACACAAACAACGTCATATGATAGCACGGCGTCGGCATCTGCACTTCGAAATAGAATTGTGGTTGGAAACACGACGAGTACAACGTAATGCGTTCGATCAAAATCAAATTTATTGTCAAAGTTAAAACAGATTATTTATATACAGAAAATAACCAGGATGATAAAATTACACAGGTCCAATGACAAGGATTAAGAATATACAGAGGCATAGAGTTAAACGTGAACAATATAAACGTAAGTAATGAACAGTGCATACATTACTCAACAAATTAAGCAAGTCAAGTATGAAGCAAATATTTTTAAAACAAAATCAACTTGACTTCAAAAGCTCTGAAGTAGCTAAGATTTTATTAATGTTTATCACTTGCAGGAAGACTATTCAAGGATCTGATTACCCTCTGTACTGGTCTCTTCTGTGGCTAGCAGACGGCACTTGAGATCGGCGGACACCCGGAAGCTGGTCGTTTGGCGAACACGAACTGTTATTGGTGCCAGAGATTTCGCTGTCTCCTGCGCTGTCATCTGGAACTCGCTACCTACAGATCTGCGAGTCTCGTCACTGTCTGCGGCGACGTTTGCCAGACACCTGAAAGCTTGCTCGTTTCGTCGCCCGAGTTAGCGCATCTGAGGACTATTTATTTTGCTCTATATAAATGTACTCATTATTATTAT
>Ga0209780_1004954_pt1 | contig 10408 bp, 6 predicted proteins | sample WorMetexBAHAMAS2_FD_187384 | JGI IMG/M metagenome (GOLD analysis project Ga0209780, IMG submission 187384) | Marine gutless worms symbiont microbial communities from Max Planck institute for Marine Microbiology, Germany - Inanidrilus exumae... | ecosystem: Host-associated > Annelida > Digestive... | reverse complement strand
CGACAAGCGACGAGCTGGTGGTCGCTGAAGCACGTCGGCTGGACGACAACATCGGACAGCAGGTCGCTGTCGCTCGCCGAGGTGATCAGCAGGTCCAGGATGTTGTCGCCGCGCGTGGCCGTGGTGTGTCTCTTTGTCTGTCTGTCTGTACGCTCGCAAATCTCGAAACCACACGTCCAAATTTCATCACATTTTGTACACGTGTTAAACTGTGGCCGTGGCTCGCTCCGCTATGACGACAGTGCAATAAGTTATGCGCTTCCGGTTTTGTGGCTGACGTCGTGTTTTCCCTTTGGGCCAAAATCAGGCACGATGTCAGGTTTGGTCTAATTCGCCAGATGGCGGCACCGGGGGCGGAGTTACTGTCTACGACTACGATTGCAGGCTTGTTACCTGGTAGTTTCATCAACTCCATTCGGCAGCTGCCCATGCATTGCGTCACATTCCAAGACTTGCTGTGCGGCCCACAAATGTTCGCGCACGTGTAACATTTGACCGAGTAATTCGACGACAACGCATTACCGGCCAACATGAGAATCACGAACGCAAACTGCATTCCACATCGCCAGTCTACCAAGATAACAGCTAAAACATGCGACAAGCAGCGGCTTTATGGACCGAAGAGTACAATTCCAGTTTAGTGCCTCTGCAGCCTCAGACATTAGGGCGCTAGAGAAATGTTGTATTATGCGCTGCTCGCGTCTAACGGTTATCGTAATGTTACCGTCTGGCGTCCGTCCGTATGTGTGTCCCGTCTATTTCTAACCTTAATAGACCGCACGACGCATACTCAACGTTATTCACCAGGGGGCAGCACGCGACGAGGACAACGTATACATTTCCGACCGAGTATTATTTACGAGGACGCGTAAATACTTGCTATTAGCGTAACGCAGGCGTAATGCGTTTTACTCTTTCACATAATATAATACATATGTCACATGTCACCTTAGTCATATACACAAAACATGAAAGCCCTCACTCGAGATCGCACCGACAGTTTTAGCAAAAAAAAGTCGACAAACAAACAAAATACGTCACGTCTTATAAAACGTATTTGCCTCCATAGCCGAAAAATACAGCAGTTTTTACAAGGTGGCCGTTGAACTGTGATCTAGATAGGGTCAAGACAAAACCTAAAGCAAGGCAATCGAGGATAGCCGACTTCGCCCCAGTAGGTTAAGCATTGAGCCGACTGGTGCCGCTACCTGGCGAATTCGAACAAACAACGTCGTCTGATTCTGCTCCTGACATGACGTTATTCACAAAACCGAAAATACATAGCATATTGTATTGTTTTCGGACGAAGACCGAGCCATGGTCACAGGTAACACGTAGGCCTACAGAAAATTACATGAAGTTTGGGCATGTGATTTCTGAGATATGCAAGCGGACAGACATAGGCCTAGGCCTACAAACATTTATGCAAAGACAAAGACATACAGCCAGACGCACAGACACGCTGATTGCATTATTTCGCATCCTCCCCGGGGACGAAATAGGCTCGTGTATATTAGGCTACATGTATAAAGGTATACTGGTCCTTTTGTTCGAACATCGCGGTTGCCTCTTGCAATGGTAGACAATTTATATACGCCAATGCTTCAAAATAACGTACAGTACCCCATGTCCCCATAAGATTATCTGAATACAGTCGACTGTGACTTGTAACTATAATATTTAGCGCGACAGGCTTTATGTCATCTCGATACTGTACATACAGTCTACGCTACTATAGCCTAATCAGTCTCAATGGTCTAGATATCTCAGAAATGTTAATGACGTAGCCTCTTATTATACATGTACGTCACTGTCAGCCATGCGTCATTTTGTCGTCTCTATCGTTTTGCTCTGAATATATGAAACGCAGTCTACGCCGTTCATTTTAACACAAGCGATATATAGCCCCGACCAAGAATACTAAATATTTAGTATTCTTGGCCCCGACAGGTTCCAAAAGACATGCATGCCTCGCCGATGGCCATTCCGCCCTAGGGATGCGCGGTATTAGGAAATGCCCGACGATAATATACTTTCTCAAAAATACCGTGATACCGGTATACAGCGGTATTTCGTGACGCCATCAATTGTAGACAACTTCTGCAAAAATCCTTATACCGTGCGAATCGTCTGCAGTGTTGGAGTTTTAATGTATGCTGATGACGTGCTGCTGATATCATCTGCATGCAGTGATTAACGTAGAATGCTGCGGACGGCATTTAACAAGCCCACGGTATATAATACCGTCACTTATAATACCGCGGTATTTTCTGATAATGTTGGGTTGATTGCTTGATCCTATGTTTAGCCGTTTTGATACAATACCGGCGTGTGACATACAGACAGACACACGACGATGGCTAATTCCCGCGCATAGCTAGCGCCGCGCGGGTAATAAAACCAAAATTAAACGATAAACCCTAAAACACATTGTAGATACAAAATATAATCGTAAGCAAACGGTATATAGGCTTATACAGTGAACCACTACTATAATGCCTGCTGAAAAAGAAAAGGTTTTCAAATGACGCTTAAAAGTGCTGGTGTAGGCCTATATTACTCCACGAAGCTTGTCAGATAAGGAAGTTCGTCATATTCTGTAGTTTCCTTACGAGAATTGAAGAAGATAGTGTCCAAATTAATTCGGCACGAGGGTGCATCGAAGTCATTGTCACCACTTGCGGCGATAAATGGATTCGTCCGATCATGACCCCACACGGCCTGCGTGGTTCCTTGGGCCCATTCGAGTCGGCACCCCAAACGGCATCTCGATCGGTTAAGCCGTTATTGCACAGCTCACCCGTATGCCCAGCACACAGACACACAGGCCACGCTATGTACGACATATGCAGCAATAAACGCTCCGATGCGGCCTATAATAATCGTTGTCTGCACAGTTTCTTTATCAGCTTCAGTGTCAGAGTGTCTTCATCCGTAGCAGAAGTTCGCCAGTTTGCCAGCCAACAGACTGACGGCGAGCGAGGCGAATATGAGTCGTGTGACGGTAGCTGAGTTGCAGTAGTCCACGTTACAGTAGCAGATTCGTTCTTTGGCTGTTTTGCTGTCATGCTTGAGATCCGTGTCGAGACACTGGGTTGGCCGGTAGAACGTTTCACACGTCCGGTCCACTGTTTCTGTCCACGCACAACTTTCATATCCTCACCTGATTTTTTAACGCGTTTGACTGGCATCGTTATAGTAATGTTCGTTATGTAGGCCACTCTAAAAATCTATGTCTACTTACTTACTTACGCGCATGGGTAACTCGGTAGTCTAATGGTTAGAGCGATTGACTTGCGACTCGAAGGATGACAGAGGACAGAGATAAATGGAGAAAGTACGTCCATGGTGTGGCCAACCATTGGATCGAGGACGGCTAAAGAACAGAACATAATCTACAAAGCATATTCAAAAGAATTTTGACGAAAGGCCGCATCGCCATATTGTCACCCCTGGCGGAGACGAATGGATTCGTCCAACCTTGACCCGCACCTAATGCATGGTTTCTTGGGCCAACATGAATTAGCCCCCAACGGCATCTCGACCGGTTCCGCCGTTTCTGCTCACACCGCAGCAAAGACTCCTAATGCTTTTCCAATGGGTGGACGACCCAAAAACAAAAATAATGCCCTTCCCCTTGAGGGATTTGGACCCCATCTAATACATGAGTCGTTGGGCCCACCCGAGTGAGCCCTCTAAACGGCATCTCGATCGGTTCCGCCGTTTTTGCACGGCTCACCCGTTTGCCCAACACACAGACACACAAGGAGACACACCGAGCGCGCGCGTGCTACGTGTGACATCTGTCGCAATAGGCCGCATCTAAGCTATGCATGCGATCCGGCATAAAATTGCATCAGCAAGTGTCTTACAGATGCCTACTTGCTTTTGCCGGCTCGACGAACTTGTGCGTGGTTTGTTTCGTCGAGCAAGAGCCGTTGCAGTTCACCGTGCTCCATGTGCGGACAATTTTGTTGCAGTGAAAACATTCGTAGCAGGTCGGAGCTTCGCATCGCAGCGTCAGAATCAGAAGCCCGAACATGACCGACGAAATAATTGTCGGCGTCATCTTCTGCCAATCTTCTGCTAACCGAAGCAACGCAGACGTACAATATTATACGGTCAGACGTTTCTGAATCTTGTGATAGCTCTAAATGACACACATTCATTATGCTTCTCCTTACATGTATATGCGACATCTCTCGTTTACACGCGTCGTTAATTGGGTTACAGTACGGCAAACATACTGATACTGCAGTGTTTTTAGTGATTGCAATTCCGGGATCTCGAATCCCGAGATTCCGAGATCCCGGTCGCATTTTTAATCCCGAAATCCAGAGAGTGAGAGCCCTCACGATCCCGGGATTTCGGGATTTTGAAAAACAGTTGTCATACAGTCCGGAACAACGGCTCAAAAAATTATCATACATCCATATCCATGTATTCGTATAAAATGCAAGTTGACATATCGCAACGAGAGCACATGGGGTTAAAATAGACAGCAGATAAGGTCACAAAGACACAATAAAAGTAATCATCATAATTAGTAATGTTTATAAAATTGTCCCTGATATGATATCCTTCCCTTATAATCGTATTTAGTTAAATCGGCAAATTTAGCATTTACGCACCGTTGTTCCGGACTGTATACTACAACGTTGCAATTGTTATAGCCTATAGTACTGTATACACAGTGTAAAGTTACAGTGGTCGCATTGGGTGACTGGAATTTGCAGGACTGGAAAATGACGGACAACATCGCAGGGCTGGAAATTGCATGACTAGAATTTGATGGACTGGAAATTGACTGACTGGAATTTGACGGACTGGAATTTGAAGGACTGGAAAATGCACTATGCGCAAACTGATTTTATATGATTAACTGATGATTAAATCCTTTCTATTGTCCAGTCCGTCAATTTCCAGTCCGTCAAATTCCAGTACTACAATGTCCACCCTTGCGATCTCGTCCGTCTTGCCATGTCCACCCCTGCGATGTTGTCTGTCAATTTCTAGTCCTGCAATTTCTAGTCCTGCAATTTCCAGTCCTGCAAATTCAGCCATCCCGTCGCATTATAGCGGCCAGTTTCGTATTCTCGGCAAAATCCCGTAATGCCGCCGGGATCTCTGGATTACAAAATCCTCAATCCAAAGTTTCAACGTTGGGAAAACCAGTCCGGGATTGTAGGTGCGATTGTAGGCAGTGCATTGGACAAGCGGTTTTCGATCCCAATCACTCCGCAGTCACGCAGCGATTGTAGTTTAGCCGTCCACAAACATATGACTCGGTCCACCAAACACAATAAATAACTAGAATAAGCCAGCACCCGCAAGAGTGCAAAAACTCACGCCGGTATTTTTTGTGTCGACCTTTACTTCTGATCGTTTGACCCCAAAATAAATGGGTTTCCAGGACTCACGGTGAAACATTTCTATGTCAAGTTTGGTGATCCTCACTGCAGCTGTTTAGAGATATCGTGCGGATAAACAGACCACAGGGCCAGCACTCGCCAACAAACGTGTAGCCACCGTATAGGGGGACCAACAAATATGGCCGCCACTAAATGATAACCGAAACATATCCCATAACGCTTTGTTGGTTGTTGATGCGATCTGCGGCCATATATGTCGGTCCCGATTTTGTCAGCGATCGATGGCAACACTTTCGTCTGCAGTTACGATTGAACGTCGTGAATCTAGAATATTTAACTATATATATCTGTGAAACAGACAGACAGACAAACGTCGGTAAAATCCTTCCCCCGCAACTGCCGTTGGGTGGGTAACCATTAATTGGTACTGGCCGAAAGGCGCTGAGTGCTGACGCCCTGAAGGTGGGAAGGTAACTGTTGGCCTGACAGAAAGTAATGGGAGATTACGGCTGGTTTTTAGCGAACGTGAAATCACGTTAACGTTCGCTATATGCTGTTGCCCGTCCATCTGTCGTCTGTCTGTATGTAACGTTCGTGCACCCTACTCAGCCGGTTGAAATTTTCGGTATTTTTTACTACGCCGACGACTCTGGTGGGCCCAAGGAAACGCCTGTTGCATATAGCAAGACTCAATGCGCATTACTTACTTAGCTATCGTTTGATTTACTAAACGAAGTAGGTTCTCTTTTTGGTATTTTGAAGCACGTGTGCGATGTCGTCGTAAAAAGGTTCACGTTCGCTATCTCATGTTTTGATGAGTTCTTGTATGACTAACGTAACCTGCAGCGGGCTATCTGCCTAGTAAAGCGGACATCAGCATCGGCCCCTACAGTAATTGAGGAACTATGCAAGTACCGTTACTGCGTCTAAATGCAACCAACCATGCATCGCACTGCAAATGATGAAGTCGTTTAAGTAATTCCGTCTTCCACTGTTCGTGTGAGTTTCCGTTGTATTTCATACTCCGGGTATGATCCAGTAGGGGGAGGTTGTACAACGATCACGAAACGCTTACTCGTATGATTTCGCTGTGTTACATTTAATGATTTTTTTATCTCAGTAACACGGATTCAGATGTCAGATGAATCTAATCGATTATTCGTGGCCAAAAATACCCATTTCCAGGATTTTATGAAAATTCATTCACAAACTTCTCAGTAATCCTGCTTATAGAGAACAGACAAACATATTAAATCGATGAGTACTACATTATACCTAGCTTCTTAGCAGTAATGTAAATGCGGTTTTAGCCGACCATGCATGGTTTATACCACGGATCGTCTCTAGCTATCGGTTACCGTAACGGAAATTGATCGTTTCGAGAGATTCAGACTTACGTTTCGGCCGACAGCGTAAGATCAATGCATGGCAACAAAGTGACGTCATAATTTCGATAGCTTTGTTTTGCTTCCGTCGACGTTCTACGAAACCCAGAAGTGCCTAAATGTTAGGGAATCAAGAACCCGGTGTAAAAATTATAGGGGGTTCGGTATACCCTCTTGAACCCCTTGTGCCGGCGCTTATGGTCTAGGCTATAATAACATTTATTCACCGGAACAAAAAACGGTAGCAGAGAAAAAGAAAACTATAGGCTAACTGTAACAATTAGCCTAGCAATAACAACTGTTAACACAATCCAAAGTAAGCTTACATGTAATACAGCAAACTTTTACAGTTCACAAAGTTGGCATCGAATTCCGCTTTTCTATAGGCCTAGGCCTACGCAATCATGTCACTCAGTAACAGAAAATATTATTACTGCTTCGCCTACATAATAGGCCTAGTGTCAGGGGCCAGACTAGTAACGGTCGCTGGCGTTTGTTGTCGTCTGTCGTCTGTCGTCGTCTGTAACACTCGCATGTGCAAGGTAACTCACCAGGGGGCAGCACGCACGGCGGGCCAGTGGTGTTCCGTCTAGTTAGGGCGACACCTTGTTAAAATACGGTTTGCATTCGCCTATACCTCCTTCCTGTAAGCTTGCACAAGTTTTGCTTTCTTCTTCACTGCAGATTGAAGACTTCTACTCTACCTATGCCGGATATGTTCACAGTCGCCTACGTTGTCCAGTTCCATTATTTGACCAAACAGATAGGGTCATACAGCAGAATAGGCTACAACTTTGCCGTTGTGTTTCATTTAGGCCTAGGCTATTTTAATTCACACTGAACAAGTAAGCTAAGTCTTAACAATCCTGTTGCTAGTATTTATTTGGGTAAAGATTTCTGGTGATGAGACGCTTTAAATGTTAGATAGGCTATCTTTGTCCAAACAGTGCGCTCATATTATTTAACTACAAAACACTTATTGTATGGCAATCAACAGTATAATTTAACAAAAAATAGCAGACGCTTCCGAGGAGCCTATTCTTGTGATAAGCAAGTATGCACCAACAAGGGCCTTTCTGTAGTATGCGTAGAAGTTAGTTATTGAGTATTTCAATTTGTGTAAATGTAGATTTCACCTATTGGCACAAACTTTAGTTCCCTGTAACAAATGTGAGCAAACAAAAAGATAAGCAAACGATCTTAAGTATTTTTGTGGCAGGTTTTAAAATGTTTACAAAGTTAGTTAATAATGCAGAGTTCAGAAAGTTATCTCCAGCTTTATTTAAAGCTGCGTACTCGTGGTAGAGTGTGGTTATTTTAATTTTATGCAGATATCTGCAGACTTATTAAATACGTATCCAAACACAATATAACAAATTCTACTCAAACTTACCATAAGCACTGAACCAGTTACATTGTAACGCCACTTAGTCCACTACAGTGTTAGAAGCAACTACAACGTCTACAGATTTTACAAATTTATAACGTCCTCTACAAAGAACTTTATAATCAACATTACTGCTAATATTCATCGATATAACCAAAAACAGCAATGGCCCCAAAGCTGAGGTTTGTATCGCGCCGTATTTTATAGTATAGGCCTACGTATCTCAGATAAGAAATAGATGCCGATATGAACCAATGTCTATATTCGTTACTTGCAACTGCGGCCATTACGGTCGCCTACTGATGTCGGCTTCGTCATAGATGACTTCTGGTGTTCGAGGGTTGGGTATTTCATACAACTCCATATCTCCTGCCTGCGGATTCGTGTATTCGTAAGTTTGATTATCTGCGTCTCTTCTTGGGCGGTCGATGACGTTCTTCTTGCGTTGTTCACCATTCTTGGATAAGGCACCTATAGACACGTACATGTGGGTGGTTCGAGGCATCAGTGAATGCAGGGAAATGTGGTCATCATCATCATCATCATCATGTCTTTATTAAGCAGTGACACAACGCACATGCCGCCATATACAGAGAAGAGAAGAAACAATAAAGCACATCATACTGCTGCTGCTGCATGTTAACCTTGCAAGCTGTGTTTTAGTCTCGGTCTTAGAATACACATTATAATTTTGGGTTCGTTCCCATTACAGCGATGTCACTTTGGCATACCATTGGTCGAACATTGGCTGTGCTAGAAAGTATAACGTGACGACGCCAGCTCTCACAACCCACGCCGGCATTGTTTCTGTGCCTCGTGACTTTGACCTTTGACCTTTGACCTTTTGAAACTAAAATAAATGGGTTTCCCGGACACATTGTGGAACATGTCTATTCTATGTCGTTTGATGATCCTATTTGTATCGGTTTTTGGGATATTGCATGGAAAAAACAGATGAACAAACGCACAAACATATTAACGCACCAGAAAATCCTACCCATGCGAATGCGTCGGCGTGGGCAACAAGAGTTGTACAGCTTGCAATTTCACATATTGCTGTCAAAACTTAAAGCCTTTCATGTACACATCGGATGTGAGCGGGCTTCCGTTGCTTTCAGATCAACGTTGCTCAACTTACAGCGGGCAGAAACCGTCCGCCAATGTCATGTCCGTCAGTGTGCACAGTCCGGCAATGTCCAACGCTGCAGTTTCAGCGCTCCGTTGTTATACGAGAAGCGCGAAGTAGCGTTCACGCTGACGCGTTTGCACGCGTTCGAACGCGTTCTAAGTAAGTAAATAAATAAGTGAGTAAACGTCGATTTGTGTAGAACATCGTCGTAAACCACCTCTAATGTGCTCAGGAATCACACAATTTTACCTGCCACCCACACGTTTATCCACGAATGGAATGAACCATCCTGCCTTTTCTCCCTAAGCATTCGCCAGATGACGTCATCCGAGCGAAGCAATGCACATCCGATTAAAGCTCACTACTTACTTATCGACCTCGAAAGAATGAAAGGCTGAGTTGGCCTAGTTGGCTGACCTTGTAGCGGACGGTTTACCCACATAAGTGGTCACCCATCAGCTGCAGGTCGAGCGCAAGACAGGGAAAGTTCGCCAGTCACAGACCGACGTTCTACATACACTGTGTCACGCAACCAACCCACAGTTCTAACGTCGTCAACCGCGGTCGACCGCGTTCGAACGCGTGCAAATTCGTCAGTGATAACGCTCTTTTAGTCTACGTTCTGGCTGCCAACTTTTAACCACATGCAATTCTACGTTGTTATTATTATCACGGAGTAATCGCAAATGACCAGATGATATATACGATACACGTACGTTTTCTGGCGCAGATGACCAAAGCGCAGAGAACGATGATCACAATAATGCAGATTAGCAGCAATGCGCCAAGTGCAATGGCTATCACTGTCACCGGAAAATGGTCTGTCTTGCATTGTTCTAGAAAAGCATAACACGCACGTAATTTCTGATACAAATGTTAATTATATTTATATTTATTATATCAATCGTACACATAGTACAGTTTTAAAAAAACAAGATAAAAACACATGCACAAAAAAAGTAAAATAGTACACAATTAAAGACTCAACTGACTATTGAGTAGCTAAGTAAACAATTATATCAGAGATCTCATTAAAAGTTAACAATGAATCAGAGTGCCTAAAATTGTCTCTCGTGTCAATTAAATCTAGCAAAAACTGTGCTGCCGCCAACCTACTCTCATTGCAAACCTCCTC
>Ga0209780_1004953_pt1 | contig 10410 bp, 17 predicted proteins | sample WorMetexBAHAMAS2_FD_187384 | JGI IMG/M metagenome (GOLD analysis project Ga0209780, IMG submission 187384) | Marine gutless worms symbiont microbial communities from Max Planck institute for Marine Microbiology, Germany - Inanidrilus exumae... | ecosystem: Host-associated > Annelida > Digestive... | reverse complement strand
AGTAAGTAAGTAAACATAAATTGTGTGTGTGTGTGTGTGTGTTTCCGCGAGCATACCGAACGCGCAATCGCCGAAATTCTCGCATTGTATCGGAAATAGGGGTCGAGGCACACAATGGTGACGCCAGATTTTAGACCGGAAATAGAAATGTGACCGTTTGGGGCATGCGCAGTGAAAAAAACGCAATAAAAATTTTATGTACGTCAGAATCGCCAAAACTCTCGCGTCATATAAAAAATCGGGGTCAAGGAACACGATAATGACATCAGATTTAGACCGGAAATGGAAATATGTCCGTTCCGCAGGAAAAAATATGTAATATTCCCCTTCGGTCGTGTGGGCTTGCTATGAGACAGTATCGAATTTCTGTGCTTATCCTATGCTGTGGTGCTACGATAAAGTCCCGACATATATAGCGCTATTTGTATGGTTTACTGCAGAACGTAATGCTGCGATGGATGAACTCGATGCGTTGCTTGCTGCCACGGCCCGGAACAACAACGACAACGCAACGCAACATGGTAATTATCACATTTCATTCGATATTTTCACACGAGTGGTACGTTTGTATGGTTCGTTTACAACATTATGGGACCTTGTCATATGTCTATTACGTAAAGTAGCGTGGTTGTATAACGTTATTTTACGGTTTACTGCAGAACTGGTCGCTGAGATCGATGAACTCGATGCGTTGCTTGCTGCCCCGGTCCCCAACAACAACTCAGCACAAAATGGTAAGTATATTTTACATATTAAAAGTATTTATTCATCATATATCATAGTTTATCTTGACAGTGTCTGTATATTTCGATATTAGCCATGTTACTGATCGCAGCGAATGTGTATGTTGCAGTTACGCAACCGTGTATGAACTGCGGCATGTCCGCTTCGGGAGACCTTTGCCGTATCTGCACGGACAATCCCGAGTGTCGACGATGTCACCGTCGCCTTCCACCGCATTTGTTTGAAGGCGACGGCGACCTTTGCCGGCCTGTCGGCGAATCAACCCAAAGAACCTGCGTCGCTTTGCCCTCGGCAGTCTGGTCCGGGAAGCTGTCTGGACGGGACAACCGGGAGACATCGGCGTCGCAGAGTTTGTTCGTGGTCACACCGTCGACATCATCGCGGCCTACGACGACACAGTGCGAACTCACATGTAAGTTAACGCGTTTCAAATCTACGATATACAAGTTGAAATTCTAATAGCAAAACTCTCATATAATGGGTGTCGCGTTGTGTTGTGCGTGTTTAGAACTGTGAAATACTACTTTAAAGCCGAAGTGGAGTTCGAGCGCCAGGTGACAGATACCGACGAACTTCAACACACAACCGCTCAGTTCTACGTCCCGCCAATGATCTCCGCCTCCGATCCCCTGGACATTCATAGCGTCATCTCATCTTTTCAAAATAGCATCGAAGCCTTTACGAGCCGGGGATCTGGGTGGAACGTGAGTCAAATTTTGAATCTGTCTCTGTATATGGGAGTGTTTCACCCGACGGCCGGAAGTTCATTTATAAAAACCCCTCCAGAAATTGCTAAGAAACGGGCTATTATTAACCCCCGTAATTTCGATAACAACTGTTTCCAGTACTCTATTTTGGCTGCCATTCATTCCCGTAACTGCAAATGCCCGACGTTGTAGAATTTACACTAAATATCTCTGCGAGCTGGACTTGACCCTCTCTCTGTCGTCCTTCCCGAAATTCGAGTCCCAGAACCCGTCTATTTTCGTCAATGTTTTGGTATACGAAAAGAACGACCTAATTCCCGTATACACTTCAAAGTTTTTAAACGAACGGCCTCACCACGCAAATTTGTTGTTGCTGTCAAAAGGAGACAAATTTCACTACACCCTAATCAAAAGTCTTTCTCGTCTCGTATTTGGCAGGACAAAGTGCAAAAGTAAGGCCTACGTCTGTCCATACTGCCTCCATCCATTCAGATACGAAAACTGTCTCCAGAATCATCTCCCGGAATGCAGTCGGCATCCAGCCCAGACCGTAGAGTATTCCAAAGTAAGCGAAAAAATTTTGAAATTTGACAAAATTCAGCACATGTTCCCGTTCCATTTGTCGTTTATGCTGACTTTGAATGCTACCGGACTTTTTCCGGAGAACACGTACCCAGTCGTTTTTGCTGTTTGCGCGTTTCGAAATTTCCTGAACACGACATTAAGATTTTCACGTATTCTGGAGACAATGTTCTGCAAGAATTCTTCAAAGATATTAAAAACGAACAAAATGTCATCAATAAAATACTGTCAACTAATCTACCCATGAATCCCTTAACCGACGAAGAGACCAGAGCTCATGACGCCGCCACAGCCTGTCACACCTGCGAAAATAAGTACACTACCTCTAACGTTAAAGTACGTCATCATTGTCACATAACCGGTCAATATATCGCCCCATTTGTAATAAATGTAATCTGCAACTTAAACACAGAAAATGCAACGACAAATATTTCATTCCACTCTTCGTGCATAACGCGCGATCGTACGATTCACATTTCATCATCAAACATTTCCACGATCCGAAAGCCAAAATACAGGTCATATCTACCAATACCGAAAAGTTTCTGGCCCTCCAAATTGACAGCATACGATTCCTTGACAGTTTTCAGTTTTTGAGTTCCTCCCTCGACAACTTGGTATCCACCATGGCCCGTGACGGAATAGACAAATTCGTGCATACCAAACGTCACTTTGGCAACGATCCCAATGTACTCAAAAAGGCGTATACCCTTACGAATACGTCACGGGCCCAGAAATTCTACGTGAAACCTGCCTTCCTCCGAGAGAAAAATTTTACAGTGAGTTGAACAAAGAGGAAATCTCGGAGGAACAATACGATCGCGCGTTAGAAATGTGGCGGCGTTACGACTGCAAGACCCTAAAAGACTACCACGATCTATACCTGACGCTCGACGTGACACTTTTGGCCGACGTGTTCGAGAATTTCAGAACTATGGCCCTCCGCGAATACAAGCTGGGCCCCGCTCATTCATGGACAGTGCCAGGCTTTGCCTGGAACTGTGCACTAAAAATGTCCAAAACTGAACTAGAATTAATCACGGATCCCGACATGTTTCTAGTTTTCCAAAATTCCATTCGCGGAGAGATTTCGACCATAAGTCATCGTTACGCAAAAGCGAACAATTAATACTTACCGAATTACGATCCAAATTCACCCAATCAATTCCTGATTACGTTGATGCGAATAATTTATACGGCTACCCGATTTCGGAGCCCCTCCCCGTAGGTAAATTTCGTTTTCTAGAACACCCCGAAAATTTCGACGTCGATGCCGTGGACTGCAACGGAGCCAACGGGTACGTCCTCGAGGTGGATCTGGAATATCCGGACCACCTCCACGACGTTCAAAACGATTACCCTTTGGCTCCCGAACACATGACAGTGACTAAGGACATGCTTTCAGACTACAATCCAGACTGTATCTTCGTCGGTCAGCCATGCCTCATCCCCAATCTCAATAATAAAACTAAATACGTTACACACATTAAGAACTTAAAACTTTACAAACAGTTAGGACTCGTTGTAACTAAAATTCACCGCGTACTCGAATTTAAGCAGGAGGCATGGCTTAAGTCCTACATCGAATTTAATACGAATAAGAGAAAATCTGCCACATCCGATTTCGAGAAAGACTTCTTTAAACTCCTGTCAAACAGTATATACGGAAAGTCCACGGAAAGCCTTCGAAAACGTGTAAATATCGAAATTGTTAATAGCGAAAACAGAATGAAAAAGGTCCTGGCGAACCCGACCCTTAAAAAATTTACAATCATACACGAAGATCTGGTCATGGTCCAGCTCGTTCGAAAGAAAATTTTACAGAATAAACCCCTGTACACTGGTTTCGTGGTGTTGGAGCTGTCCAAAGTCCTAATGTACGACTTCCACTACAATCATATCCAAGATCAATATGGCGCAGATCGGGCGAGGCTGCTGTTTACCTACACAGACAGCCTCTGCTATCAAATTCAGACCGACGATGTGTATGATGACATGGCGAAAAACCTCCAGCACTACGACACCAATGCATATCCCAAAACACATCCCCTGTACAGTCCCATCAACGCAAAGGTCATTGGCAAATTCAAAAATAAGACCAACTCTGTCCCTCCCGAAGAATTTGTGGGTTTGCGGGCAAAAATGTATTCCCTTTACGTTCCCAATGTCGAAAAGGAATCCAAAATGACGGCCAAGGGTATCAAAAAGAGCTATATTAAGCATCACGTAAGACATTTCGCCTTTGTCGATGTCTTGCGTGATAAAAAGCATTCATCCCTGGCTCGCCTATATTCCTTCAAATCCACTAATCATGTAATTAACACTGTTGAAATTAATAAATCCTGTCTGTCCTCCTTCGATACAAAACGTTACATCCTTCCAGACGGTATCTCGACCCTGGCGTACAGACATCGTCGACTCCGGGACTGTATATAAACTTGTAATTGTTGTAAATATTGTCTGTTTCGTATAAATGAACTGTTTGTATAAGGTTGTACATTTATTTGTAAATAAACCATAAAAGAACATGTAAATTCACAAACTCGTCATTTGTTTTCGAGATGTCGTGCAAGCTACAGCATCCATTCACCACAGTAGTGGCAGGTCTCAGGGGATGCGGCAAATCGGCCTGGGTCCTACGACTCATCGAAAATGCGCGAGAAATGATAGTCCCACCTCCCAGTAGGATATACTATTGCTACGGTGATTATCAACCGGTATGTAACAAATACACGCAAGTGCAATTCCACGAAGGCCTGCCAGAGTTAAGCAACGAAGTCTTTAACGAACGTGAGCCCACACTTATTGTCGTTGACGATCTCATGTCGGAGACAAATCAGTTAGTTGCAGACATCTTCAACAAACTTTCGCATCATCGCAATATTAGCATACTATACCTACGTCAAAACGTGTTTGACAAAAATAAACACGTGAGAACCATTACATTGAATGCTCCTTACTTGGTTCTCTTTAAAAACCCAAGGGATGCCGGTCAACTTGCGATTCTTGCGAGACAAATGTATCCAAACACATCCAATTTTGCCATGGAGGCTTATGCGGACGCTACCAGTGTTTCGTACGGCTACATACTGGTCGACCTAAAACCCGATCAAGACGAACAGTGCCGCTTTAGAACAAACATATTTTCGGGCGAAATGCAGTATGTATACGTAAAGAAATAAAAGATGGTGCAGTCGAGAAGCCGTGCCATTACGACAAAAGACACGAAAGATGAAGGACGCTGCGTATTGCGTAAAGTGTAGGAAAATGACAAAGACCACAGAAGTACGAAATGACGTGAGTAAGAACCACAGAAAAATCGTTAGAGGAAAGTGTGCAAAGTGCGGATCAAAAAAGTCTCGATTTATCAAAAGTAAACTTCAAAAAGGTGGAGATTTCGTCAACTCGCTAAACACGTTTACTGGACGTGTTAAGCTACCGTGGGCAAGATTTAGCGGAGAGATGCATTTGCCCGGTCATAACTTAACCGGACCCGGAACCAAACTCGACAAAAGACTCAAAGTCGATGGCACACCGAAATCGTGGTAACATCTGATAAATCGTGTGGACAGTGCTGCATATCATCACGATTTGGCTTATGCCCGTCACGCGGACACCGCTGAAAGAATCTTTGCAGATAAGAAAATGATAAAGGAACTAGATGCTATAACCAATTCCACCCTTAAAGAACGAATGGAAAGAGCCGTCGTTAAACCTATATTGAAGACGAAAGTCAACTTTGGTTTCTGATCGATGTAAAAGACGGTGTATTAGTTGAATCTCGTCATTTCGTCATCGAGTACTATGTCGAACAGATCACTGATCAATTCACCCGTAGTCAGTAACGGTTCGAGTTACGCGGTCGAATTTCCGCAAGCGGCGATCGAATTTGTTCTGTTTCTGTTATTATTGCTTGCGGCATCGATAAGTGGATATAGCCTGATACAATACCGTAAACGTAGGACTACGGATGCATAAAAGGTAACGTACGTGACAAAACTCGTCATTTCACGATCGTATGAGACGGTTCCTCCCGGTACTCAAGCGTATAGATAAATTAAAAGACAAGGCCAAGAAACAGTACGTTAAAAAGTGTAACACAGAATTTGTCGACTGCATTAGCTACGAAAAGTTCCGCTCACTGCACGACAGAACGCTAAACTGCGTCGCAACAAACACAATCTCAGAGCGCTGTCGATAAAGAAGACCTCTGAGAAAAAAGCGTCGAATTATACAGAAGGGAGGTTTCCTAGGTGCTATTCTCACACCGATACTGTTTATTCTCGGTGATCTGCTCGGTGGAAATGCAACACGCTAAGAAACTCGAAGTAGTAGATCCCAAGTTTCCGGAGCAACTGCAAGCAGACAGACAATATAAACAGATACAGAAACCCGCAGTCGCACTAGCCAAGACGTCGTTGAGTCTCGACATTGGACGCAATCAAGTTTTACACGAGCGAAAACGAAGACATAAAGACAGCAGTTGTAAAGAGATTCAACAGAACTGTGAAGGAAAAGATGTGTCGCTATTTCACGGCAAAGCACACGAGACGATACACCGACATTCTCCAAGATCTCGTGTATGCATACAGCCACGCACATCACAGATCCATCGGAATGGCACCGGCAGACGTTACGACCGACATCGAAGACGTCGTGCGTGCACGACTCTATCCCGTGCGAACGAAGTTGCTCGAAAGGAAATTTAAGGTGGGTGACAAGGTGCGAATCGTAATGCAGAGACGACCGTTTCAAAAAGGCTATATCGGCAATTGGTCGGAAGAAATTTTCGTCGTTACCGCTCGAATGCCGATGGCTCTGGTGACTTACAAGTTGAAAGATTTGGCCGGAGACGATATAAAAGGAACGTTTTACTCTGACGAGCTTCAGATCGTCTCCAAGTCCGACGATGCTCTTTTCGACATCGAGCGTATAGTAAAGACAAGGAAGAGAGCCGAATGGAATATCTGGTTAAGTGGCGCGGATATCCGGAAAAGTTCAATTCGTGTGTTAAAACGTTGACGAAGAGATGAGTTTGCGTCGTTTTCACCTGACATTACCATCCAACTCGTCGATGGACTGCTATCCGTCGAACCCGGCGGCGCAGTTCACGACAAAACTACCTCATCCTTTATCGCTCGAAGGTGACTGGGAAGTTGCACTGACGGAGATATCGGTTCCCGATATGTTTCACAACGTGAAGAAAGACTCGTGTTTTCTCACGTTAACAAAAGACTATTCGCATAGTTACACCGTTCCGATAGACTGCGATCGACAAGCTAGCGAAACATCTCAACGATATGTTGGGATATAGAAGATATCGTTTACGATGATGGGTCAGAAAGTGAAGATGATTAACACGGGCGAATTCGTAGTCAATTTCAACATTTCTCTGGCGAAGAAGTTGGGATTCAGTCACCTTTTGAGTTATAGTCAAGGTGACCATCACGCGCACTATCCCTCCAACATGTCACAGGAAACTGTACCCACATTATTCGTATACTGTGACGTACTTGAGCACGTCGTTGTGGGAGACGTGATGACGCCGCTGCTTCGCATCGTGGACATGAAACGTAAAAAATCGTACGGCAGAATGCATCAGGTTCTAAACCCTCCGGTGTACGTTCCAGTGCAGAAGAAACACTTTGATACTATCGAGATAAACATAACAACCGACACTAGAGATGTCGTTCCGTTTACACACGGGAAATCGGTTGCAGTATTAAAGTTTAAGCGCGTCGGTCTGTTGGACAAAGTTATATAAAGGATGATACAGAGCATTTTTCATCATTTGCAATCATGAAGCGCAAGGCGATGTTTTGCTACGATGCGAGTCGTAACAGGTACGAAAACTATTACACCAGTCAGACCGGTAACGCATCGCCGCCTGCCGCGAGTGCAATCCGTTTCCTTCGACCATCGTCACGTATCAGTCCTATCATAATGGTCAGCAGGATAGACGGTTACACCGTGTAACCGTCTATCCTGCTGACCATTATATTAGGACTGCTACGTGGTTGATAAATCGTATGCGATTTAGACGTAGAATTCAACAAACTGAACTTATTTTAGCTCCGATTTTAAGTGAAAAACATAGAGCGGTAGTTCGAATGCGTACGATGACAATTTGATTGACATTCGATTTGATTAACATTTACTTTTGATTGTATTGTCGTTAGTGTGTGTTGTTTAATAAAAGATCGAGACAATTGTTCAGGCTCGTTTATTGTCTACGAACAACGCTACATATAAGTTCATGCACGACAACATCGTTAAGTCCAGTATCGTCAGTAAAATAACGCAACATGTCGAGACCACTACTTCTAAGAATGCAAAAGCATGCACAATAGTGTCCACAAAATCTACTGGTTATACTCTGCAACTGTTTACTATTAAAAGTCCATTCGCGACAATGTTCGTTCATGTAACGTTCAAAAACACGAGTAGGTTCACGTCCGAGCGAGTCGAAATATTCTCCGTAATGTCCATCGTCGTCCACATAGATGGCGATCTAGTGTTCGCCGGGCATATCGGATGGATCGGTATTACACACGAGTAGCCTCGGTTTTGTCGGTAGACGATCGCTGCTGAACACTCCATCGAAACGTTTCACATACTGGCGGATGACACGCTCCAACTCATACGTATTCATACTGCAAAGTCGTAAATCACGTTGCTATTTCTGTCGATCTCTATCACGTTCTGAAACTCTGCGTAGGCAATCACAGTCACGTTTTCGGTGAAGGCTTCGCGAAATTTTAGCACGAGATGTACGCTTCCTTGTTTCGTTAGATTGAAGTGGTCGTCTTCTCCCAGATCTGATCAAAAGCATACAGCGCGTATCCTCTCGAAAAAGCGGTTTTGTCTAGGGCGTTACCCTCGTCTCTAAATACCTTTCCGGTTCCGCTGAACAGAGTGTTGTAAGCTCGCACGTAAAGTTGGTTGGCATAGTCGGTCGCCAGCGGTTTTATATCGTACTGCGGCTGTCCATCCAAGTATACGGAAATTTCCATCAGACTAAAGTGCTCGAAGTTGAACGGATTTCTGTCAAACGCACCATTATAGGCTGCATTACCTACCATAGCAATCACCACACGAGTTGAAAGCTGACCGGAGAACAGTTTCTCGTGACTCACGTCTCGAAAACCTGTATGGAATCGTAATGGTCTTACACATCACACGACGTATGGGATATTTCGCGGTGGCGTTTTTCAACGCTTTGGCGTGAGCAAGAAACACCGACGGTGACAGTTTGACTTTCCGCACAAACATTATGGCGCTGAGAATCTTCACTTTAAATTCCTCACCGCCATCAGACAGAACGAATTTCTGCTCGTGACGAGTTTAATTTTCACGTTCACTTCGTTCAGCAGGTAACGATCCTGAAAGAACACGTCGGCATGTATGCGACCCAACATGTCTAGCGGACGACTCTGGGTTATAAAGCGAGACCGTTTATACAGACCGCTATTGCCATTAGCAGCGGCAAAGTCAATTGAGTGCATACGATCGGGATCATCCGCATAGAAGAGAGACGACGTCAGCTGAGACTTTTTGGCATCCTTACCATAGCTTAGAAGCGTCTCGATCATGGCTCGATAGGGATACGTATTAGTAGACGTAGTCACCTGCGTTCCATTCAGCGAAATGTCCACTTGGGAAAACAGACTATGCAAGAAAAAATTCACGGGTCCAACGACCGCATCGGCCGCTAGATATGTTATTGTTATTTATCCGCGTTATCTTGGCTTGCACGTATAGCGTGGTGTTCGCGAGATCGACATAGTCCTCGCCGTTTCCATTAATTTCAAATTCGATCGGCGAGTCGTCACCCACGGATGTCAATGGATGACATTCGATCCAGTTTCCATTTTCCACGCTGGTCTGTGTAGGAGGTACAGAAAACAGATCCAACTCCGACTTGAGACACTCGCACGACTGTTCGTGCACGAATGCCATGTTCACGCAAATATGTTGTTGTAACGATGTGGTCGAGGAATAAGAATGCGACGACGACTTTTACCCTTTGACGTTCCGGAACCAGTCTGCCATTTATCTTTCGAGCAGTCGCTTTTATACCTTTCGGTATACGTCTTTTGGCCGATTCTTTAAACGACTCACCTTGTGCCACGTCGTCCGCAACCCGAAATCCCGTCTTTATCGCCTTGGTAGCCATCATTCTGTCGTTTGCTTTGAAGAACGGAAGGATTATGCGTCTAAACAATCCGCTCAGCATACTGCCGAGACCGCTGTATGCTCTGCTGACTTGTATGGTCTTCGAACAGGAAGCACAATGTGAAGTTGACGACGGTCGGGTTGTTGCGATGTAGTTTGTCGATAGCCTCCTCGAACGTTGGCCATTCGGACAGTCGTAGAG
>Ga0209780_1004952_pt1 | contig 10411 bp, 6 predicted proteins | sample WorMetexBAHAMAS2_FD_187384 | JGI IMG/M metagenome (GOLD analysis project Ga0209780, IMG submission 187384) | Marine gutless worms symbiont microbial communities from Max Planck institute for Marine Microbiology, Germany - Inanidrilus exumae... | ecosystem: Host-associated > Annelida > Digestive... | reverse complement strand
CCCCTGAGGTGGGGGGCTGAGCCCCCCGAGCCCCCTTACTTTAAGCCCTGATTACTGCAATACTTTAAAAGCAGATAAGCAGAAGGCATTTATGGACTTTCTGCACTGCCATTACAGTTTTTGTTTCAGATTGACAGTGTGAGAAAGACTAGACAGCACAGTTATAAAATGTTTCAACATCACTGCAACAGGGACATTCGGAAATGTTTCTTTTCAAATCGGGTCATCTCAAAATGAAATAAATGGGAAGAAGAAACAGTATCTGCAGATTCTGTTAATGCACTTCAACGAAGACTGGAAAAGTAAAGAACAAATAAGATGAACCTGTTTCTGGATTGACGTCCGCTTGGTCTCGAGGTCGACATGTGTCTTGCTAGAAAGGCCGTTTTGTTGAGTTACCTGTAAGTAAACTGTCCACGGTCTTATGAGTTATTCGCCATTCGAGCTGACAGTGACTGCGCGAGGGATAAGAGGTGGTGCGAGTACAAACAAACGATGAAACGCCTTGTTGCTTATTTGAGAGGCCTTGTTCGATCGAACAGTTAAAACACTCCTGAATCTTGCCCTGACTAAAACAGTGTTTCATATGATCGATGTTGCGTTGACTGTGTGATCCAATCTGGGATACCCGCACGGACTTAGCACTTGCCTTGTTCAATTTGTTGTGCTAATTTTTAGAGTTCACCTTAACAAAAATTCTTCATCCGCCACGCTGAGGGGGAGGGAGCAGCTCGCTCCACCTCTCTCGGCGGAAGCACGCGCCGCCACTGCTAGCTGCTCACACCGCCGAACGCTGGCTGCGCCGATTACAACTATAGGCTAACACCGCAGCGCCGCCGCCGGCCCTAAAGTCGCTCATGCGTAGACTTTCGATTTGCCGAACTACTTGATGAATGTTGTTTACACTGCAAAAGTTGTTCAAAAGATATGTATGCTAGAAAACACATTCAAAAGAATATTTTAATTCCAATATGAGTTATCTGTGTTTTGGCGTCACTTTCTGTGACACGATTTTAGCTATACACCACAGTCTACGAGCGGACGATACGCGGGTACATGTATAGTCACTGTGGGCAGAATATCCGGTTTCATCATTCAATAATGCATACCCCCCGTCCAGCCTGTGTCGTGAGTGCGTGGTCATATAAGTCATTATCATCGTCATCATATCGTCAACTCATAAATTTGTAGTGTGGCGATCACAGCAAAGAAAACATAACTAGGCCTAACACTCATGAATTACACGTCAAAACGCTATTGCGTTATACAAGATGTTCAAAGACGCTACAAAGGTAAACACCGTGAACGCCTTGTGAAAGCTTTGCTCCTTACATGTAGGCCGAGCACGAACTGGACCTAGCCCTATGCACACAGTTCGCTGTCTTCTGTACCACAGACAAATTTAGACGAACTTCATTAGCCTACTTCGCCCCAGTATGGATGTGAAGTATTGCGACCAGCTTGTCTGTCTTGTATGTCAGTCTGTCTGCCCGCTTGCATATCGCAAATATCACACGGCCAGATTTCACCAAATTTTCCGTACATGTTACTAGTGGCCGTGGTGTAGTCCTCCTCACGGCGGTGGGAGACGTTATGTACTTCCGGTTTTGTGGATGACGTCATGATTTCACATAAGGCAGCGAATGGGCCAGAATCAAAGACGACGCGTATGTTTCGTCAAGTTCGCCAGGTGGCGGCACCGGGGGCGAAGTCTGTCGTCGCCTACTGCATCTTGTTGATCATTGGAGCATTATGAGATAATTATTTGATCAGTTCCTGGCTCTGCTCATCTGGAACAGCTGCGGGAATACGTCGCGCCGCCTATTTACGAAAATTTCACCACTAATGTGTCTACTCGTTTTCCTGTTAAAGTGGCTTGAAACCACGTTATTACAGGATCCCTTTGTTGGGAGTGACTAACCAATAGGCCTAGGGACAGCCTTATATGGTTACCTATACAACCGCATGATCGCTGAGATCACGCCGCATGACGTGGTGTAGCTGCTCATGTCAGAATGTGGTTTTTGTCTCGCTTACCGATAACAACCTTCGGGCGGTATATTTGTGGTTATAGGCCTATTCCGCAGTCGATGGGTAAACGTTTGCGTGCGTGGTAGGAAATAGACGGGAAAACCGCGCGATAACAATCGATGGTTATTGTGGTATTATAAAGAGTGCGACGCACAGGCGCAGTGCATTGCAGTTTACCGTTAACGCGATAGATAGTAGACGCTTGTATCCTGACGTTTCAGGAGTTAGAAAATCATGGAATTGAGGTCCGTATATTGAATATATATATATATGCATGACATTAACAGCCATAAGTACATTAATATATGCAGCACCATTTGTGCTTCTTGTGACTTGTTTTAAGTCTTCTACCAGTCTTCTCATACAAAATAATACAAGCCAGCTACTTGCTGGACTCACGGCGTCATTCAGATCATAAACCAACTACAAATCGTAGGCACCACTGAGACAATGCAAAACCGGCAGGATATTACTTTATAAAAAGGCATTTTAGGGTTTCACACTCGCATGCCTTCACCGAACAGGGGGAAATTTCGCACGACTGATCGCTCCTTCCGTTATGCTTCACCTTGTCTCTGGAATCAGCTCCCTTTTTCTCTTTGTCAACATCATTCTGGTACCAGCTCTTCCATTTCCTACTCACCTATTCCTTCACCCATCACTTCTTCCTCTTCTGATTCACCACTTTGTACATCTATAACTCCACCTCTCTTTCATTCCCGGCTTAAAACCTACATCTTTCACAAATCCTACCCTCCGTAGTTTCACTTCTTCCGCCCGGACTGCCTCCACGGACCTTTGCCTGGACCGTTTCTTCTGGGCTACTCGGTTTTTATTTTTATTTTCCCTTATCATTTCGTGTTTGGGCCGTGCGCTAGATTAAGCTGGCCATCCCATCAGCTTTTGACTTTTGAGCGCACGTTGATCTACCGTATCGTATCGTATCGTACGAAGGTTGCATGTGTGATGTGATCTTCCCTACTACACGTCATCTTGATCGGTGCAATTTTGAGGACTCCTGCGCCCGCTGTCACACGTAACTAACCCCCTTTCACAGATGAGTGGAAAATTTAGCATGCGATGGTCAACCCCATACCAAATTTCACTATGAAACAGGATTTTGCAATTATTACTAGCACGGTTTCTGACAGTGGGCAAAGAAGTTAAAAGTGAGCTAATAGTATGACAGTATATGTTATGTAAGCCTGGGCCTATTTTTCATTTTTGTCCTGATTAATTAAGCAGGAAAAAATGAAAAACAGGCCCATTGTTTTATTGCTATTGTAGGCCTATTTTTCAAAATGCTTCAGTTGGAATTTTCAATATTTGCACTTCGACGATTTTAAAATTAAAAACAGCCAAATAAATAGGTGAAAACGTGTCAAAATAAAAATGGAAAACGTTTTTACATCTGTGGATCAGCTTAACGGGCCTATTGTTTCAATAGCGTGAACTGCTACGTTGTTCCATGCGGCAATCATTTGTTACATTATCGCACTTCTGGTGTTCTGATTCATCTCGTCGATTCTGCCAATCTGTTTATTTTCTGACTGATGTTAGGCCTATTCGCCGGCGGTCGGTCGAGTGACCGGTTTGCAAAGTAGAAACTGAACATTATATTCCAATCCACATATAAACTTTAGGCCTACATGTATACATTTTGACAAATCTGAATAACTTGACCTTACACTGCCTTCTCCCGTTAGGACGGCCTTCAAGGACTAGGACTCGACTAGGACCTTGTTTGCTCGACGGTTTCTTGCTCTTCGTAAAGGACGTGTTTGCCCTATTTGTACCATTAATCAGGAGTAAATTAATGCAACTCGTTGTAGTGAACACTATATGGCATTCGATCGTGATGCCGTCAAGAGCAAACTGGTCGGTAACTCGTGGACGCAATCGCCGACAAAAACTGGTCTGACTGGCTACGTGTCTTTATATTCGGATCGCAGCGACATGGACCAGCTGACTGTCAGATGCCGGACCTATCTTCTGTGGCCCGGCTGGGTGCCGCGGTCCGTCGACCCGTCCCAGCTGGCCGAGGCGGGCCTCTACTTCACTGGCGAGGAGGACGCCGTTCGTTGCTACCGCTGCCGAGAGACGTTCGCCGGCTGGAAGGACGGCGACGTGCCGCTCGACGTTCATCGTCGTCGATGTCCAACCTGCCCCGCCGTCGTCTCCCTCGACCGCCGGCGTCCGCCGTCCTCGTCGGATTCCGACGTCAAATTCCCTGACGATGTCGACGTCGACTGCGCCGGCGAGCTGACGTGCAAGACGGCAGCAGAGGACTTCGTCGACGTCGGCACGAGGCCAGCCAACCACTTCACCAGGTCACGTGGCACCGTGACCACGACGACTAACTTAACGACACCAGGTAATATTACGTTAACCTCTTTGCCACGTCCTTTCAGTGCCTTGATACTGTAGGTTATGTTACAGGAAGGGCATCCGGCCCGCAATAAAGTATCCCTGCCCAAAAATGCCAAATGGTCCATTGGTGAAGTGTCAGTCATTTAATTAGTTAGTTGCACCTTGTGAGATATAGCGAGGTATTGGTCGAAAATCGCCGATTTTAACCTGCGACATGACACTGTCATGTCGCAGGTCGGCGGGGTACTGTTTATACTTGTTTTGTTGTTTGTCTGTTTGTCAGCAGACTAACTCAAAAGTAACGTAGTCAAAACGTTGTGGTGGATTTTCGTGCAAACTGGGGAATAGGTATAGATGGGAAAATAGGTAGCTGGTGGATCAGAGATGAGTTGACTACTGACTTATGTTGTGGGCCGGATCATAAGGTGAGCCTGAATCAACACCGTTAGTGAGTGCTGGCCATCTAGGCACTGGGGCAGCTTACTTTTTGTACCGGCACTACTGTTCTTTCTGTTGTTGACAGACAAGGTGAAGTTGAAGGAGGAGAACAGACGACTGCGGGCAGAGCTGGTCTGTCGACGCTGCCAGATCGTCAAAGTCGAGACTTTATTCTTGCCGTGTCGTCACCTGGTCGCCTGTCAACAATGCGCGGACACCATGCACGACTGTGTCAAATGCGGACAGAAAATCCTCGGCACCGTGCGAACATATCTGCTCTAATCATGTGTCGCCGAGGACCATCGAATACGTCCGTTGAAATCCATGCACCACAGCAGTCGAAGAACGATCCTCCTGCAACAACGTTTAAACCGTTTTCAACGTAATGTCAAACCGTATGACGTCAAATTGGTTCACCGACCCTTAATGGGGTCGGCTGTTGCATTCGGTACAGCAAAGAATGGACTGGGCAAGTGCGTGTCGCGCTGTACCAAGTGTAAAGGTCCGTTCACACCGGATGCGGTGCGTTGCGGCATGTGCCGGACTAATCGATTACATGGAATCCAATGGGCGTGTTCACGCCGGACGCGTTGTGGTGCGTTGCAACGCACTGCGCGCGCCGCGTCCGGTGTGAACGAACCTTAAGACTGAATATTGCAGTCACGATACTGATCGACGACAATAGTGTTCGCTTAATTGCTTCACAGATTTGGGTGCGAAACAATTCCTTATTTTTGGGCCGAAACGTACGCTGGCCGCATCGCACGCTGCCCCGGGTAAGTCACGGGGAGTATGCCGATGGGACAGACAGACAGACGGACGGACGCCAGACCGTCACTTTACGGTTTCTGCTATACGCAGCAAGCGTAATAAAGATGGAAATGGAAGTCCAGTATACACTGCTATTGGGCCTATAGACGTTCTCACTTAGTTCACCAAGTGCAAAGTTTGCATTTTTGCATTTTTGCATTCATGACGACGAACCGAGATTGTGACAACTCACTACTTATTCGCAGCGGTGGTTTTGACAACTCGCAGTCGCATACCGGTATAGCGTAAGCAATGCACCTCACTGTAGGATGGTTATTCGCCAACACTGTCACTTTCATAATAAGCCTTTCCGCCATTTAAGTTTTATTGCAAATGATTGTTAACGTAACGAAATTCGTACGGTTCTTAGCAGTATCGTTCTAGTCACCGCACCTTTTTATCAGCAACAACAAGGGGCATGCCGATGAGTAGATGACATAGACCGTGATACAGGTGTGCGTAGCCATATTGCTTGCGACTGATGGATGAATAGAGTGTAGTACTGTTGTTGTTATCTGCAAAACAAAATGAGATTGAATCTCGTTCTTAATCAGTCTTCGACTGTTGTTACTGAATACAAACTTACTAACACCAGTATCTGAACCTTCTTTTGAACATAGTTTTCTCGTGTCCTCTCAGACCACCATTGTTAACTCAACAAAACAAATCAAATCTCTTTTACCATAATTGCCATTCTTTTACCATAATTGTCATTGTTTCAATTAAATCGCTTCTGAAAAAGTTATGACTCTTGTTCGAACCGATTCAAAGCCTAAATATTGTAATCGCTCATAATCACGTTAAATTACCAATATTTCAGCAACTGTAAAACCGAAAGAGAATAGCAGCAAAAATACAAACAGGCCCAATACATCTGTTTATCGTAAAGTTTGACAGTAAACGGTAGGCTTATGCCAACGCAAACTTGCTAAACTAATCACTATAGTGTGCAAGCAGATGCCACTTACTTACTTAGTTAACCGGAAACGTCGTCATGACAACGCTCGACGAAGTTATGACGTCATTACTAACAGTCGCGCAGTAGATTCAACTGAAGCGCAATAGTTCGTGTTTCGATCAAAGTTGTTAAATATCTGTGATTCAGTTTACATACATCGATAGTCGTTCAGTAATTGAAAAATAAGAACAGTGAAGATGACAGAAATCGCTAATATGGGTGCAGGAGAGCAGCAGCCAGACTTGCAGTCGCAAAAGTCAGTGACTTCAATCAACGGCAAAAAGGTTAGAACTTAAAAATGTGGCAAGTTATTGAACTTACTGTCGCTGTGAATTGCATCAAACCATAGGTCCTGAGCTCTACGACTCCGCACAAGAAAGTTTGCTGGTTTTGTCGTATTAGAGCGATTTAATGCGGAACTTAATTTGGATATCGTTATACGGCACCAAGGGATCTTAGGGATGGTGGGTACAGCCCGGAGTGCCGAACGCCGGAATGCCGAACATGCTTAGGTTCAGGGCTATACGGTTAATCATTGTGGCCCGTACCCGGGGTGATAAGTTGACAGACATAGTTCAAACCCAAAAAAGTTATCTTCAGTGTGACCCACACTGACATTTACACAGTCGCAAGGCTATCTCAGTGTGGCCAATCACAATGGACTAATGCAGTAGGCGTGGCATGGGGTTATTTTCAGTGTGGCTGCGTTGAGTGATTCACATTACGTGACATTAGGGTTAGTGTTAGTAGGGCTTAAGGGTTAGGGTTGGGGTTAGAGTCAGACTTAGGGTTACTAGTAGGCCTATTGTGCTGAACTGATGACCTCAAGGTCCCACATTGATAATAGTTTAACCCTAAACCTAGCCCCCTCGGCTGCCGTAAGCCAGGCAGCTGGGCCAGATCAGGTACTTATACCCCTGATATGGTATATAGCGTTCAATGAGAACGCAAAATTTGTGAAAGACCAAATAAACAATTTTAACTGTATTTGAAATTTATTTGTTAAGTTTCTGTGTTTCTACCTTGGACTTCAGTGGTTTCACTTTCACTACCAACAGTTCACCAGTCCAGTGTCACATACAGACCGATAATATATTGACTTGTAGTTGGAAAATTACAGAAATTGCCAAATTTAAGGACTTCTAAAAATTCTTATAAATTCGTGAATTTAAAACAGTTCAAATTTTCGTTCTGTGATCTGCTACTTCGATGTAAACTGTCAATAGGCCTAAATCACCATTGCTTGTTTTTGATTATATTTATACGTAAATCTCGTTAACCAGGGATACGGTTTATTTGGTGCTATGTAGGTCATCTTGACAAACATCGTAGGTACGGTGAAGTGGTTCAACGTGAAGAACGGCTACGGTTTCATCAACCGCGACGACACCAAGGAGGACGTGTTTGTCCACCAGACAGCGATTACGCGCAACAACCCACGCAAGTACCTGCGCAGCGTCGGCGACGGAGAGAAGGTCCAGTTCGACATTGTAGCCGGCGAGAAGGGCACGGAGGCGGCCAACGTGACTGGTCCGCACGGCCAGCCGGTCCAGGGCAGCAAGTATGCCGCCGACAAGCGCACGCCGACTGTCCCCGGTGTCGGCTTTCGACCGTGGTTCGGCGGCCCGCCCATCAGACGTGGCGGCTTTCTGCACCACCTCGGCATCGACGACTGCCATATGCCGCCGATGAACCGCGGTCGCGGACGTCCGTTCTGGGGTGGTCCGATTCGCCCGAACGTCGGCGGGGGCGCATACTGGCGTCATCCGGCGCCGGCGTACTGCAACGGGCCGGCGCGCGGCTCGCGCTCCGAACCGATCGGCGCCTACATCGAGCCCGGTTTGCGCGGCGGCGGACCGACACAGATGAGGATGATGCCGTCAAACCTGCGCAACCCTCGCGGTCGCCTGGCGCAGTATTCCGGCGGCTACGGATCGTTCTATTACTACCAGCCGCCACTGCAGCAGCGTTTGCGTCCGCTTCAGCCTCAGCCGATCGTGCAACCAGCGGCGCAGGTTAACTACAGCGACGCCGGCAACGCGGCGACGGTAGACGTGGCGGCGGCGACCGCACGACCTGAAGGTGACTCATTGCCAGCTGCGACTCCAGATGCCCAGCAAGCACCTGCTGCTGCTGCTGCTGCTGCAGCAGCTGCCAAGCGACAAACGTCTGTAAGGGCGCCATATCGTCGCCGCCCGCGAGTGCCAAGACGTGCTCGCAACGGGACGCAGAAGAGCGATACTGAGTTGGCTGTTACTTCGGAAGTCAACCCAACTGCGGTATTGCACTCTTCCATCATTTCCATCTCTAGAATTCTCATACATTTACGCCACCTCTTAGATGATCCGTAGAATTACAAATATATAACTAGAAGAAGCCAGCTCTCATAACAGTGCAAAGACCCACGCCAGCATTGTTTTTGTGACTTGTGACCTTGAACATTTGACCCCAAAATAAATGGGCTTCCAGGACTCATTATGAAAAATTTCTATGTCAAGTTTACTGATCCTAGCTGCATCAGTTTTTAGATAAAGTGCGGAAAAACAGACAGACACACAGACAAACCGAGGTAGCAGCAAAATCTCAGACTGTACAATGGCTAGTGTTGATGTGTTGCAAAGATGGCGAATGATGACGTTGCAAAGACTGCTAAAGACGATCAGCAACTGCAGAAAGAAGACAAGCTGGAGACTAATGAAGCAGATGCTCCACCAGCAACCAGTGAAGTTGCAGCTGCAGAAAATGCTTCAGCCATTGCGTAAATCTGCATCCACACATCGTTCTGCACTGCCATCACAACTTATCCATTGTTGCTTTCCATCGTTTTGTGCAATAATTGTCCTGTTTGCATGCATATAGTAATCTGTTTTTAATGTTGTTGTTCTACATTAATAATATATTTCCTGTTATGAGAATGTATGATGTGTAAACGTATTCTGTGACCTGTTTGAAAAAAGACGGGATGCCAATTTGCCAAAAAAACGCATTGAAGGCCACGTATACTATAGCACGGCGAATATGTTGGTGAGATGTTCTTGTTTACGTTTGTTATGAACGAATTCACTCGTTTACTGCAGTAAAAACTGTTGTATATTCAGCTGGTGTAATGTTTTATTTGAAATGATATAGCAGCTCATAAAATAACGTGATTCTAACACAAATTCGCGAATGTGACTAGTTGAAAATACAATTTCTGTAAAGAAGCTCAGCTTTTGAAGTGGGAACGTGCGACTGATGGTCAACTCCTACTTACTGCCAACTTCAAAGTCACGTGACACAAAAAGTAGGACAAAAATCCAAAATCCGGCCCCGATATGCTTTAGGTATTGTGCCCTAATTTAAGAATTCGTGGTCATTTTCCAGCCCCCATTATAAATAGGGGAGGAGATAGCCTTTGAAAATGGACGAATTTCAGACTATCAAGGGATCGTGACCATGACATTGGATCGGGTCATACTGCATACCATCATGCATCACTCATCGACCTCTACCTACATACCGAATTTCACTGAAATCGAAGAAACGTTTTGTGGACGGACGGACGGACATTTGATACCCACTGTATTAGGTCGACTCCGAAGAGTCGACCTGATATCACGGCTTGTACGGTAGTACAAGCTGTTGTAAAAGCGACTAGCCAAAGTAATGGGAAAGGCCAAATTTTGACCCCCTGGGGTTCCGAAACCCCTGAACGGATTTCGATGAAACTTGGAATATATAACCGGGCCGCGGGTATGACCACACATGCAAATCCATGTGGCGCTGCGACAACGTGGGTGGTCTGGGCGAACACGTGAAAAAACA
>Ga0209780_1004951_pt1 | contig 10412 bp, 11 predicted proteins | sample WorMetexBAHAMAS2_FD_187384 | JGI IMG/M metagenome (GOLD analysis project Ga0209780, IMG submission 187384) | Marine gutless worms symbiont microbial communities from Max Planck institute for Marine Microbiology, Germany - Inanidrilus exumae... | ecosystem: Host-associated > Annelida > Digestive... | reverse complement strand
CCCGAAAAATGTGCCTCTATGCTGTTGTCTATAACTTTGCCAAATGACGTAAGGCTATTTACAGTGGCGACGCCGAAAAACCACAGAATGACCGATTGTATTTACCTGCAGCAACTTGCAAGAAAAACATGTCACGGTAGAGACATATAACGCCTGTGCACACGATTGACGTTCAATCATTCGACGATCGCTTCAGTCGGCGACTCAATAGTTGCTTGATAATGCACCACGCAATGCCGATAGGCAAGGTGTGGATATGTCGTTTACTGTTTGTGTGTGTGCGTGTTTGTTTGTTTGTTTGTACGGTTACGGATTTCTCCGCCGCGGATAAAATTAGCAGCGTCAAATTTTGCACGGCGGTTCATTGGCGTCGAAGGCAGGGAATCTCACATTTTGGGGAACTTTGCTCCCACAGAAGCTCAAAATCGGACGAATCGGCCAGCTCGCGGGCCACGCCCACCGGGATGTAAACATTACCGTGCAGATGCGCCGATGTAAACGTCACGCTAAAGATGCGCCGTTCGTGAAATCGCGCGGCGTGTGGACGTAGGATCGGCATGTGTGGATATACGTCCGTCCCCGAAGACAAACGTACAATACAATACAGTTTGATACTTGTCGATGTCGGACGCTAGGTCAGTGACGCCTATTATCCTAATGTGATGCTGTTACAACAGTTCCTGCCCATCATATGTCAGATCTCGGACGAGTTGTCTTTCAGCAGATCAGTACCCCAACACACTGCACGCTTAAAGCAGTTAACTTTTTGCCCATAACTGTGCCAAAATGTTGACGATTTAAAAATTCTTTCAGAAAAAACTCAGCAGTAAATTTGTAATAACGATGTAGTCAAAGATCTCACCATTGCGCTACACTACCTTGTGATATATCATTAATTACAGTACATATTTCAGTGAGTTGCTGTTATCTGACATTAATAATTTACAATGTAACGTATCGATGCGTTTGAAATGTGGTCCGATATTTAGTTATCATTTTACTAGAAATTTACTGCTAAGTCTGAGGTGAAAGAATTTCGGCAGTTGATCTGCTACAGAAATTGTTCGATCAGAGACTATTCTGCTGAGAATTTTTCGGTTATGACAATGAAAGGATTCGATCAAATATTAGCGGAACTTCTGGCGACCTGAGCGCGGTCGGTGGTATGTGTGTGTGTGTGTTGTTACGCAGACTACGCGTTGAAGTTGCCGGGCGGACATCGAGTTCGCCTGTACAAGCGATGCCGAGTGGATCTGTTCGCGCCGTATCTACTGCCTGACGGTCTAGTCTGCCGCGTTGCTCAGTTCCAAGACATTCTCAGTCTGTGCCGCCGCTTCCTCTTCGATTGTTCTAGTTCTACTGCTCGCTTGATGTGTGACCTTCTCAATCATCAGGATACTCATTACGCGTTGTCGCCCGTCTGTCCTTTCGTCTGTGGGTCTGTCCCGTATGGGTTTGTAGTTCCAGAACAGGAACTTTAAATTTGGTGGAAACATTCCTCGTGGCACGAAGCAATGTTATTTTAGTAAGTAAGTAATGTCGGTGTCGCGTTTCTTTGTCGTCCATCTACACTGTCGTTGTCATCGTTATCCTAATTGTGATTGCATAACTACTTGAAGTGTAGACAGGGCGCTTCCATTGTGTTCTTTGAAGGATAAAGCGCAGTGAAAATTGGGGTGCGTCGTCGAACTGGAACTGCTGCTAAGATTGTGGTCCAGGCTTTCATATCCAGTAGGCTAGATTACTGCAACAGCCTGCTGTGTGGAATTGCCGGTGACCTACTGCAGAAACTCCAGTCGGTGCAGAATGCTGCTGCCCGACTGATCACGAAAACTGGAAGACGGGAGCGTATCACACCAGTTCTCAGGGAGCTGCACTGGTTACCAGTTCGACAGCGTATTGACTTTAAGCTAGCTCTTCTTGTGTACAAGGCATTACACGGCCAGCTACCACAGTACCTGGCTGAAGATTGTCAGCTCTTGACCGACATCGGCCGCCGATCACTGCGATCGGCTGATGTCTTGACGTGTGCCACAAGAAGAACACGAATGCGTCTCAGAGACAGGCGTTTTTCGTCGCTGGACCGTGTCTCTGGAACTCTCTGCCTGCTACATTACGTGACAGAGACATCTCACTTGTACAGTTTAAGAGACCTTTGAAGACACTTTTTTGTCTAGGGCTGCGGTGCATAGTGACTGTTGCTTTTTTGCACCGTGTACAAATATTCTTACTTACTTACACGTGAGTGATGAAGGAAGAGAATGATGAAGGATGGAGAATGAGATGAGACTGATCCCCAAATGTGTGGATTAACCTTTTAGTGTGAAAAGTAACAAAATATAAAAAGAAAATTAGGAAAATAACGTAAATAAAAATGTGAAAAAAATCGTTTTTATGCATCTGTGTGCTGTGAAGGGGCAGTTTTAGTGCGCGTTAAAGACACGTTTCAGCATCGTAAAGACAAGTTGTGTGAAAGAGAGTTTGACGTGGTCACTGGGAGAATCATTGAGCGCTTTGCACTCGGCAATCAGTTCCGCTTGAAAGGTATGATGACTGGCGCCTGCTGAGTGCCATCTTCAACCATCGAGATGTCTGACGTTGTCACTTGTGTCCCCCATCTGACCCCGCCATTGAACGACTTGCAAATCAGATAGCTTACCAGCAATTCCAGACTGCATTTAACGTATTTTTGCCCAGAATTCCAAAATGAGGACAGTGACTAAGGGATTAAACGCTAGGCTGGATAACTGACCATTTTTAGTTTTGACCTTCGGGCACTCCAGCATTCAACCCTGAGCGCCAGAGTGCTCGAAAGTCAAAAACTAAAAATGGTCGGTTATCGAGCCTGGCGTCAAATCCCTGAATTAGTGTTGCTGAGGTAAAGTGAATTAATATCCCAGCATTCGTTCCTTCTCCTCCCTCCACTCTTTACTTTCCATTCTTTCCCACCCTACTTACATAATACATTTAGACATATGCGGCGGGCCTTAAAACGTATATAGATGCAACTTGACTTTAACATATTGCACCCGGCAACAACAACGTTGACTAACTTTTGTCACAGTTGATTATGGCAAGAAGCTCAGCTATCGCAGAGGACCGCGCGACGCTGTATGTTAGTCAGTTCATGCTATCTTTCACGAGTTTTGGCAGTTAGAAAGGTTTCAACTTTCAATCAGCAAAAGTCATCTTCAGGGTCATTCAAGGGCATTGGCACTGGTGCCGTTCGATAGGCCACGTACGATTTCCTATTAGTCTTCCATTGCAACTATGTCTCTATTTTGCAGCGTTATAACGAGATATTATCACTTATTTCCCAAAATTTAAAGAGGTCGCGTGACTCTGAACACAATTATTTTGGGGATAATATATTATGCATGCACTAGTACTCCTGTGTATCAATCAGCACACGAAATTTGAAGTGCTAGTTTTACCAAAGATATGATTGGGGGCAAAATTTAAAAAAATGGGCCACGTGATCCTGACCACATCTGTCATCTGAAGGCTAGCACTTGATATATGCCACCTGCATAGAAAATTTGGCGACTTTCGCTTTAGCCCTTCCGGAGATATGATTGCGGGCGTCGAAATTGAAAATGGGTCATGTGACCCTGGCTACGCCATTTTTGGGGTGGTTTGTCATCCAACAGCTAGGATTTGATACAGTCTAGCTGTGTGCAAAATTGACGGCTCTAGCTTTAGCCGTTCCAGAGATATCACTGGGGGCCTCAAAATTTAAAGTGGGACTTGACATAGCCTACTTGTGTACAGAATTTGACGACTGTAACTTAAGCCGTTCCGGAGATATGGTTGATGCCCACCAAAATTTTAATGATTCACGTGACCTGACTACACCAACCACGTAGATATGACACACGATACAAGATGTCGAAAATGGGGTGGTTCGGGGTAGTTAGGGGTCACTCAAGGTTACTGAAAATAGCGCCATTCGATAGAGCGCATACGAGTTTCTATTAACGTTCCATAGTAACTGCACCGTTATTGAGATACAGCGAGATATTGGTCGAAAATTGCCGACGCGAGCCTACCCCAGGTCTGTTTGGCGCCCCCGTTGGGGATGACTCTGTCGGAATTTCGCCCAGATTTTTGACACCAGAAAACTAGAGTCGCGGGGCTATCGTACGGCGATGTTTGTGTGATCTTATGTTTAGCCATTATCGCACAATACCGGCGTGTGGCAGACAGACGGACAGACAGACAGGCGGAAGGACAGACGGACGGACACACGACGACAGCATACACCGCGCTAACATAGCGTCGCGCAGTAAAAACTGCTCTTGCGATACAGTCTAATATTTTGCTGGTACGTCCGTTCGTGTTACTTCAAGAGAACTGGCCCAGAATGTGGTTTCTGTCGTGGGTCCGACTGGGTGGCCTGTAGTAGGTATGCCATTGATGCTGTGGCTGTCGTCAGAACGTGAGTACCTGGCTGCGGACGCTGAGTTCGGCTATGGCAGTCTGTCGTTCTACACGGCGTACCGACACGACGGCCTTCACCAGCTGCTCCTCACCCCCGCCAGCCTCACGCTCCAGTTCCAACATCGCGACGACGCGCTCTCTCTCATACAGGCGCACCTGTCCACAGACGACCATGACGTCACGACGTTCACTGACGACACCGGAACTGACGTCAGAGTCCGACCGTTCACCGTACGTCGGCTATTGTCAGCCGCGGCATAATTACGGGAGTAGTACAGATAAACTTTATGGGCCTGGAAGTAACCCGTTTTCCAGCCTCAACTGCATGTTGTTTATTCATATCTTCATCAAGAAGGTTATGTTTTGTGTCGGTGTGTTTGTTTGTTTGTTTGTTGTTTACTTGTTTTATGTATAATGTGAATAGCAACTCGCTAGTCGTGATGTTGACCAGCAAGAAACCACTGCACATTAGTGTGATGTCTGGTACACTGCAGTGGCCCATGTTGCATTTGGTACAGCCACCAGGGGAGCGGACTGGTGGACACAGCGCCCCGCCTCTGTCACTGTACCATTCCAGCTACGACGGCCAATGTACCAACTTTATATCACTCTCATTGCCAGTAATAATTACAAGTGGTCAAAGTAATTTGGCAAAAGGCCGCATCGCCGACTTGTCACCCTCGCGGCTGCCAATGGATTCGTCCGATCTTGACCCCCATCTAACGCATGGTTTCTTGGACCAACAAGAGTTGGCATCCTAAATGGCATCTCGATCGGTTCACACGTATAACCAACACACAAACAGACAGATACAGACCACGCTAAGTGCGTCATGTATCAGTAGGCCGCGGTTATGCAGTGCATGCAGATAATGCGTGCACCTTTGGTGTGTTTTTAAGGTGAACTTGGGTTGGCGAGTTCTTAACACAGTTTTCCCTTCTCAGCCATTCTGCAACAGAAGATCATCTCGAGACCAAAGACCAAAACTTTCGTTGTCTTTTCTTGACGTCTGTCAGTTCTGTCTACCGCTACTTTTATACAACGTTCGCTTCAGTCAGTGTCATCTTCATATTTCACAATCTGGGTCTACCCTTCCTAGTTACCATACTGACTGGTTCAACATCCAGCGGTTGTCTGAGCTGCTCGCTTGACTGCAGTGTGATTTTCGTTTTGATTTATTTTTAGTTTTCTGGTTATTTTTTCGTTTTATGTTTGTTTTAGTTTTACAGTATTTTTTTTGTTTCAGTTTTAGTTTTAGTTTTCATCTAATTTTAGTCTTGGTTTTACTTACTGTTAGATACTAACAACAACAATAAAGCAGTATACAACACAGACACAGAGTTACTTGTGATTGTCGTTGTCATCATTATCATCATTATACGCTCAGAATCTAAACACTGTCATGTGTGTTTCAGGCGCGCAGTCGCCGCAGTGCCGCCTTCAGGGAACTGTTGTCAGCGTTATTATCGTTTTCGTTTTTTATTTTTTCGTTTTAGGTTCGTTTTAGTTTTCATTATTTTTTCGTTTTCGTTTTAGTTTTAGTTGACGAATTCATTATTTTTTTCGTTTTTGTCAATTTTAGTTTTAGTTTTCGTTAACGAAAATCACACTGCTTGACTGAGGCAGTTGCGTGTCACCGTGCAGTGTGGTGTGCTAGTCGCTGGTAGAGCTACACGATCGTAGTGCGTCGGTGCCTGCAGACCGAGACGTCGCCGAGATAACGTATAGCTGCGAGAGACATACGCTCTCACTCCAGTATCACCAGCACTCCGGCAGGATCATGTTTGCCACGAGACGCTACAGCAAGGTCGCGCATGGCGAGGGTGTCGATGACGAGGTGGACTGGAACACCAAGAACCACACCGCCTTCCACGTACTCAGTCCTCCGTCTCTCTTTCTTTGCTTGTTTGTCGACGATGAATGGTAAAACTGGCCAAAGTAATTTGGCACAAGGCCGCATCGCTGCTGCAAACGGTTTCGTCCGATCTTGACTCCCATGTAACACATGGTTCCTTGGACCCACACGAGTCAACCGGTCAAACGGCATCTCAGTCGGTTCGACCGTTGTTCCAAAGTTCACCCGTGTGCCGTGTGACATCTGTCGCAATAGGCCGCGTCTGTGCTACGCATGCATTGCGGCCTGAGAACTGGCAAGTTTACAGACTAGTGTAAAGGCGATAGGTAGGTGGCTTTAAAAACAGCAAATATCACTTTGGCAAGCTCCACCTAGAACGTTAAACACGCCGTTCCGTTCTGGCGAAGTCATGTGGCAGCTTGGTGGATGAGAGAGTGTTAAGACTCCACTGATATTGGTAATGTGTTGACTCACTATAGAAGTCAGTGTCCAGTCACAAACACACTGTAAGTAAGTGAGTAAGTAAGTAAGTTTATTATTCCAAAAGCTATTAAATAGCTTGATTTCAAGTTACACAAAACAAAACACAATGCAAAAGACGTAAAAAGGCAAAGGCTTACCATACTCGTTACCGAGCGTTGGGCTCGGAGCTGATCCCGTGGTACAGGAGTCAGCCTGTTGGCAGGTGAGTATAATTCATCTACCCGGCGGTAGGCTGCCATTACTTTCCGCCAGGCCTGCGATTACCTTCCCAGGCGCAGAGCATCACCGCCCCTTGGCCGGTACGAGGTTATAATGCTTGGTGACAGAGGCACATAGGTGTGAACAACTTGTCCAACGTTGTTACGCAGCTTTGCCCGGAGTAGCTTGGATTTGAACCCACGACCTGTTGATCGCAAGTCCAACGCTCTACCCGTTGCGCCACCGCGCCACCTGCAGAAGACCTACTCGAACCTAAATCGGATAATAATACAACACCGAGACTGCACATGCATACAAACAAGAACCATAAATTAAGATTGCTGGAAATTTAAAGACCGTATGAGACTGTAGAACAATATCTTTTAGTGCGAAGGTTTGGCCTGGGGTAAATCATAGATGTAAAAAGCGTTCAAATAAAAATAAAAAACGTAAAAAACGTTTTTTACATCAGTGGGGTAAACAGTAGGCTTCCGGAAACGAGATGTCACGGCTGGATCTGGAGGCGGTGGAAGAAGGTGGTGTAAACAACAGTTGGGTTGGCAGATGTTTCGAAAGAAGCGCTTGGAATGACACATACGTCTTGCTATAAGAGATGGAATGCCGGCCAGTCCCAATGTACAGATGTAAGGGGTGGATCGACAGGGAATAACAAAGATGATATTAATAGCTATTTTTTTGTTTTTCCCTATTCTACGGTACTGATTGCTGTAGTTGGTCATGTAGTAAAGAAGACGCTTGATACACGACGTGTACACTTGTGTGGTGTACCTGTACAGGTGCTGCCAGATACGGTCGACATACGGCGAGTTGAACGCTACGAGTTGTTGAAGAGTCTGCTAATAAGTATTCGTCGTCGACGTCGCCTGGTGACCGAGTACCAGGCGATGACGGCTCGTATTGTGAGGACCCTAGCCGCCTCGTCTGATGACGCTGAGCTCGAAGTGTCGGTCTACGACCGTCTGCGTGACCAGCAAGCGAAGAGGTTCAAAGAAGCGTTGGTCAGTCGGTCTCTGTATTCTATAGGATGGCGCAGAAACACCAACGTCGGCCGCTCGGACTCGTACCCATGACGCTCACTGTACTCTTGCGAAATGCTGGCCAACTTTCAAAATTCTTTTACCGTGAGCTTCAGCTCCTTTACCCTACACGTCGCTAACACACACCGCACACACCTACCAATTCCCTTCCTCTCCCTGGACAAGCTCACTGGACCGCTATATGGTCTCAGTTAGCGCCGGGGTCCAGTGTAGGCTGGACCCCTGCCCGCAAAGAACGAACGAGCTTCCGTAGACAATTCGTCATAAAGTCGTCATTACAGATCGCACCGCACCGTAAACCATAGTTGTTTCACACGTTTAGTGTCGCAGTAAATAACGCTAAAATCGTTCAAAGAGCAACTGTTGAAAAAGTCAATTATAATACATTGTGTAGACCTAGGTCTAAGTAGGCCTACTTATCGCAGTAGGCTACACCCAGTCACGTTCTAAGCAAGTAAAATAGTCCTACTTAGCTAGCTACTGTATCGTACATTTCTGGGTGTTTTGTCGCCTTGTATACATGAAATTATACAATAATAGACTTGGTTGCAGAAATGAAAAATTCGAAAAATCGGAAAACAAAAAACGTTCACAGAATAAAAACGTTCAGAAAGTTTCAAACGTTCCGAACAGCTATGCATTAAACATGTTGCTTCACTACGTTGTGAAATATTTGGTAAGTTTTTGATTATGTGTCTAATATACCGGCTTTTGCGCCACCTTGTATGTGCTGAATCGTTAACCCTTTAGTGGGCACACTAATCACGTTGTACATCGGGCTGTAGCATACACGCGTTATGCAGTACGTCGTGTGTAAAATTGCATGTTGGTTTGATGGTTCTTGTGTGTGTGTAGGTTTAGTATTTTTGTTCTTCTGGGGTTAGCTTAGATCATTTAATCCTGTGTTGCTTGCGTTTGTTGTGTTGGGTTTAGTTTCTTCAGTACCAAGCCAAGAGATAGGCTGGGAAGAACGTCTCTAAAATGACCTATTCTGTGTTGAGTGGGACGTAAAACCTTAACCCATTCTCGATCTCGTGCGTAAAATAGGCCTAACGGTGGCTTACGCTACCTCTGTGAGGTAACGTGCACATTCAGATTCAGATTTTATTAGCGTGGTAGCCCGAAGGCTAAAAATCACAACATTCAAAATAACAAACAAAACTAACTGGACTGGAGTACAAATGCAATATAATAGAGTGGTGCGAAGTTTTCTGAGTGGCAGCAGGGCCGGTTGACTAATAAATTCTGGCCAGCGGACTTACCACAACAGAACTTGAAGTAAAGAAAAACAGACAACAAGCACAATACATAACGAAAAGTAAAAAGAGGAACGAAAAGGGAGACAGAAGACACAAGACCAAGACAACTAAAATGGTTACATGAGGGTAGGATATAAAAGTGAGTAAAGGCCTATTGGAATGTTAACAGAGCATGGTGGATGAACGATTTGTAACAGTTGGTTCGGTTAAGAGGTCTAGGATATGTAGAAGCATTTCTGAGCAGGGAGGTAAGTTCAGTGTCACGCGGGATGGCAACGAATGGTGAATAGAACTGAACGTGAATGTCGTGCGGTGTCCAGGAGAAGCTGGCCGAGGAGGAGCGACTTGCTCGCCAGGAGGTGGACGCCGACTACATGGCGCCGTTTCTGGCCATGCTGGGCGACCCTGACGTCGATCAACTCAGCCACGAGCAGGCTTACAAGCTGCGTGAGCTGTGTCTCATCGACTACAAACAGCAGCTCGTCGACAGGGCCGAACTCATGCACGCACGCTTCGAAAAGGTGATTAGTCAGCCCACTCCTCGAAAAGCTAAAAAGCAGCAGTAGGCCTATTACAGAAAATGGCGTTTGTGAGTTGGGTCGTTCTTTCAATGGCACCTATTTACCCACGCCAACAGCAGTCGCTGGAGTAGGGTTTTTACTTGCGTTTGTCTGTCTGTCTATCCGTTTAATGTCTCAAAAACCGCTGCAGCTGTAGAGTCACCAAACTTTACATAGAAATGTTCCACAATGAGTCCTGGAAACTTAGGCTATTTACTGCAAAGTCGGACAGAATTCAATTTCCTATTATTAAAGGGCATAATTTTGACTAAATATTTCGTAATTACTCGCAAACTGAAGTAAAAGAGAAACAAATAAATTTGAAGATTAATGGGAAGAATTACCGAAACTCACGTCGTCGTAGCCATTGTTACTGTGGTAACGGTGAATGAAGGTTTACGTAGAAACAAATATACTTTGATGCATGGACGTAGGAAAGTGAAGTTAATTTAGCGTTAATGGGACTTAGGTTAAGGAAGTATATAGAGTTAAGGGTGCGATTGCACACCGCGGGCGAAGTCTGATATCTGCATTGCCTTGCTTAGTATTGGCGTAATTA
>Ga0209780_1004950_pt1 | contig 10412 bp, 8 predicted proteins | sample WorMetexBAHAMAS2_FD_187384 | JGI IMG/M metagenome (GOLD analysis project Ga0209780, IMG submission 187384) | Marine gutless worms symbiont microbial communities from Max Planck institute for Marine Microbiology, Germany - Inanidrilus exumae... | ecosystem: Host-associated > Annelida > Digestive... | reverse complement strand
GTAGGGAAGGGATGGGATGGGATGTGATAAATAGGGAGGGAAGGATAAGGGAGGGAACGCAAAATCTATACTTATTTTTGCGACGTTTCGTTCGCCAACGGCGAACTTCATCAGGCACGTGCGTATGTGTGTGGTCACGTGACGTTGCTGAACACGTGACCAAAAGGAGGTCTGCATGAACAGAGATGGGGAGCCTACATCTTACCTACGACCTATGGCCGTATTTTGGCAGTCCCCCTCAACGCCTTTTAAATTGTTTGGACAAGTTAAGAAAGAGTAGACCAAGATTCTTCTTCATGGACTGATCCGCTAAGCGCTATAGGCCTGTCTGGTTGGAGTTTCCTGCTAGCGAGTCCATACAAGGTGAGGTACAATGCGAGCAACCGTTACGCACGGTACCGGAGCTAGGTTACGCAACTTACGCAGCTTACACATTACCGGTTATCCGGTACTCACTCTGTTACGCGATTACCTATCGTACCCAACACCATCGGGTCACGTGGTCGGCGAATGCAAGAATATTAAATAGCTATTCTATGCCAGTGGTTGGAAGAGGAGTTTTATTCATTGGGTAAGTAATCTATAATATATTTGTTGTATAGTACCGTACCAATCCGTCTGTTGGTAAAAACGAGTATATTGATAATTCTTCAGGGCATTCTCGTGTGATATTTTATCAAATAGATGGATTTATTTGTGAATGCGCACGCCGTTACACAACGATGCCGGTCGCAATGTTGTGGTCGGTGAATTCATTTGACGTCTAGAAAACAAGAAGTATGCATATTGCTCTGATATCGTTACCGCACTTTTGTTTATTGATGGCTGATAGGGTGCATACTTTTGTCACGAATACGTTAGAGTAAAGGTATCCACGTCGGCCATTTTGCGGGGTAGTAGTTCGCTATTGTGGAAAGGTCAAGATTGCAACATCTTATGCAACGGGAAAAATTGGTAATTATGAGGCGTCGAATAATTCTGGGTTCTGATTAACGGCTAGTATGGGTCTGGCCTAAAACACGGCCGGGCCCGGCCCTGAAAATTGTAATGCTGCCGTAATGTCCAACATGCGTTGTTTGTAGGGTCTGTAGAAACACTGCATCGGACTAATCGGCCAGAAATATTGAATAAACACAGACAAAATCCAATGGGAAAATTATAAATCACACCAGTTAACACAAGAAAAAGCTAAAACTGCATGAACGAAAACTGGCCAGTGGAAAATATATTAGTAAGGCCGATTATAGCTGTCAATCGCCCTAGTAGCCAACAGCGAATCGACCTAGCTAAACTGAGAGTCGGCCGCAGAGTAGCATCGAACTAATTGGACATAAGTATAGAATATACGCTGACAAAGAAGCAGTGAAAAAACGGTAAGTCACACATCATCAAACTGGAAAAATATTACACTCTGAATAGCTGTCAATCGGCCGATTAGTCCGATGCAGTGTTTCTACAGACCGTTGTTTGTACTATGGCGACCATTTCTGCAAATATGTATTTTTCTGGCAAGGATAGTGCTAGCAGTAGATCGACGATTCTATCGTCCGAGGCAGCAGAGAGATCAAGAAGGCAAAGGCATGATACTTTTTGTGATCCTATCGGCTTTATCTTGTCTTACTTAATATGTGAAATGATGACATCGTTTAAGCTGGGCAACATCTGTGTAGTAGTCTGGGAATTCTAGACACATTTCTGCTTTGTATGTTGCATGTGATATGTAATTATTGTTTGACAGTTGTAGTTATCTGTACATACTTGATACTGAGAATGGGTGCAGAGAAGACCCACGTTAACATTGTCGTCATTGGTCATGTCGACTCCGGCAAGTCGACTACCACCGGACATTTGATCTACAAGTGCGGTGGCATCGATAAACGTACCATCGAGAAGTTTGAAAAGGAAGCGCAAGAGGTAGTCTTTACAGAAAAATTTGTGCCGTAGATTTGTGACTTCAGATTTGTGTATATAAAAGTGTTACTGAGTGAAGTCCTGTTTGATTTGTTACTTTGTACAGCACGATGCGATGTTAGCGCAGTATATGCAGTCGTCGTGTGTTCATATGTCCGTCTGTCCATCACTAGTCAGTGTTATACCAAAACAGCTAAACCAAAGATCACACAAACAATGCCATACAATAGCCCAGGCCCATCAGAACTGGGCCCCAGGGACTCTAGTTTTCTGATGCTAAAGATCTGTGCGAAATTCCAACGGGCTTGCCCCCAGTGGGTGCACCAAACAGAAGTCGGGTAGGTTAAACGCTATGATTTTTGACCAGTATCTCGCTGCATCCAAGAAATGTTACAAGATATGGACATAGTTGCAACGTGACGCTAATAGGAACTCATATGTGCTCTTATTGAATGGCGCTATTTCCGCTGATCTTGAGTGACCCCGAACTACTCCACTTGTGGCGACTTTCGTATCTTTATAAGTGGTGGAGATAGAGAATTTAAATTCGGGAGATACGTTGACCATAGCAAGTCATAGCCTGTGATGACAAACCATCCATGAAAGTGGCATGGTGACCTATTTTTATATTTTAGAGCCCCAGTCATATCTCTAGAAAGGGTGAAGCTAGGCACCTCAAATTTGGTGTGTGCAGATTGATGCTGATGAGTACTAGTACTCATCAGCATCAATCTGCACACACAAGAAGGATATCTGACCAGTATAAAACAGTTGCCACCAAATCCCAAAAATTATGTAGCAGAGCAGTTACCAGAAGAAACATACAAAAATGCCATTATATGGAGCTAGATACCGAATCGATGAATGAGAATGTTTGTTTACTGTTTAATTCACTGACACCACCTGTGGGTCTTATGAAGCATTGATGGAGGCTTTATGCCAGGGTGGCATCTTGTTTTGAATAACATAACGAGATATGGTCCTTCAATGCTATGTCTGTGGACTGGACTTGCACAGCTATGTAGGTATATGTCTGAAACAACCACTGCCCTAAAGCCCCTTTGACACCAGAAAGTTTCTTTCGAAAGTCCAGTTTCGCAATATAAAAAATTTTTGCAGAAGTGACTTTTGTAAGTGATAAAACTTTTGAAAGTGGATCGTTTACACAGGAAAGTTTTCTTTTGAAAGTAGAATTTCAAAAGCGACTTTCAGAAGAAACATTCCAGTGTGAAAGAGGCCTAAGTGATGTGCAGCTGGAATCTTTGTGAGTGAGATACGTGGGATTTGTGACCAAAGTCTATAATACTTGGCACTAATGTTGTTACTGTGCTGTAGCACTGTAGTACAAGACAGTCATTTTACCAGTTTAAAATTTCGTTTGAATGTGCTTTGCTTTGCAGATGGGCAAAGGTTCATTTAAATATGCATGGGTGCTGGACAAGTTAAAAGCTGAGCGTGAGCGAGGTATCACGATTGACATCTCGCTGTGGAAGTTTGAGACATCAAAGTACTACATCACAATCATTGACGCTCCTGGTCATCGCGACTTCATCAAGAACATGATCACTGGCACCTCGCAGGTGAGAATTTGAATGTTCACACGGTCACGGTGATGACTAGCCTCAAACACCTGCGTATGGTGGGGAACTGAAGATAAAGATAGCTTTTGGGAAAGTCGGAAAAAATGCATGGCTCCCAGAAACTGCATTAGTAGAACTTCAGTACTTGAATGAGACTGGCGTGTTTAATTGGCACTCAGTGTTGAAACCTGTAAAATAGTGGTGTCATTTACTGGTGGCCATTTTTAGGAAATAGCTTCCCACTGATCCAGCCGAAGGTGACAAGTTGGGGAATTTGTGCTGTCTATGAAGTGGTACCCCTGTACAGTACCATCAGAATGGTTCCGTTTTGTTTTGATTTAGCGTGGAGTATCTCCGGAGATGGAGGGTGAGTGAACAGAAACCGAAAGCGTATTTCCGGTTCACTACCAGCTGTTGTGTGTTTGTTACTTACTTGGTCGGGAATGAAGTTCAAGTGATGGGCCAAGTAGGTTAGTTGTTGCAAGTTGTTTGGTGTAGGAAGACTGGAAGAGCAAAGCCATGCAGTAACTGTTAATGGAAATATAATTTGCCAAATGTACCAGTTTGTATGGTAAACTATAATCCTAAAAGTCCGGTATAGCCAAATTTATCTCGAAAGCAGTTAAATTTTAACCAACCTCCTGTAAAGCATAGGTTTATACTGAGAGAATTGCAGCTTGAGGATTTCTTACCATCAGTACCGTTCTTACACTGACATTCATTTATGTCATCTACGCTCAACGTGCAAAAAATATTACAGACGTCACCATAGTTATACATTTTATGATAAATAATCTCTAAATATGTGATATAACTAGCGATGTTAAAACGATAAGCGTCGGTGTAATCAGTATAAAATCTGGATATCCAGTTTCCCTGGTACCCCGCCATGTGTTCGCAGCATGCATTGTCACTGTGAGTAACAGTGTGTAATGTCTGGTAATCAATAGTGCCATGCCGTGCCTGCATCTCTCCTCCTGCCGTCAGGGTAGGCGGGTGAAGGCACACCACCGGCGGCCAGACCTGAAGAAAGACACCAATTTCTCCTTCCACTTTCCGCGCCATCTGCCAGTGACGTCATCACCCCCAGTGATCTTTCGCAGTTTTATCTAGTCAGCAGACATTTGCATGCAATTAGAAGAGCACGGCATATCGAACTATCGTCCTGCCCACCCGACTGATAGAGGCATTAGTCACGCAGACACTGATTCCCCCAAAATCACTGCCGTCTACTGCTATCACCGTCAACCTCTCACGTTTGTCTGACAAAGGGGAAAGAGGGGAGAGGAAGCGAGACGAGCACGAGATTAATGCCATACCGCCTATCAGCTGAACGATCGTTGACCATCAACTGACTAAAGTGTAGGCCTACCAAGCTTCATGATGCTAACAACTGAATATCCGCATTGACATTTCAATATCCGGATAGTATTTCACATCCGGATATCCGTTTTCATCCCTAGATATAACCTATACTATGCTGAAAGTGCCATTAATTACTAGTCGGCTACGAACTGTTGCGAGTGGGTCGAACGGCTGTTGCTGCAGGCGGACTGTGCCGTGCTTGTTGTGGCTGCTGGAACTGGCGAGTTTGAGGCGGGCATCTCTAAGAACGGCCAGACTCGTGAACATGCCCTTCTCGCATTCACCCTCGGTGTGAAGCAGCTGATTGTTGCCGTCAACAAGATGGACTCCACTGAGCCACCATATAGTGAGGTTTGTGCTACCAAAAACACATGAGTCCCATCTTCTCTGCCCCTGTACGGGCTTCGGGGTGGTATGCACCCCAATGCATTTGTTGCTTTCGGCGCTATATATATTGTTCGTTTGTTTACTTAACTTCCTTCCTCACTTCCTTCGTCCCTTACTTTTTTTCGTTTTTTTATGCTTTCTTTTTTACTTATTTACTTCCTTACTGGTTTACTTCCTGACTTATATGTCTAGTCCTTCAAGAATAGAACCATTTCGGTTCTAGGCCGGATGTCGTAGGAGGCAACCAAACCTGGCTTTAGTTGTTAGGTCGACTCCTCTGAGTCGACCTAATAAATTTAGTGGGTCTCAAATGTCCGTCCGTCTGTCCATCCACAAAAAGTTTCTTCAATTTTAACGAAATTTGGTATGTATGTAAAGGTCCATGAGTGATGCATGATGGTATGCAGTACGACCCGATCCACGGTCAAGGTCACGAGGCCTTGAAAGTTGGAAATTCGGCTATTTTCAAAGGCTATCTCCTCACCCATTTATAAATGGGGGCAGGCAAATGACCACGGATTCTTACATTAGGGCACAATACCTAAAGCTAATCGTGGCCGGATTGTTGATTTTTGTCCTAGTTTTTGTGTCACGTGACTTTGAAGTTGGCAGTAAGTAGGAGTTAACAGCCAGTCCCATATGGGGCTAATCTTTGTGTTAATTTTACGTTGTTGTGCTAGATTTTGCTTTTCTGTACTAAGCCAGTTGATGGGCTGGGAAGAACATCTTCGAAATGACCTATTTTGTGTCGGGTGGGACGTAAAACCTTAACTCAAATCAATCAATCAATGCGTTTAGTAGTTTTGAGCTAGTGGACAGAGCGAAAGATTGGAGTGATTGACGTGACTTAGGAGCTTTAACAATAGAGCGAGCAAGAGAGTTCTGAATCTATTGGAGATGGGCTATTTTAGTCTTACGTAGCTTGTAGTAATTACAGCAGTCCGGTTCAGAGTGAACAGTGGAAGTGACAATAGTACAGGCTGTTAAGGTGGGGCTGGAAAAGGTGAGGGGTTTATCGAAGATGAAGCCAAGACAGAGAGCAGAGTGGGTGGTGTTGAGTGAGACATTGCGTATTTTGGCAAGTTGTTTTCTTAGAGTCCAACAATCAAGAGTTCACTCTTAGAGGAGTTAAATTTTAAAGATTTGCTGTCATACTGGAAGAGATCTGTTGAAGGTCATTTTGAAGGTCAGTAATGTTGGAGTTTGGGTAGAAGGAGAAAAATTTGAGTGATCTGAGCAAAATGGTGGTTAAGAGAAAGGGAGGAGATGAGAGTACTGAGAGGGGTAGTGTACATGATGGAAAGTAGAGGACTGAACCTTGGGGAGGAATACAAAAGAACGAGAGGTTATTATCACATTTCGTACGGAAGGAGCAAGATGATAAGTAGGACTGGAACCAGTTGAGAACTGAGCCATGGTTCTCAAAGCCATGGTCACGGAATCAAGATGAGAGGTGAGTGATTACGATGTAATGGTCGATTGTGTCAGAGGCAGTGTTGGTGATTGTAGAGACAAAGAAAGATGTGAGTTCTTTCAGAAGACAAGTAGCGATAGGATCAGTATCAGTTTGGTTCTTCAAACTGTTTGGCAGAGTCTTGAGGATTTCACATTTCGAAGCAGGTGTGAAAGAGGAGAAATCTGGAGGTGTTGTAGGAGAAGAGGGTGAATATGGAAATGATGTGGTGTGGTTGTTAGCAAGAGACAGACGGTGTTTGGATATCTTATTGGTGAAGAAAAAAAGCAAAGTTGTCAGCAAGAAGTATACCTGGGGTATAGGAAGGTAAGGGTTACAGTGTACTCTGTAAAAGTTTGTTTATGGTTTGCCAGAGGCAATAAAGGAACAGCATTCTCCAATTCTTAACTGGGGGTGCCATTTGACACAGACTGAACGCTAGAACGCAATAGCTCTGCAAAGGCTGACTGATCACCAGAAAAATGGCATGGTGATGACATTGACTGAACGAACTTTTCTCTGCAAACCCGGACTACTATTCATAAATGTTCATACGGCGCTTTTTGTGCGTAAACTTTGCATAAGCAAAGTCTTATGAACATAGCACTATTAACAAAACTTTCTGACTACTAACTATGCATAAATATATGGATGGTCTGAGCTACCGTATGATAGAATTTTTTTATAAAGGTAGCTAGTTGATGAAGTTACCTTTTTGTTTGGTCTAATAATCACAGCAGAAATTTGTTTACGATGGTGCTTGTTATAAAATGTAAATAATGGTAAGTAGAAGAATTACATCACTAGTGTTACATCATCATTTATATCCATATGTATTAAGCATATCGTAATGTGTGACTGTTTTTAGTAGAACATGCGTACGACAGAAATTTTTGCTTACTATTTTATGTAACGACACCGCAAAAATTATATAAAAAACAAACACTGGCTTCAGTTTATGTTTTTTGTAACAGCCGCTACTTTAAAACAACAAATATCAACATTTTATCTGCAAATTCTAAGCAATAAAGGTAGATTTTATATTTGTGACAGGCTGCTAACTGAAATAAATGAGATGGTTAGCTTCTGTGCAAAGAATTTGCAGGTAAAATTTTGATATTTGCTGTTTTAAAGCAGCGGCTTCTACAAAGAAAAGAAGCTGAAGCCAGTTGGTGTTTTATAATTGGTATAAAATACGATGAAGCAGTTGGGATTTTCTACTGAATTGTGCTGACAGCCTCGCTACAACGAGATTCAGAAGGAAGTGTCCGCGTACATCAAGAAGATAGGCTACAATCCGGACACTGTTCCATTTGTACCGGTCTCTGGCTGGCACGGCGACAACATGCTCGAGGGTAGTCCGAAGATGCCGTGGTTCAAGGGCTGGAAAGTGACGAAGGCGGATAAGAAGGAGTACGGCGGTATGACAATCATGGATGCTCTGGACAACATTGACACACCGAAGCGTCCTACTGACAAGCCACTGCGGCTGCCGCTGCAGGACGTCTACAAGATTGGAGGTGAGCAACATCAGAAAATGTATTTGTCACATGAACAGGAATTATTCAATGTTTTTTGCTTGACTTGATGAATTCTGAGTAATGTTTTGATGGTTTTGATGTGTGCACTCAGATTGGACAATGAATGCTTATGTTGGACAGTTCTGATACACTAGTTTTGCCAGTAATCTGACACTCTATTTCTTCTTCTACTGGACATACATGACTGAATAAGTTAACGAATATAGATCATGAATTGAGTCCTTGCATCGTTATAGTAGCGATAGAGGTTAATTTCAGTTTTACTGGTTTGTCCTGTCACTTTCTGCTGCAAAACAATTTTTATGGTTACTGGATGCATTTGGATACTTGCTTTGTCCATGCAAAGCTGCTAGTTTGATATTGGGAACGCATCTGATAGGGTGACCACACACCAGGACAACTCCATAGACAATGAATAGTGGGGCAGGGTGTAGACGGAGAAAATACCCGACACAGTTTCCTTTGCATCACACCAACAATGGCCATTCGGTAAATTTGTGATAATTGAAACTTACCGTTGTGGAAATCGGTATGAAATGGCAAATCAGTTCATTCGAGACGTGTCAACAGTAGTGCGGCAAGTAGAGCCAAAAGTCCGTGATTTGTTGCTCATCATTCTGTGTTACGCAGTCCGTACGTTGCTGACTGAATTTTGTACTGCAAGAACTGCTTCTGGTGTGATTCAGATGTGGACTGGATATTACTTGCACGAGTTTTCTTCATTGCTTTATACACTGACGCTGATGGTTGGGGCATCTGAACTCTGCCACTCATCACCAAAAGTTCACAGCTGGAACAACTGGACACAGGCTGATGCGGCTTCTGAACAACTGGACATTGGCTGATGCGGCTTTTCTTGGAAAAGCCTTAAAACGTGGTGGTGGTGGTGTAGTGCGAATAAATGGTGTCGTGTGTCCAGGTATTGGAACGGTGCCGGTTGGCCGTGTTGAGACGGGCACACTGAAAGCCGGTATGATTGTGACTTTTGCCCCGGTGAACGTGACGACGGACGTGAAATCGGTCGAGATGCACCACACCGCTCTGGAGCTTGCCGCTCCCGGAGACAACGTCGGATTCAACGTCAGGAACATCTCCGTGAAGGATATACGACGCGGCAACGTCGCCGGTGACTCGAAGAACGATCCTCCGAAGGAGGCGGAGGAGTTCAAAGCTCAGGTGATCGATCATTTACGGTCTTGTTCAGTGCTGTGTGCTGACGATTTAGCTGTGGTTTCATCTCTGTTGGGTACTGATGTTTGATAGCTGGCGAAAAGGCGGCAATAGTCCTTTCCTCAGTCATCTGGCCATGGGTTAAGAAACAGTGAGGCAACTGATTGATTCTTCATCATTGGGCTCGATGTATCAACTTCCCTTCAGTGGCTTGAAACTGTTAGGAGACGGGTAGGGTTTTCGGTATGTATCACCAAAGGTTTTCCTCTAAAACAAGTCGGGAGAAAACACGATAGGGAATCTGGCTTGCCCAGATTCATATGTAAAACTGCTGATAAAACGAAGGAGGTTGTATTAAAGTACGTTAAGTATGTTGGGCTGCATTCTTGCGCTTGGTCGCACCTCACGCCTCAGTTCGCGTTTATGGTACTCAATGGGATTTCTAGTTTCCATTTTTACCGTTGGAATCAATTCAACGTCATTCACCTGGCCTGTGTGTGTGTGTGCAGGTGATTATTCTGAATCACCCAGGTCAGATCAACGCCGGCTACGCTCCGGTGCTGGACTGCCACACGGCCCACATTGCCTGCAAGTTCCGCGAGCTGCTGGAGAAGATCGACCGTCGCAGCGGCAAGAAGATCGAAGACAACCCGGCCAATGTCAAGTCGGGAGACGCGGCCATCGTCGAGATGGTGCCGCAGAAGCCGATGTGCGTCGAGACCTTTGCCGAGTACGCTCCGCTCGGCCGCTTTGCCGTGCGCGACATGCGTCAGACGGTGGCCGTCGGCGTCATCAAGTCGGTGAAGAAACGCGAGGGTGGCCAGGGCAAGGTTACCAAGGCGGCCCAGAAGGCTGCCGGAAAGAAGGGCAAGTGACGACAGGCCCTCCGGCATGGCAACACGGCATGAAAACATTCCTTTTTCACTCGAGTTTTCTGGACCACTAGTTGCCAATTCACTGTTTCCTATTATGTTTTATGCCTGTATCTTATTGACTGTGTAAAGT
>Ga0209780_1004949_pt1 | contig 10412 bp, 7 predicted proteins | sample WorMetexBAHAMAS2_FD_187384 | JGI IMG/M metagenome (GOLD analysis project Ga0209780, IMG submission 187384) | Marine gutless worms symbiont microbial communities from Max Planck institute for Marine Microbiology, Germany - Inanidrilus exumae... | ecosystem: Host-associated > Annelida > Digestive... | reverse complement strand
AGCGGATGGTTTACCCACATAAGTGGTCACCCGTCAGCTACAGGTCGAGCGCAGGACAGAGAAAGCACGCCGGCCGAAGACCGACGTTCTACCACTGAGCCACGCAACCGACACTAGAGGAAGAAAAATGAAGGAGAACCAGCTAAGTATCCAGGCTAGGGCCGGTTTTCCAACGCAAAGTAATCATAGATTAATGTTAATGGGAGATTAACTGGTATTATCTAATGGGAGTTAATCTCCTCTCCCATTAATGTTAATGGAAGATTAATTTGCGGTTGAAAAACGGCCCATAGCCTGGAAAGCGGTTGTTAAAAGGAGGTAGGTGTGGTCTGCACGTAGCGTGATGATGCTTTGTAGGCGGTGCAGGAGACGTTGATTCCTATCTTACCAGACATCATGCAGCGTCTGTTGTTAACACTGTCCGACTCGAATTCCGCTGCACAAACTGATGCACAACACCTGTCGTCAGCTCTGCTGGTCCGTTATCAGCTTTTTATGTTGCATTGCCTTTATTACTTTGCCCACGGGAGCGGTGGTGAAGTATTTTAATGAGCATGTCTGTGTGTGTGTCTGTCTGTCTGCGAGCACATTTCCCGAACCACACGCGTGGTCTTTACCATTTATTTGTGCATGTTGCATATGGCCGTGGCTCGGTCCTCCGGCGGGGTGACGAAATACCAAGGGAAGGACCAATTTTGGGGGTTTTCTTCCCCATTGACAATGCACTATACAGCATAGCGTTCGGGAACCATATGAAAACAAGTGAAATGATCAAGATGTCGTTTGGGTTATTGACTTGGGTGGGCCTTAGGTACCATGTGTTAGATGGGGGACCCAATCCCCAAGGGTACTTTTTTGGAGAAAATGTAGCGGCCCATTATACAGTAATGGGACACTGTATGGTGTGTTGTGCATAAACGGTTGAACCGATCGGCATGTCATTTTGGATGAAGACTCTGGTACTTGGGTGGGCCCATGGAACCATCTATTAGATGGGGCTGCAGATCCCCCAAGGGAAAAGGGCAATTTTCGGCAGTTGTCCATGCCATTCAAAAGCATTAGAAATCTTCACTCCAGTGGTCGCTGCAGCGTCGCTGCACAGGGGATCATTCAATCACCAGTAACATCATGCAGCAGAAGGGATAATTCTGTATGCCAGACAAGCACAAATAGTATTCTTAAAATTTCTGGGCACAGGCATTGCAGACTATCGAAGTCCGATGTCTGCAATTGCCTTGTTTATTTATGTATTGCTTTCAGGTAATTTCTGTATGTTAGTGTATTGTTGTTAGGTAAATGCAGTCTCTAATATTAGTGTATTATTGTTAGATGAATGTTAATTTCAGTGGAGAATTGGCAGTGCACCATCTTAGCATTGTTTAGCATGTTTAGCTGGTGGTCTGAGGTGATCCTGGGGTGGCCCATGACGACTCACATTGTAAGGTTATGTGAAGCACGTCGCTGTCTGCAGGACAATGAAGAATAAGGGACTATGATAGATGCGTGGGTACTGTAAGTCCATTATAATCGTGTCTGTATTTGACCATCTTTCAGTTGGATATTAGACATTGCTAGTATGTAGAAACTAATTCTGTGTTCATGCGATGATTAATTGTTTGTTGTTAAATAATATGTTGTTCATCTTGATGGCTGACAGTCACTCGCCATCCAACGAACAAACCACGACGGCACAACTAGTTTCGACAGTGGCCGACAGCCTTGCAGATGCCCCCTTGAAGTTCTGAAAAATTATTAACTAAGAACTGACTAATTTCATATTCAAATCACATTCACTGGACAGAAATATGACATTTGTGTGGATCCCCTTTTGAATATTCTAAATATGCTGTTGTTGGTGGTAGCAGTTGTTGAATGGTTTACATGTGGTCTTCAGTGCTTAAGAATTGTTCGTCTGTATTTAGATGTGTGCCGAGTACCTGCTTCGTTCTGCGAGATCAGCAATTATCACAGATAAACAGAGCCATCGACCGGTATCATCAGACGCTGTCAGAGAAAGGCAGAGTGGAATCTGGAAGCCTGATTTCTATGCCATGTTGTATGAGTTTCATGGTGACGCACTGGCTGCCCGCCTCCCTGCCATGTACGACAGTTTCTGCGCAAGACGTTCCATTCCACCGCCGATGGAAACTGTCTGCATTGACTCTACAGCTGGGCAGTCTGGTGAACAACTACTGCAGCAGTTTCTGGACCCGCCGCCTCGTAGGACTGACTGGGACCGAGCATCCGCTGTACTGGTGAGGTCAGAACAGTCGTCTTCTGTGTCCAGTGAGTGTGCCGACCTCGAAGACATGAGTGTGAAAGAGACGGTGAGTGATCCATCACGTGGCATACGACTCACCATTCTCAAGAAGAAACCAAAACTTCAACTAGACGTGGGTCCAATAACATCACAACCTGATGACAAGGACTTAAAGACGTCGGCTGTACCAGCCTCTACAGTTGCTGTGCAGAGTAAGGTGAAAGAACTAAAGAAATCCCCAACGAAGGGAATTCCGGTGCAGAAAGTGAAATTTGGGCTGGGCGACGTGTTCGAGGATTTGGTGACGTTTAGGAGGAAACAGGACATAATGTTTGTGTTCAAGTTCCAGGGACGAGAACAGCGATGTCTGCCTTTGCTGCCGCGCTGGGGCATTGGTGGACGAAGTACTGTCAGCTGGTACCAAGTACTTTGTCGACGACTGCCCCGAGTTGCCCCACTTACACGGAAAAATCAGCCGTCATCTATGATAGAACAGCTGAAGTGCACACGGACTGCTAGGCTCTGTTCTTTGGACTTAGCGTTGTCCATTATCTGACCTCCGTGATAGTGTAACAAGCTGTATTGTAACAGTAATTCCAACAGTCAATAGGTGGAGAAAGAATTAATTTTGTGTTTTTCGATGAAACCGGAGGATAAATTGTTTCGGTCATAATCGTTTGTAGTAACTAGAGAAAATTAATGAAACACAGCCACTAGCCAGACAGATATTTGTATCTGTGAACATCACTCAACCTCTGCATATCTGCATTACATCATCCGTCTTCAGCACCTTGCAGCACTTGCTTACCTGTTCGTCAACCTTGTCATCCTGTTCACAAATAACAGATCGCTTCTTTGCGTGTGCTTCACCTCGTCCTTAAAAGCAACTCCCGGATTCCTTTTTGTCAACCTCATCCAAACCTTTCTAGTCGTTGCTCACCTCTTCTTGCACTTCAGAGAATCTTAACATATCAGAACTGTCATCATCCATCACTCTTTCGCTCGTGCGATAAAATTGACCAGGGGCCCGATTTACAAAATATCTTACGACAAACTTAGGAAAAACTTAGGATAAAATGTGACTTAGGAAAATCTTAGGATAAACTTAGGGAACTTAATAAGAAAAATGCATTTTCTCAAAAATAACTTTACATTTATTCACAGAATTGTCTGCATATACATTGGAAGAACTTAGATAAACTTATGATAAACTTAGGATTTTTCCTAAGATATTTTGTAAATCGGGCCCCAGTTTCACAAATGCTTCCCACCAACATTGCTGCCACCATCAGGACTGCCATCGTGGACTAGTACCTCGGCAAGACCTTCTGTGCCAATCAGTATCTAGTCCTTTTAGGCCACACTGCCGTGGCCTGTTTGTGACAGATGTCACACGTAGTTTGGTCTGTGTTGGTCACACAGACGTACTGTGCAAACAACAGCTGAACCGATCGAGATGCCGTTTGGGGTGTGACTCATATGGACCCAAGGAACAACACATTAGATGGGGGTCAAGATAGAATGAATCCATTCACAGCCACTAAGGGTGACAACTGACAAGTCAGCGATGTGGTCAATGCTTTCCATTTGAAAATAGCATCCACCTGTCTCTCCATTTCCACTCATCTTTTGAACCGACTGACCTTTGAACTTGCTGTGTGTGGGTCATGACCATAGCTCGCCTGGGATTGAAATTCAAGGTCATGGTCAAGGTCAAAGATGAATCCGTATGGGCTTGGTAACACAGTAGTGATCGGTCTGACCTCAATCCTCGATCGAGGACCTTTTCTAGTTGTTGGACAATTCAAACCGGGGTTCCCACAGGTCCTTGAATTTTTTCTTTCATTTTCCAGGCCTTGAAAGTCCTTCAAAACAGGACAGGTCCTTGAAAGTCCTTGAATTTTTGACCAACGTGAAAGCAACAAGGAAAGGCTGAACAGCAAACCAGATTTCTTTCCTTCATGCCTGGAGACAGGATTAAAACTTACATGACACAGTGGATGGCTGCAAACATTTCGCTTAGGTTTGGTCTGATAGGCTATCAAGCAAATTCTGTTGTTGTCTAATGGTCAGGCATCTGATGAACAAGGATTTTCTGTAAATAGACAGAAGCAGATAATGGTACTGGTGATATATTTAAGTCTCAACGTTTGGTTTTTAATCACACTGCATTAGTTGGTGACATACAACATTTACATGAGCAAGAAGTGTTGTTGGCATGTGGCAGTGCCAGGCAGAAATAACGATGCATATTTGGAGAAACAGTTTTTAACAAACACAAACACAAGTGAAGTTGAGCAGCTGAAAAAAAGAAAAAGCTAGAGGCTGACAAGGAGTCACTGTTGGTTGGTGTAGATAACGATGTTGAAAAGGCTGAAGATGGTGATAAGGTGACATTAATAGCACAGTCAAATGCCATGAGAAGGCAGCTAAAGAGAGTTGAAGGCTTAGATCAGCACCTTTGGTAATAAGTTGACAGAGCTCAGTAACTGTCAGTAGCAGACAAGCCCTCAGTTATTACTGTAAATGTCTGCAAATATGTTGACCTGTGAAGATGAACATGTGGGGCAGCATAGTACCATTTATTTAATAAAACTGCTTCACATCTGTTTCCATTATTTTTAGATACAGTACTGTTAACTTTAGCAGCAGGAAAAAGTGGATCTGTGCTTTGTTTATCACTAACCATTTAAAAGTGCCTAAAATTCCCAACATTGTATAAATAGGTCCTTGAAAACACTGGGCCTATATTGTCCATAAAATTCAGTGCTGATAAAGCTGTTGTGCTAGTGTTGTCTGTGCGGAATTGTGACTTGTAAGCCACGTTTATTACAAACAACAATTCATCAATGACCTGAACAACTAGCCAAATGTCGTAGGAGGCTACTAAACCTAGCTGTAGTTTTTTTTGTGTGCTGTTTTTTATGTTATATATATATTTCTTAGTTAAGGATGCTTGCTCTTTTTGTCATATTTGATTTAGTTTTGTCTTGCAGTGTGATAGTTGTCTCCCCGTGTTGTAGGCTCTAGTGTAATAATTTTAATGAGCCTCTCAATTACTTTCCCTTTTTGGGTGGCTGCTGAACAAACAGGTGGCCAGAGATGAGATTAATATATTGCTGGTCTTCCTTCACTGGGTAGGGATAGCTGTCCACCTCTGACCTTTTGTCTCTGATATAGCCTTATTTGTGCTGCAGAAGGACGTTAAACTCCAACTAACTAACCTGAGCAACTAGAAACCAGTCGGTCGACAGCATGCTTACACGTGGCCGGGCCATAGCCACAATGTCAGTGGCAATATCCGAGAAATCTGTTTACACTTTCGAGGGAAGATACATTAAAAGTTTGACCTTGACAAATCCAGACAGGCCAAGGTCATGACTTAACTGTATGCTAAATATGATGGTCAAAGGTCAATGCGTTCAAAAGTTGGGAATGGGGATAGAGTGGAAAGACAGACAGAAGCGGCCAACTATTGATGCAATGCAACCAGACAGATAGGTGAGCGAAAAATTGATTGTGCCACGGACACCCTTACACGATCACTCGGTGCGAGCAATCAATCGATTGTCTCATTGGAAAAGCACTTGATGCGGCCTTGCCAAGTTACTTTGTACACTTGTTCATTATTCTTCTATGTTGGTTCCATGCGGTAGATTAAGTTGGATACACATCGGTAGTTCAGTGCCCACTAAACATTTTGTATCATGTTACATATCATATTGACATACGGGGCAATACCTGCAGTAGTTTCTGAAACATATATTTTAATAAAAGCAAAAGGGCCCGAAGGCCACTTAGTACATTGTAGTACAGAGCACAAATAAACAGTATACACGGTTATTGACATGAGTTACTACTAAATGTTCGACACAACCAAATGTTAATGTGCCCAAGTCTAGAAATAGTCTAGAAATAATAGATTTTACAATAGCTAGGATATTCGAGTTCAGACTATTTGGCCTAGTTTTTGTGTTACCTGACTTTGAACTTGGCAGAAATGTCAGTTGTGAAGAGTCGACCGTCAGTCCCGTACAGGGCTACCTTATATTTATTATTTTTACAAATGTCAACAGATACATTTAAAACATACTATACATAATGTATTATATTAACATTACATACAGGTGCAAGTAACTGGCAGCTTCAGCAAGTTCATCTGTAGGGTAATACAAAGACAGTGATGCAGTCATGTTTCACACAGAGTCAAAGATGCAACAGATTTTGTTAAGAGTTTAGAACATAACAGATTTTTCAGACAGTGAACAAAAATAATACACGTTAATGTTAGATCAATGCAACTTGCTAATAAATCACTATGACAAATCTAATACATTACTACAACAATACAACGCATCTAACCGTCAGTAATTAAAAATAAATATAAATAGTGAATCAAAGAACACTGTCATCATCAACAAACTAACTATTGCTTTGGGATGTTCCTATAATGAGAAAAATCATGAAATTTTATGCATGATTACTGTGGTGTAGGTTATCTAAACCTGAAGACATTCTTATACTGGTCAAGCTTCTGTCAACCACTAAGCCAATTGAGCTCACTAATACAACTATCTGGACCTCATCTGTCAAGACTGTAAAGTGCTCCTGCAGCACTATTTTACCCGTGCAACACTATGCTACCACGGGTATTAGCCGTCATGTGTCCGTTCGCCGGTATTGTACCAAAACGGCTAAATGCAGAATCAGGCAAACAATGCCACATGATAGCCCAGGGACTAGTTTTCTGATGCCAACAGCCATTGGTGAGCATACCCCCCCATTCCCTGAAATTTGCACTCAACGTGACCCATCCCCATTTCGAACACAATGATTTCGACCAATATCCGCTCATATTGCCTCAACCGTGACAGCTGTGAACAAAGTTCAATTAGCACTAATAGGAAGTCGACCATGCACTTTCTAACGAGCCACAGACGAACTGTGTACGTTAACCTAAGTTCCCCAAAGGGTGGCACAAAATGTGATTTTGTTGTTTTTGCCAGTAAAATTCAACTGTCCCTGATAGGGGCGTGGTCAGGTAATGTGACCCATTTAAAAATTTTGGGGCTTCCATCTTATAACTGGAACGGCTGAACCTAAAGTCAGCGAATTTTGTACACAGGTAGGCTCTATCAATTCTAGCAACAGGATGACATAAGCACCCACAAAAAGGGCATGGTTATGGTCACGTGACCGTTTTAAAATTTTGCCATTTGCCATGATGCAGCGTCGCGTGGGTTCGTCAGCGACAGCTGAGCTACTTGTGTAATACAATAATACCGAGTGAAAAAGTGACAGATGATGAATGTCCATGGTAAATAGAATTAGTATCAAATTTTTCTGGATTTTTCAGATAACAAGTTGCACTTTCTGCAATTTTTCAACGTACTAATAGTGTGTAGTATTACAGATCTATTCGTTAAAGCAACTGGATTTCAGTGGCATAGTGTTCTGTTGTGGGGCCCTGGTTCAAGAATCTGACGGGGGCCCTCAATGCACCAACAGAGCCTGCAAGCAGCACAGCCCGTTTGTAGAATACAGTGGAAAAATACACTTTAACACATCTGGCTTATGGATTTGATGTCGCCACTCCTAATAAGTAAAACTGCAACAGTAGCACTATGCGGCATGCAGGAAAAGCACAATGATGCTGCAAATTGCAATTCCACTGTCCATAATACACATTTTCAGAGAGTCTGTTGGTCCTGCATCTTTTGTCTGTCGCTGGGGCCCTTTAGAGGTCGGACCCGGTTCATTTAACTGCCCGAACCCCCTGTAGCTATGCCACTGGTGGATTTGTACAATACAACAAATCACTAAAATGAGAGTGTAAGACCAGAAAACAGTGACAATTTCAACAGCAGATGAATACTATTGTTAGCACTACATTATCTCGATGTCAATTGATAGCTAATAAAACAGAATGAGCACAACAATGAGCATGTACAACACAATAAGCATGTCCAAGAAACTCGGCTACCAAGTAGTGTGGCAACGAATTTAAGTATCCTTAAATTCGATCAGCTTCTTTGGTTTTTCAAATACCGTACAACATTGCAAGAATAATTCAAATCGGTCTGTGCATGCAAATTTAATTGTGAAAATACACATTGCAATTTATTGGCGCACCATACACAAAATACAAAAACACACAGCTGAAAACTTATTAAAGTAAGCAAAAATAACATATCTGCAGTCAACTTAAGCAGCAGCAACACTGATCTAAATATCAATAAGTCTGGTCCACTCAAGATTGGTACGTTCAAGTTTCAAGTATGTAGCAAAAAACAAGTTGGTCAGCATAATGCAATATCACGAACTTTCACAGCAAAGTTAAGGCAGTGATTTGCGTCTACGCTAGAGCATTGTTGTCAGATCAGATGCAACCTCAAACTCGCAGCCTGTTGTTTCTTTGATCTCGTCCACTGTCTGCCCTTCTGCAATTTCCTTTAGAACAAGTCCATGTTCCTGATCCACATCGAAAACCGCTTTCTCCGTAATGATCATGTTAACACAATTCTTTCCCGTAAGTGGTAGGGTGCAATTGTTCAGAATTTTGTGTTTCCCGCCCTTAGCCGTGTGCTCCATTGTAATAACCACTTTTGTTTTGCCGGTAGCAACAAGGTCCATGGCACCACCCATTCCCTTCACCAGCACTCCAGGAATCATGTAGTTGGCAAGATCACCAAACTTCGACACCTGCATGGCACCAAGAACAGACATGTCAATGTGACCGCCCCGAATCATTGCAAATGATTCATCACTTGGGAAGAACGAAGCCCCTGGCACAACTGTCACCGTTTCCTTGCCAGCATTGATTAAGTCTGGGTCTGCTTCACTTTCATTGGCGGGATAACCTGCCAAGCCAAGAATCCCGTTCTCGCTCTGCATATGAACAGTCATGCCTTCTGGAATGTAGTTGCTTGCCAGCATTGGCATGCCAATTCCAAGATTAACATACATCCCATCTCTGAATTCCCTCGCAGCTCTGCGAATAATACGACTGCGCATATCATCCGATGCAGACTCACTACCGGATGATTTTGGTTTCAGACACAGTCGTTCAATTCGCTTTGCATAGCTGTCTCCTTTTATTACTCTCTGAACATAAATATTTTGGAGATGAACATCATCTGGTGGTATCGTACCAGTTTCCACAATCTCTTCCACCTCCACAATGCACACCTTGCCAGCTTTTGCAATTGGCACATTGAAATTCCGAGCAGATTTTCGGAAGACGACATTACCTGCACGGTCTGCTTTCCAACCTTTGACGAGAGAAAAATCCCCAGTTATACCATGCTCCATTATGTAGTTTTGACCGTTAAAGACTCGGTGTTCGCGAGGTTCACTGGCTATTGCAATAGACTTTCCATCTGGGCTGTACTTTATTGGTGCTCCACCTTCGTGAATAAGCGTTCCATAACCGGTTGGTGTGAAGAAGGCCGGTATACCAGCTCCGCCAGCACGCAAACGCTCCGCCAAAGTACCCTGTGGAGTCAATTCGACTTCTAATTCGCCGGACATGTACTGACGTTCGAACTCCGCATTCTCTCCGACATATGATGACACCATGCGCTTGATTTGTTTAGTCTTCAGAAGATGTCCGAGACCAAAGTCCTCAAGACCACAGTTGTTACTGACCACCGTCAACTTACTGACTCCAGTTTTCACCAATGCGTTAATGAGATTCTCCGGAACACCACAAATGCCGAAACCTCCGCAAAGCACTGTTGCACCTGAAGGCACATCTTTTACTGCTGTCAGCGGATCCGTGTAAAATTTCGCATCGACAGCAGAGCTTGTCGAAAATGCATGGACTTCGATGCATTGTTGCTGCGCCGGCAGACAACTGCCGTTCTTTCCTGCTATAAAAGCACGAATATCGCTTCGAAATCCACGCCACAACGACCTTCCGAGTAAACAAACCGCCATTTCCGTATCACGCGAACTACGGAGTGCATAGACTAGAGGAACGCCGGTACTCTAGACGTAGACGTAGACGTAGACGGAGTTTACGAGAGCAGGCCGAAGCCTCTATGCCCGCATCTTGAAATCACTTCACGATAAACTACGTTACTAAAATTCCTCACACAATACTTCACTACGACTTCCGGTTCCCTGCAGCTGTGCTCTAAAATCATATACA
>Ga0209780_1004948_pt1 | contig 10415 bp, 12 predicted proteins | sample WorMetexBAHAMAS2_FD_187384 | JGI IMG/M metagenome (GOLD analysis project Ga0209780, IMG submission 187384) | Marine gutless worms symbiont microbial communities from Max Planck institute for Marine Microbiology, Germany - Inanidrilus exumae... | ecosystem: Host-associated > Annelida > Digestive... | reverse complement strand
GGTATGGGGTGGGGGCTGTGCCCCATCCCCAGAAAATTTTTGATTATTTAATGTCAAAATGGCGTATTTTCGTGTATACTTGAGGTATTCTGAAGCACTTACTTTAAAGATCTGCTTTACAACATAAAGCTGTAAAAGTGACGTGAGCTCCCCGAGCGGGGTGGGGGGCGGAGCCCTGGCCGAAAACGATTTTGGTGCGTTCTGAGGGCGCTATAGAACGGCTCTCGTTGCCAGGCATGCTACTGAAATGACTTAAGCTTTAGCCGTTCAAGGTCATTCAAGGTCACCGATTTTGCTACCAATCGAAAGCTCATATACGATTTCCTATTAGTGATTAATACTAACTTACTTCCTATGTCTTGCAACGTTTCGGAGAAACAGCATTCCAAAGGTAAAAAATTGCTATATTTCGCTACCCTTCTTGCGTTTAAACCCCCTCCCGACGGAGGGGTTCTCCGTAAAATTTTCCGTGGATGTCAATGGATGGCCAAGGTACCAAACGCGGAAGAAAAATTGCCGAAAATTTTCACCGGCTCAGCAGGGCGCACCAACGTTACAGACGACAGACAGACAGACGGTCGGGCGATAGCATATATAGCGAACGTGAACGTGAGTTCACGTTCGCTAAAAACTGCATGTTTTGGTAGATTCTGATGTACTAAATGTGCCAGTAATGAGTACGTGTACAAAGTGACGTGACTGACAAAACTACCACCAGTGAGTGTGCACGTAATTTCTATCAGCTGTTCAGCTCATTGAGGCGTACCGGTATGGTATTTCTCGGGACGGAAGTGCCGGTTGATTTATACCCGTCCAGGGAAGTGCCGGTATGGCATACCGTCTCATACCGTCCCATTTCAAGCACTGAATCGTTCCTGTCCCATGGATAAACGTAAGTAACTTGTGATGAGCTTCAGTTTAGAGAAGCTTCATTCTTCGGATGCAACAGTGACAGGTATTTTCGTTAGTAGTATTCTTAAAGCTGTTGTAAAGTCTGGAAAATCATCGGCTGCGTTGGATGCCACAATGTGACATAAAATATGCAGTGGTTTTTCAACCACGCTTGGTGCCTTCAATGCTTCCAGTTCTTCAGCAAGCATGTAGCTGTCTACATCTAAACATTCATTGTGATAGAGACAGCCATTTTAAGATCCTTTGTGGTCGTAATCAGACCTACTGCAAAATTTTGCCGGTCTCGCAGTCGCTGTAATGAAATGATGATGACAAAAAAGCCGCCGTATCACACAGCGGCTCCGAAGCGTGGGGCCCCGCGCTCCGAAGCGTGGGCTCCGTGCAAGTGTGGGGCCCTGGGAAAAGGCCCGCCTCATCCTTGCCTAAGGCCGACTCTGGATGTGAGTTATGGGAGTGAACTGAATCATGTACAAACCTGGGCAGAGGAGAACAACCTGAAGCTAAATTGCTCAAAATCCAAGGAAATTATATTCACTGGCCGTAGGACACGCATTAAGCCAGTGGTAATTCCTCCTCCGTGCCTCAACATCTGCCAAGTCCGTAGCAGATGAATCAGCACGCTTAAAGGCTGTAATGTTAAAAGCACGCCGTTACGGATACCTTCCTACTGACTTCCTTTCCCTTGACGATTTACTGGATTCCAGTGATGAGTCACTTTTCAGATCAATCCGTTATAACCCTCAACATGTTTTACATCAACTCCTCCCACCACCCAAACACACTGGTTATAATCTCCGTTCCCGTGGACACGGCCTCACTCTTTCCGTTATCCCTTCAGAGTTCATGCGCAAAAACTTTATTAACCGCATGTTATTCAATGATGATATATATTAGGCCTAATGTAATACAGACAGGACTGTGCTTTGTTTGTTTACTTTTTATTTTGCTATTTTGCATGTCTATACTGTATGTTTATACTCTGACTGTTTCACTTTGCGTTTGACAAAGTTTTATTAAAGAATTTTACTACTACTACTACCATCACGTCGCTTGGTGTCGTGCTCAATGACAAACTGACAGCTGCTGACCACGTCCGTTTTCTGATGGCATTCTGTTCGAGCTCTTTGTTCGCTCTGCAAGTACTTCGTGATCATGGGATACCTGCAAACTCTCTACAAGACGTATATCGTGCTACTTTCTCGCCAAAATTACATACTGTGCTTGTTCATAGTCAGGCCTCTGCTCGGCCAATGATCTTGCGAGACTGGACGCATTCCTGCGACGCAGCAAGCGTTATGGATACTGTGCTGACGACACACTTGCGATCAGTGAACTGTTTGCTGCAGCCAATCAGTCGTTGTTTGAGCGAGTGCTTCGCAACAAATTACATGTACTCCAACCGTTGCTGCAGGAGAAGAAGATGATTAGCAACCGCAATCTACGACCGCATCAGCAAGATAAACGTCTGGCGATCATAGAAGTACCTTTTGCAGTTAACTAAAAACAGTTCTTTATTGCTGCCATGGTTACTGGACATTCCCTGTCAATGTGTTTGCAGAGTCTGCAGCTAATATAGTGAAAATCTGATGCAATTATTGCGAATTCCATATGTTGAATTAGTGTGACTTTTTTTGTTTTGTGTTGTTATAAATTTACGCTATTATAGTCATATGCTGTGTATATTATGCAGGAGATAAAATCTCAGAATGCCGTCAGGTGATTCGCGCAAAGAATTTATTTGTGCCATTGCCAGTCAGTTTTTTGGCCTGTCTGCTAATGACGATGCTATTACAAGCCTTTACAATGTGAAAGACCTCAACAATTTCCTTGACGATGCTGGTGCTGAACTGCTATCCGTGCAGTATGAAGGAAAGAAAGTTCGTCTATCAAACAAAGTATGTTAAATTGTGAATAGAGGTGTATTCTGGCCAACATTCAGTGTTCTTAGTTATAGTGCTGCAATAACAAGGTTATGTTATTGATAATTAATATCAAACTGTTCTCATTAAGCACTAATGGGTTATAGTTTTGATGTCATTTTGAAATGTCTGTTAAGAAGATGATTGTGATGTTTAAATAGAAGTATGGATTATTTGGTAAAGGTCTGTGGACTCGTCATGCATATGATGGGTAGTTACACTGTAATGTACCAATGTGTTAGTTTTTTTTCATTTGCAGCTCGCTGGTGTGTATCGTTACATCTCATTGTGTTATTGCACGACAAACAGGAATTGTGACGCTTTACCTTAATGTTCCTTGTTTGCTGACAGATTGAAGTGAAAGACGGTGGTGGAAGAAGTGGAGAGAAAGCACTTGTGTTTTACAAAATCCGGCCGGAGGTGATCACCCCCGACAATGTGCATACCAACATTTTTGTGTCATCTGTGCTCGACTCGCCTGTGAGCACATTGTATCAGTCAGTGCATCGCGTGTTTGTGCCAATGCTGCTCAAGAATGAGCAGTCGAGCAAAGATCTTGATCCTAAGCTTCAGAGTCTTCTCGGTGAATTAGATGCCGGGCTTGGGAGCGTGCTGCGGAAAAGAACCGATGCATCGGCTCCTGCCAGGGGAGCTGCAGTGGATGACAACATTGGTGGTGAGTTAGTGTTCTAATATTGACAGTTTTTACCCATGCGACGCTATGCTAGTGCGGTACTTGTCGTGTGTCCGTCCGTCCATCCGCGTGTCACAAGTAGGTGTTCTACTAAGACGGCTAAAGCTAGAATCACGCAGATAATGCCATACAATAGCCCAGAAACTCACTCGTTGGTGGGCGACGCCCCATTCCCCCTGAAATTTGCGCTCAAAGTGACCCCCTTTTGAACACAATGATTTCGTCCAAGATCTGCTCATAGTGCCTCACCATGAGAGCTAGTGAAAATGTTCAATTAGCACCAATAAGAAGTCGACCACGCGCTTTCCAACAAGCCATAGATGAACCGTGTACATTACCCCTAAGTTCTCCAAAGGGTGGCACAAAACGCAATTTTGCTGTTGTTGCCAGTAAAATTCAACTTCTGTCGAAAGAAGTCTGCCGCAAAGTTTTTTTTGTGTGAAAACTTCCAGAGGCAGAGTTGTAGCTACGTCATTCCTCTATCTATCGGTCCATAGATGGATTGCAGGTGACGTCCCCATCTACCTAAAATTTGCGCTCATAATGACCCACCCTTCAGAAAATGCCGATTTCTACAGATTTTCTTTAGTAGTGCCTCATCCATGAGAGCTAATGAAAAACGTGTAATTATCACTAATAGGAAGTTGATAATGTGCTTTCTACTGAGCCACAAATGAACCCTGTGCATTGCCCCTAAGTCTCTCAAAAGGTGGCTCTAAACTAGAATTTTTACATATTTTTGTGTTGCCTGTCGTATCTTCATTGCAGGTAATCGTAGACACTTCAAATTTGGTATGCGATCGATCATAGAAATTCCTAGCCTATGGACGACAAACTGTCCCTGAAATGGGCGTGGTCACATCACGTAATCCACTTTAAATTTCAAGTCCCTAAACATACCTCAAGAATAACTGAAGCTAGAATCGTTAAATTTCTTACACAGGTAGGCAATATCTAATGTTACCAAAAGGACGACATATGACACCCACTAAATGCGCGTGGTAATGGTCACGTGACTGTTTTAAAATTTTGCCATTTGCCGTGATGCAGCATGTCCGTCTGTCTGTCTGTCATAAGCCAGCACTGTACCAAAATGGCTAAACACAGGATCACGCAAACAATGCCGTACGATAGCTTAGGGACTCTTGTTTTCTGGTGCCAAAGATCTGGCGAAATTCCGACGGGGGTCACCCCCAACCCCAATAGGGCACCAAATAGAGGTGGGGTAGGTTCAAATCGGTGATTTTCGACCAGTGTTTCACTACGTCTCAAAAACAGTGCATAGTTACTGTGGAATGCAAATAGGAACTCGTATGCACTCTATCAAATGGTGCTATTTTCAGTGACCTTGAGTGACCCCTAACTACCTCAAACCACCCCATTTTCGATATTTAATATCACCTTTCATATTTTTGTAATGGGTGGAGATAGCGAGATCAAATTTCGTAGATAGGTTGATAGTAGCAAGTGCTAGCCCACGGATGACAAATCATCCCTTAAAGAGGTATGACGTGAACCAATTAAATTTTGGTGGGCTTCAAACATATCCCTGGAACAGTTTAAGCTAGAATCATCAAATTTTGCACACAGGTAGAATGTATCAAATCCTAGCCTATGGATGACAAACGACCCCTAAAATGGGCGTGGTCAGGGTCACATGACCCATTTTCAATTTCGATGCCCGCAATCATATCATATATATCCACACACAAAGATGATGAAGTTGTCACATACACTGCACAATACTCACATACAGAATGCCAGGGTATTCATGTTGCCCACCCAGTATGCATCAATACTGTACTTAATGGTTTATCACACATGAATACATACCAACACGTCCTCAGCCAACCTTTACATGGCCTCAGTTCTATTACTGATTAGTAACTGTTTATTATTGGCCCGCCTAATGGGCCAGTATTGTTTTGCTGGCTGGTGTGTGTTGTAGTAGTAAAACGTACTGATTAACGTGGCATAAGCTAAGTAGCTGCTAGGACACGGTACAAAAATATGAGAAAGCAATTTAAAGTGATGGGAAAGATTTGGTAAATAAAAATGTTTTAAGTTGTCTCTTGAAAGACAGTAGAGAAGTTGATGCAGTGACGTCGGTAGGAAGACTGCTCCATGCTTGCGCATGTTGTCGTCTGTCGTCATCTGTAACGCTGCCGATGGGTGGGGCGCGGGCGCGTGGGCGGTCGGCCGCCGCCAGGCCGGGCGTGGGGGTGTTCAGGCGGCCGGCACTGCACGGCGGACCAGTACGGTTACATCTCGTTAGGGCGACACGTTGTTAATCAATCAATGATTGGTTCTGAAGTTTAGCGTTCCCAGCCATAAAAGGTTTTGCCTGCTAGCTGCTGCAAAATGTATAGAAAATTCCATAAAACCTCAAACAGAGTTTATATGACTGATGTAAATTGTAACTTGCAAGTTGCAGTTATAGTTTGAAAGTAGTAGTTAATATGCAAATGTTTTGGAATAGTGTACTCATCTTTGAAAAGACCTGTTAGGTGCTGAGTGTAGCCAGTTACTTACTTTTGAATTGCACAGTAATGGCAGTGATGAATACATTCATGTGCTTACGTGAATGGGAGTACGTTTGTTGCAGCAATTCTCACTCCAATGGATGAATTTCAATACTGGGCCGATCTGGCTGCATCTGCAAAGGGAGAAGATCGTGAACGAGCTCGCTTCTTCTCGGATGCGTTTCAGAGGCAGATTGCACCACAGTTTGCGTCGTTGTCCTCGTTGTCAATAGCTGATGTTACGGAACTTGTGGAAGAGGCACACGATGTTCTTGATGAAATCTGGAAGCAGACGGACTTTGATAAATCATATCTGGAAACTCGCATGAAGCGTCTGCTTGAAGTCATAGGTACATACATTTCCAGTGCGTGATTAGTTAGCTTATTACCTATGCTGATGCCATTCGCGTGGGTAGGGCTTTCACCATTATTTGTTTATTTGCACCATATATCAAAAGCTGCTGCAGCTAGGACCACTAAATTTGACGTACAAATGTTCCACGATGAGTCCTGAAAACCAATTTATTTTGCGGTAAAAAGGTCAAGGTCACGAGTCACAAAACAGTGCCGGAATTGCGTCTTTGCACTGTTGTGAGTGCTGGCTTTTTCTAGTTCCATCTGGTGACAATAATCGCTGTTTGAAACGTGGGCAATATTTGGCGTGATTTCTGGAAAATAATTGTACCAACTATGTTTAAATTTATAACTTTGTTATTTTGTGATAATGGTATTAATTGGTCATTGGTTGCGGGTTCTGCAAAGAATACAGTACACACTGTCTGTGCTGACGTATAAAGTGCTTCATGAACATGCAGCACAATACCTTGGTCCGCGCATCCGTGTCTATAATCAGCCTGTTAGACGAACTCTGCGTTCGACTAGCTCCAACCGCCTTGTGGAACCACCAGTCAAACTCTCAACTGTCAGCTACCGACCTTCCTGTTTGCTGCTCCACGCATCTGGAATCAACTGCCTACTAACGTCACTTCTGCCAGTTCACTACTGACTGGCCGGCTGATTGACTGACCGACTGACCAACATGTGTAATGAATGTTTATGTTCCATTTTGCCTGCATCTAAATTATTTAACATGGTTCGGACATGTGGAACATAAAATTGATGCCGACAGAATCACCTACTTTACAGCTATTGGAGTAGAAGGAAGAAGACCTAGGGGATGTCCTAGGAGTACACCGATCTTTGCTGAAATCTGGAATGAGTGGAGAAAGAATATGAAGGGGCAATGGGTTAACCCATGTTTATGTAGAAAATGGCCATTATAATGGTCAGAATAATTGGCCAAATAATTTCATTATATTTCACCGATTTGCACAGATACCGCCCCGTGGACGGATTTGTACCAAATTTGGCATAGGTGTAGGGGGTTATGGCATAACAGTTTTTTAGCAGTTAGTAGAGGGGTGTTCATTCTGTAGGGGGGGGGTCACAATTTGCTTTTTTCCATTGACAAGCCATCTGCAATTAACACAGAGGTGGGCAGAATTTATTACGGCAGCTGACCTACAGCGAGTTAACGCATTCTTCCGCCGCAGCACCCGCTGCAGCTTCTGTTTGTCAGACATTCTGTCGTTCGAAGAACTGCTTAAAGCATCTGACGAGCAGCTCTTTGGTAAAATCACCCACAACCAGCACCACCTGTTGTACAATCACCTTCCACCTCCGTCAACAGCCTCACAGAACTACGACCTGCGACCCCGCATGCACAATAGACAATTACCTGACCATTCTAGTCATCTCATAGACTCTAATTTTTTCACCCGCCTCCTGCTCCTGTACAACGACATTTACTAACCAATAAATTTCTACTCCCACTGTGTACATCTGTTAAACCCATCACTATTTTATGTAACTTTTCTATAGTATATTAGGCCTATATCGTCTCTCTGTCTGCCAATTGCGTTCTGTCAATTGTGTTTAATAAACGAATATTGTATTGTATTGTATTGTATTGGCGCTACCATGCAGACAGTAATGCAGATGATGGTAATGGGCTCAGTTTGCCCTCTCCTATTGTTACAAGAGACATCTTCATGTATGGCAGCTGTTAGTAACCCACAGAGAGTACTTTAGTAGCTGGGATCACAGCAGTTTAACATGCTGCCAGTGAAGCTGTAGATGCATTCTATGTCACTTTGATGCCTATCATTGTACAGTACAGCCATCCATTGTCATTGACTCATGTCTTATATTTGGCTGAATACTGACGCTTTTTAGTACAGCTATAGTAATTAATAGTGGTGAAAAACTTAGTTTGTTCTTAAATCAATGCTTTATTGCTTGTGCTTCTGAGCAGAGTATGTGTCTGATTTAATGTTAGATGCTGTGTACTGATATAATTTTGTCTTCATTGTAAAATTGGGACAACGAATGTCTTTTGTTGATAAGTGTGGGCTGAGTTTACTAATGGCATTGTAATTGTGTAACTGTACCTTGGCTGTGGCTGGCTGCTGGTGGATCCATTCTGTCAGTAGTCAGTTGGTTTATCATAAAAAGATGAGGTCCAGTCGGCAATTTTCCGTGATTATAATCAGTCTTTCAAGTTTCCTTCAGTGCTTTAATGCTTTCGATTTGGCAACAGGAAGATACATCTGGTCTGTAGAAACCTATTCCAGTTATCCACAAAACTCTTATTATTAGTGGACCCTGTGCAGTGTGGAGTAACTCCAAAAAGAAAGCGAATAATACAAAAACTGAAAGTAGTAATAACTGTGACGTGGTTATGGCTACTTGCAGCAAGTGCATTGGGACAATTTGTCCAACACTCACTGTCCCAACTCAACGTGTGGAAAGATCCGTTTAGTAATGTGAAAGATTCGTTTCAAGCCGGTCAAGGTCTGTGTGAACGGTGGTGTGAGACGTGCAATACTCTGACGTCTTTCTGGAAACGATACAGTCCACATCCGTGGAAGGGAAGCCAGTATGTCCCAGAAAGTTTGAATCAGTTTGCCAGAAGACTTGATGAGGTACAAAGTTATATTATATAACCGCAGTATGTTGACCTTCTGCTGGTGACAAAACGTAGTAGTTGTCTTGTTAAAAAAACATGCAATACCACATTATGAAGCTTGTTGTTGTGTGATCGACTTAAATTCTGCGATCTTTATGGTAACTATTCTCTTCCTGCCTTGTACCGTATGTGCACATTAGTATTATTTTCGTCGACGGGACATATTACACATATCAAAATGCTCTACCATTTGCTATGCATATCACTTGGTAAACGTTTGACTGACTTCTGACCTTCCACAATTAATCCTGAGCCGGAAGAATTACTTATTTACAACGTAGCTGAATCCAGTTTAAGTACAAATTGCTTTTCCATTATTTTCGCAAATTGCTTGAAAATATGTGGACAAATAATGTAATTTTACCGATATTTGTGTGTGAGCCAGCATGCACTCAAGCCGGTTGCTGATGACATTGAACATTACAAAGAAGTTATAACAGTGTGCTGGGAGCAGAACGTCCAAGGCGTAATTGATTACTCGATAGCACAGTTTCACAGATGATTATCGTTGGTTATTGCAGTAGGGATGAACATGTGAAACATCATTTTGATTGATCAGATAGATTGATAATTCATCCGGGTTGTAGCTACTGTTTGTTTTGTACGTTGTGCTTCGCCGATTATGAAATTAAATGTCCTCGATCTTTGCTCATCCTCTGATGTTTTGTAACATATGTTTCTAATAAATAACAGTGTGTGACTGCTAGATTCTGACTGTTCGAGCTGTGCACGAGAAATTGAGTCGGCTGCTGTCAGATCAAGAGAGGCATGAGCTGCGAATGCACGACGCATTTTCATCATTTTCTAACTTGAACCCGGTGCAGTACAACCCTTACACTCAGCCGCTGTGGGCTGCAGCCGTGGCACAGTTCGATCGTGCTGTGGCACCTGCTGAACAACGCATTGCTGGAAAGTTGCGCTCACAGATACGTGGACTCGAGAGTAACACACAGCAGCTGCTGCGTGAGTTTGAACGATATCGAGAGCTGATTCGGAGACCAAGTCTTGCAAAAGAACTCATGACGGAGAGGTGTGCATTGAGTTTATTGTGGCTGATCTTTTTTGTTTGTGCAAGTTCTTTGCTGAAGTGACTGTGTTTAGACTTATCTTAACAGATTGACTGACCTGCCCATGTAGCTCAGTGGTCAAAGCACTCGGGCGCCATGTGCAGTAGAGCATGACACGCTCAGTGGCCGGGGTTCAAAGGTAAAAAAAAGGTAAAGGTCGGATTCTTCTATAGCGCTACTTACAGCGGCAATGCCGCGACCAGCCGCGCTGTACAATCGTAGGAAGTGGCAGTTGATTGGCAAGAGCCAATGGTGCTGCAGCGCAAATTGCGG
>Ga0209780_1004947_pt1 | contig 10416 bp, 8 predicted proteins | sample WorMetexBAHAMAS2_FD_187384 | JGI IMG/M metagenome (GOLD analysis project Ga0209780, IMG submission 187384) | Marine gutless worms symbiont microbial communities from Max Planck institute for Marine Microbiology, Germany - Inanidrilus exumae... | ecosystem: Host-associated > Annelida > Digestive... | reverse complement strand
ATCTAGGCACTCTGGCAAGTTGGCAACGTATCCGATCTGATCGTATAGGGAGTATCTTTCGTGACATTTCTTTTCTAGTATCACTAAAACTACTTCATGCTTACGTCATTTTGGTCCTGCACCAAGACCAAATTCGGTTATTTCAATGCTTAGATAATATGAAAAATATCCAAGGCCCTCTACTCGCACAAAGCGCTACTGTTCTTTTGTAAACTATGCCCTTACACACTAAAAGGTAAAGGCTTCCCATACTCGTTACCTAGCGTTGGGCCTAGAGCTGATCCCGGTGTACAGGCAGTCAGCCCGCAGGCGACTATAAGTCACCCACCCAGCGGTATAGGCTGCTATTACTTTCCGCTAGGCCTGCGGTTACCTTCCCAGCCTTAGAGCATCACCGCCCTAGGCCGGTACCAAGTTATACTGCTTGGTGACAGAGGCACACAGGTGCGAGCTGCTTGCCGAAGGTTGTTACGCAGCTTTTGCCCCGAGTAGGATTTGAACCCACGACGACTTGTTGATCGCAAGTCCAACGCTCCCGTTGCGCCACCTATCCTTACACACTACCAGTCTAAAATTCCTAATCACTCGCGAGTTATAACCTAACATTACCTACGCGAGTGACCTCATCTGTGATCAGCCAGAGAAAGTTTCCCTTCCTCTCAGTTAATAATATATTGTAAGCCTACTCCCCCTCAGTTTCTTGCTGTTCACAGTCAAATAGGCCCCTATATTATGTTAATTGTCATTTAATTTGTTTTTCTATATTCAGTGTTTTATCATTTTGACCGTGTGACTGCATATTTAGTGATTCCGCTTTTAAGCTGCAAAAGTGCTTAATAACATTTTGTCTTGTTTTGTCAAACCGTATACAGATTAACTGACAAGAACAATTTACAATCACACGTAAGGCAGTAAGTAGGCAGTAAGTAGGCCTATGCCTACAAATAGGCATAGGCCTACGTACGTGTAGGCGTATATGAAACAATCACTCTTTCACGTCCTGGGCCGTCGACCGCATCTGTTCCGACAGAATTTTGTTACACGCGTGCTTACATCACAATACGTTAATTATGACGCTGGCCACGTCTAGCAGTCAGCGGAATGTACCGGTCTGGCGTCCGTCCCATCTTTTTTAACCTTAAAAGAGCGCGCGGCTCATACTGAACGTGACTCACCAGGGGGCAGCATGCGACGCGGCCAGCGTACATTTCGGCCCGACAATAAGGAGAACCGACATATTTGTCTATGTTGTTTCAAGACGCGATGGAAATGCGCACATCAGACGTGCCATACAGAAGCCAGCAAACTCACGAGTCTCGAATATGCGCGATTAGCCTGAGAGACTCGTGAAAGCCGTTGAGTAGCTGAGCCTGAAATTCTGTTTTCCAGACCTGGATGTATACGAAATTTCCACGGCCTAACGTATTTATCCCACCAACGATAACGTACATACCTTTATTCGACACCAAATCAGATCAAAAGACGCGGTACAATCACGCCGGTCCAACACACAACAGTGCACACACAAAAACAGCACCGAACAAAAGCATTCACAGTATAGCACGCTAGTGCAAGTTACACTGTTTTAAGGGTGGCCAGCTATTCCTATGGAGAATGGCAATATTGGGTTTACCAGAATTCCGAAACCCCTGAACCGATTGTCACAGAATTTGGCATCGGTGATTACGTCGGCGATATAACCCCGCACGACAAAATTCAAAGCAGTGGCGGCGTCCTGGCAAATGGGTGAAATATCATTCTTGCGTGGTTCTTATGGTTCTTGGATTTTCCTTTTCTGAGACCCCAAATTCTGCTCGCATCCCGAGAGAACCGATTTTTAGTAAGCTGTTTGATTCATAGGATGTCAATCCCGGATTACTGCACACATACTAGAGGAATGCAAGTTAAAACTACGAAAAGTTTCCAATTTCCACATTTTACCCCCAAAAAAGCGTGAATAGGCATTTTCAAGCCTAACGCATATTATCGAAACTACTGCACCGATTCCAACCAAATTTTGAACGGCGACAAAGACCACCAAATACTCTTCGTGGGTGGTCAAAACAGGTCAAATACAAGGTGGCGGACGGTCGCCATCTTGAAAAATCAAAAAACGGCCGGTTTGACCGACAGGCACAAAATTTGGCAAGGTGACGCATATTTGCCCTCCAAAGTATAAGGTGAAGGTAAAGGCTACCTATACTCGTTACCGAGTGTTGGGCCTGGAGCTGATTGCGCAGGCAGTCAGCCTGCAGGTGACTATAAGTCATCCACCCGGCGGTAGGCTGCCATTCCTTTACGCCAGGCCTGCGGTTACCTTCCCAGCCGCACAGCATCACCTTAATATAAGACGATGTAGTCGCTGAAATCTAAGCCAAGACTAAAGTGGAAAAACAGTAAGTTTTCTTGCAAAATACACATGCAAAAATGGCCAGTCGCAAAAGAAAAACATATCAAACAGAGCCAAGTTATTTACTTAGCTGGAGTTTAAAGTCCCCTCTCAGCACAAATATGGCTATATCAGAGAGGTCAGGGGTGGACAGCTATCCCTATCCAGTGAAGGAAAGCCAGCGATATATTAACCTCAACCCTGGCCGCCTTTTTGTTCAGCAGCCACCCAAAAAGGGAAAAAATCGACAGCCTCATTTAAATTATTACGCCAGCGCCTACAATAGAGGAAGACAACTATCGCACCGCAAGACTAAACTAAACCAAATACAACAAAACACCAGAATAAATCTTAACTAAGCAATACAGATAACAAAAATTAAACAAAACAAATTAAACCCAGGTTCGATCGCCTCCTATGACCTCTGGCCTGTAAAGAGAGTGGAGACTATTCTGGTAGAAGGAGAACGGATGGACAAAAGACGAAAATAGGTATAGCAAACAAGAAAAGGAAAAAAGGACAAAGTAAAAAGAGCCAAAGATGAAGAAGTGAATAGACAATGGAGGAAAAAAACAGAAAAGGGGGGTGTCCCGCCCGGCCCCACGCGGGGTTCAAACAGAGCCAAGAACTTATGTACTGTTATGTTTGAACTGGACTAAAAGATAAATCAAAAATCATTAAAACAAAATACTAGGGATTAAAGAAAGTGCTCGGCCGCCACCTTAGCGGGATGGACAGGAGGAAGATTCGGTCTGTCTATGGCAAGTTGGCGTCCAAGCAAATATTTTTTTACTCACAAATGTTATCACATGAAATGAACGTACTGGATATCTTAGTAAAACAAAAAAGTTAGTGCAGAACGAGATGATTATACACTGAACGCAATATGAAAATAATGACAACAAAACTGTACTGAATCTGCAACATAAGTTACATAAATAAAAACAAATGCATAAATTACAAAAAGCTGAAAAAAACGGCTTTTTATCATCTATGATACCAGAACTCGTAAATGCACATCACGTTATGTCAAGCTGAAAGCTATTAGGACTGGGGTTCCTAACCAGGGAAAATTCTGGGACCACAGACTCACGAAGTCAAACTCTTGGCATACCGATCTTCTAGCAGACTTCAATGTCAGTGCTGTACTGATGTTGACTCTTGTACAGCGCATAATGAAGATGATCTAAACGGCACACTTTAATCATAAATAATTCTACGTTTCACGGCATAACGTCTCACGTTATTTAAAATGCCTCTTTTGAGTCAGACAATCTTAAAAGGGGAAATGACAGTCTGACGAAAAGAGTGCACGGGGCAAGAACGTTGGGAGCCAATGAATTAGGCCAACATGCAAGCACACACATCTTGACAAGCAATACAAACTCACAGGTAACGCATTTAAACAAGCAGTATATTATTAAAGCACATTATCACGGCTTGTAAGGTACACAAGCTGTTGTAAAAGCCAACAGCCAAAGTTATGGGAATGGCCAAATGTTAACACCATGTGGCTCTGAAAACCCCTAAACAGATTTCAATGTAACTTGGAATATCATCATCATCATCATCGATTTATTACGCCCGTGGGTCCTCTCACACTGCAGTCAGGCATGCTACCTAAAATATATGCTTTAATACTAATGACCAATATCTCATTCAGTAATAACTAATTAGTACTGTCCATGTACTAATGCTGACTAATCCATGTCCATACAATGCCACCTAGTGAATAACTGTGAAGTAGTATGTAATATAACTGTAGACAATAATTAAACTGATCAAGCTAAACTTATTACATTATTTCTAATATTTAAATTATCTTTGTTATCTTTTATTTAAAAATGATTTAAATCAGGATTTTTATTGTTGATTTAAGTCATGATTTAAATCGATTTAAATCATCGATTTAAATCATTTGATTTAAATCAAATCCACCCTGCCAGATATGTTCATAAAATTCTCAAAAAAGATATTCAGTTTGCATCGCAGTTCATTTCTGGTAGCCGATCCTGCACAGATCTTTGATCCATGTGGTGCAGAAGACTAAATGTTGCTATTGATGAAGAATCCGTTCTGTCTGACGAGACTGGCGTAGAACTTGGCTGATGCCTTAGCAGTACGTGGACGTCTTGGGTCGCTGAAGTCGACGTGATGTAAACCAAAGCATTCTGAGTAGCCCGCAATCCACTCAAAGTTATCCAGCAAAGACCACGCAGTGTAAGCATGAACATCGCAACCATCCATCTTGATAGCTATGAACACACACGCACACAAAGAGAGAACTTGAACAGTTTAATAACAAGCCATTGAGCGTCCATCATCGTCTCCACCATCACTGTCTCCATCTTGACAGCCGTTTTCCAGGGGAATTTACCAGGTAAACACGGATTAAACAGATTCCACTCATACTAGTATAAGCATCAGTGAGTCGTAGTAAACATTGCAGCGCCCTATCCTTCAGAGTCCGATGACAGATGAAGACAGGATAAGTCCACACGATTGGTACGGGTCAGTGATTTGGGTTTCATTCAGTACTTTGACACTTTGGTTGAATGACGGGAAGGACATCCACTCATCCAAACACTCTCTTCCAGTGGCGGAAAAAACCGAAGACAACTGGCCAACCCAGGTTCATCTGGAAAACCAACCATAAAACAGTGATGGATGAATCGACAGCGTATAAACTGCACAGCATGTACACATTCTCCATCATAAATTTTTAAAAATAAAATTCTGTCAAATTCTGAAACGTTACAAATTCAGACCAGTAGCAGATATCGGTAAATCACCTTTAAGCACTTCGTTGATGTAGCGTCTCAAGTAGTCAATGCGGTCGTGGTCATCAATGTTTTCAGTGCTGTCAGAAAAGCCATTCTCGGTGATGTAGACCGGTGGATTACCATAGCGATCTTTCACCCAGCACAGCGTTCGACGTATACCCCATGGTACAACATACAGCCATGGACTAGCAGCACTGCAAAAGAGAACAAATGCCAAAAATCAAGTCACGACTACGACAACAAAATGTGCACCTAATGTGTGCATTATAGACCTCAATGCCGTTCTACAGCCGCTCAAAGTTTTTTGCATGCTGCTGTCGCATGGTTGTACCAAACGCCGCTGCCGACAACAAGGTGAGACCAGTTCTCGCAGTGCAACGAGTTTCGTTCAGTCAACCTTCAAGGGCAGCTTTAATGCGATTTTAATGCAACTCTGACATCGCGATGTTTAGCTAATAGAAGTAGAACCTCAGGTACGGCAACAAATCGATGGCATAACAGTCAGATGACTTTTTTGGACTGTACATTATGAAAAAAACTTGTTACTTACCGAGCGCTTGGCCCCCACTGCTGTGTTGAGAGGGGAAAAAGGGAAGGAAAAGAAGAGGTCGGTGGGAAAGAATAGGGAAGGGAAAGGTAAGGGAAATGGCATAAAAGGGAAAAAAAGAGAAGCGAAGAGAGGGAAGGAAAAGGGGTGGAGGAGAAGGGGAAGGGGAGAAGAGGATGGAAAAAGGCAGGGAAGGGAAGGAAACAAAAATTAGAGGTATAAGAAGGGAACAAAGAAAAGGGAGGAAAGGAAAAGGAGAGGGGAAGTGGTGTGAAGCTCCGGAAAACTGCTGAAAACTGTGATTATTACTAAATTTTGATCTTTGGGGGCTCCTGTACCCACCCCCCATTCCTGATCTGGATCACATTTGACACGTAAGTGCAGGCCCATGGTATACTCTTCCATGCCTAATTTTATCGTGATCGGCATATACTGATGTATATAACCACACAACCACGCAAAAATGTCTGATGTTGGAAATTTTTGGGACTCCATAGCATTCATGGCAAAGTGGCTTCACAAACTTTGTTATTTGAAATCGTGACGGACAAAAACAAACAAACCAAAAAACAACAAACTTTTTGTTCCCCTTGACTTAATGCACCCAACGGGGCATTTCTATGCCATATTTTGGTAAAATTTTCAGTTTTGGGGCCCCACGCCCCCACCCCTGCACCGATTGGGTTGAAATTTGGCGTGGAGTCGACGACTCCACTCCAAATTTCACGCCAATTGGTGCAACGTGTCGCCCGTGCAGTGCGAAAATATGATGGCATGAAAAGGCCACAGTCTATGAAACAGGCATCTCGTCTACAACTGTAGCCAATAGCCATCCATCAAAGTCTACAAAACGGTTATAATTGTAAACATGACGTGACTTTTGTAGACGTGACGGTGAATTGCAGACGTGACGCCTGTTTTGTAGACGTCACGTGAGGTTTGTAAACGTGACGGTTGTGAACTGTAGAGTTGTGTTTTGTAGACTGTGGCCTTTTTAAGCCACCATACAAAAAACCTCAAAATCGCCCCCTAAGTAACCGATTTACCGGCGTAGCGCGCAATTCAGCCGATAAGAATTTTTAGAGTAATGCCTATGGTGGTGTGATTTTATCATTATTCTACATTGAGTCTCAAAAATCATCACACTTTTGACTCTCTTCAGTTCAGTGAGCCGTCGCCACAATACGCACGTGTTCATAACTGCAGTCAGTCACACACAACGATGTGAACAGGCCTTAATATACGCGAAGGCAAGTAGAATCTACTGTTGCTGGCACCAGAAAGCCGACATAGAGGGAAGACATGCTGACGTGAGTTCGCCAGGTGCATACTACAACTTAGTTGTGATAGGTACAAAATTTGTGTGTAACTGGATACTATTGCTAAAATCCACCAGGAGAATCCTTCACCAAAACTTTCTTCAAACAAGCTGTCTAAGGCAAACTTCGCCCCGGTGCTGCCATCTGGCAAAATGGACGAAAGATACACATCGTCTTCGATTCTGGCCTATTCGTTATATTGTATGAAAACACGAAGTCATCCACAAACCAGAAGTACACAATGTATCGAATTACTGGCAGAGAAGGACCAAATCACGGCCACAGGTAACATGTACAGAAAATTTGATGAAATCTGGATTGTGGTTCTTTGAGATATGCAAGCAGACAGACAAACAAACAGACAAATATACAGACGCATTGATCACAATACTTTGCACCGCTATAGGGGCAAAGTAAAAGGGAAAAAGAAGAAACAACACTGCCAGAATTAGTACCAGTTTGCAGCATATGCAGCATATAATAAAACACTTAAGATCATAAAACAACATTACTAGGCCTGTTGAATCAATGCGTTAGTGCATTAAGAAGTTAATCATGATTTTAAAAAAATAATGCCACTAAAATTTTTAACGCAAACTAGTCACACCAGTAGCAAGATTCAATACAAACCTCAAGATAAATGAACTTTATTCCATTACTGAACAAGCATTTACTTTCTGGTTGCATCACTACTCTAAATTTCGTTTGATTTTACTATTCTACGATGGTATTTTCTGCTAATGCCATTTAATTTCTATACCTCACTGCTCAACAGCATCGTTTGATGACCCCTATACCTGTAATACAACGCAAAAGAAATGTGAAAACTGCGATTAACGTGCAATTAAAATAATTAATTGCACGATTAACACAATTAAAAATTATAATTGCTCAACAGCCCTAATTATTACCAACCGGGTTAGCTTGATATATATCGCCGATATATATCATTGATATAATATATATAATGACCATAATTGTCACACTTTTAAAACACGTAGCTCAGCTAAGGTAGAGAAACCGCGCGAAACTTGCTTTGTTTTCGACTAACGTCCAGTGTTATTTGCAAATGACAAAATTGCATTTGGGCCACCCTATGGGGGGTATCATGGGCAACATAAACGCTTTAGCTGAAAGTTTTAACGCATAGAAACTTTGTAGCAGAGTTTCATCGAGAGAATGTCAGTTTGACTTGTAAAACGGCAAATTGACGTTTCTGAGCCACCATTTGGGAAGGGTGTAATGTATGTGATTCGTCTGTAGCTGGTTGGAAAGCTCGTAGTCGACTTTTTGTACGTTATAATTGCACGTTTTTGCCAGCTCTTACAGCTGAGGCATTAATACGTCGAAATTGGTCTTTGTTAAAGGGGGTCACTTTAGGCTAATTATTACGTTTAAGGGTTACATTTACCGCCAACATCTATACACAGTTAGATAGGAGAATGTTCTACTACAACTTTGTTGCTGGAAGTTTTCACATAAAGAAACTTTGTAGCAGAGTATTCGACTGAACTTGAATTTTCACAAAAATGACAAATTCACTTTTTGAGCCACCCTTTGGGGGCAGTTAAGGGTAACTTGCGCACTTCATCTATAGCTCGGTGGAAAATGCGTGGTCGACTTTCTATTCAATACACTGTAGACATACTGAGACATAAAAGTGGTCAATTGCCAAGTTATCTTGTGGGAAAACATGTCGTATAATTAAAAAAATAGTTCATGTTGGACAAATCAAACTGAACTTTGCAATGCATTGCATAAATAAAGGTTTTGATAAATATACTAGAAGATGGGTAATAACAAAATAGCCTCAAACCACATGACCAGAATGGTCCAACTATTAACTCCCCAACAGTCACAGTAAAAGCACAGCAGTAGATACAGTCAGAACCACGTATGTGCAAATGCTCGATATACATCAAAAATATTAAAAATATCGAAAAAATCTGATTTTTTTCGATATATGTTCGAAAATATCACGATGTTTTCCAACCCTGATTACCAGTACAGCAGGTGCAAACTACAGTGTAAATTCTAAGGGATAGAACAGGAGGCAGCCAAACCATGTCCATGTAGAATCGAGATGTTCCACGATATCCATCAGTCCTGGATGTGTCAAAATCTCTTTGGGATCGGTCACTGTGAGATGACTAACTATGCGCGTTGTGTAATGATTCAAACCAAAAAAGTCGGAAGTTCCTAGGCCGACAAAAACACACCAAATATACCTGGCATTTCTTCCTTCTCGTAAAAGTCCGCAGGTGGATTACTACTTGATTTTACCACAATTGATGTGGCCTTTGTGTTCATTTCAGTTCGGTTTTTTTATTTTATTTTTTCCTTATTTTTTCGTTTCTGGGTCGTGCGATAGGTGAAGCTGGCCATCCTGTCAGCTTTTGAGCGCATGTTAATCTACCATACCGTACCGTATCGTATCATATTCAGAGCTACAACGCTGTTTGTTTGGTACCACAAGAGGTGTTGATAGATCACAGTAGTTCATGGTTCAGAGAGTCCACTTACATCCATCCACTAATGAATATAGCATTGGCCAGTGGATTACAAATTACAAACCTAGACTAATATAAGAATTAAGAACATGTAAAGTATCACACAGCAACAGCTAAACCTGCAGGTTACAGCCATAAGTCTGACAAAACAGGAAATTTGTTAAGTCAGCATTTGAATGTCGTGAATTATCAAGTTCGTGTAGTATTGTGGGTGATATATTTTGCACCAAATGTTGATCAATTATCGCAAATATTTCACCATAAGCTTCAACAGCAAATTTGTACAAACTCGTCACTACATATCTCGCTGCATTGTAAACGTGTTACTACACTGTTAACTGTGAAACAGCCGACACTTTATAACTATCAATGGCCAGCAAGCTGGATTTTTTGCACCAACCTTGAACATTGTGAACTAAACTACGACATTTCTCCACAGCATGTGTATAAATTATGGTTTATTCACATAGTTTGTTGGAGTTTAACGTCCCTTTTCGGCACAAGTATGGCTATATCAAAGACAAAAGGTCAGGGATGGAGTGATCTCCCTACCCAGTAAAGGAAGGCCTGCGATATATTAGCCTCAACCACGGCTGCCTTTTTGTTCAGCAGCCACCCAAAGGGAAAGGGATTGAGCGGCTCACTTAAATTATTATGCTAGCGCCTACAACAGGGAGAGACAACTATCAGATTGCAAGACAAAACTAAATAAATACGACAAAAACAAGCATGCATCCTTAACAAAAAAATACATGTAACACAAAAACAACACACAAATAGAAACCGTAAGCATCGCCGAGCCGCTGCAAAACCGGCAGCATGCGCGCAACACCCCTAATGCTGTCAACACTAGGAGGGAGGGAGAGTG
>Ga0209780_1004946_pt1 | contig 10417 bp, 8 predicted proteins | sample WorMetexBAHAMAS2_FD_187384 | JGI IMG/M metagenome (GOLD analysis project Ga0209780, IMG submission 187384) | Marine gutless worms symbiont microbial communities from Max Planck institute for Marine Microbiology, Germany - Inanidrilus exumae... | ecosystem: Host-associated > Annelida > Digestive... | reverse complement strand
AATAACCGCTGTTGTGCCTTTGACGAGTGTGCCGGGCCGTCTTGGCTCTCTCCTGACGACATCTGTACCAACCCCGCCTTATTTTCTGTACGTCACGCACTGCACGATTTTGTTCATGAAATTAATTGTGACATGCAAACCTGTGTGCATAATTTTTATGGTTTCCTAGTCAGATACGTACAGTACACACTTTCTAGTATTATAGTAACTATTTTGCAGGTTCACCTGAATTACATTTGAACCTGGAATATATGTTGCCCTCTATGTTCCTCTCTAAGTGTCGTAACAGACCTGCACTTGTCAAATGTATTTAAATATTTAGCAGATACTTTGAATTGTAAAAAGTCAAGTATTTGCGTGTTGCTTAAACACCCGAATACTTAGAGTATATAAATTTTACAACAAAAGTTACTTTATTTAAATAAATTAGCAAGTCGGAAGTTATTACCAGTTGTGCAAAGAAAAAAGGACGTACATACTAAAATCATAAGCTAAATTTATAATGTTCCACTGCAGTTTTTACTGTGCGATGCTATGCTAGCACAGTACATGCTGTGGTCATGTGTCTGTCTGTCTGTCTGTCCGTCACGAGTCGGGAGTTCTGCAAAAGAGGCTAAAGTTAAGATGACGCAAACAATGTCACATGATAGCTATAGTTCTCTAGCTTTTTGGTGTGAAAGATCTCGGCAAAATTACAATGGAGTAACCCCCAACTATGGTGCCAAATACAGGTTGTTCAGGCTAAAAGCGGCAATTTTCGACCAATATCTTGCTGTATCTCGGAAAGGGTGCAATATACGTACATAATAATAATAATAATAATAATAATAATAATACCAAGACAATTTTTAACACGCCGTAACATAGGATGCCATTACAAGGGCGTGCATAGACATAGTGATTGAATGATGAAACGATCATTGTTGTTTGGCCAGATTGTGCCGGTAGCCGGACCATCAGCAGGTGGGACGAAGGTGACAGTTACAGGTGAAAACCTGGGCGTCGGTGTGACAGACACGTACATTACTGTGGGTGGACAGGAATGCATTATTAACCACGTCGACCCGTTCATCAGGTGAGTATTTTTATCATCAAACTCGTACACAACAATTCAATGGCTATTTTTTAACTGTGCGGCGCTCTGCTAGCACGGTATATGAGTCCGTCTGTCTGTCTGTCTGTCACAAGTTAGTGTTCTATTGAAATGGCTGAATTGATCAAGCTGGCTTTCCTTGGCTTATCCTACACTGGATTGAGGATGTTTTAGTTTAGGAAATCTTCAGAAAATAACGGTACGCCGCATGGAACTTTGTCCCAAACTCTGAACTTAGGCGATTTTTCTGCCTTTTTTGCCACAGCATATGAACCATCACAAGTGTTGTCAACTTACCGATGACCGTCGCCAGTTTATCACATTGAGCGTGCACCGATGTTTAAAACACGATGGGCGTGACACACAGAGTCGTGTGGTTCATCTGCAACAGATGAGAGCCTGAGACCTGGACGTGTGTTGCCTGTCTGGTCTCAGCATCGTTAGCCAGTTGCCAGTTGATGCTTGATTAGGGTAATTTATGCAAAATGTTAATGTGCATGGATACTCTTTGTAACGCCATCACTCACTAGACTTTATTACCTCCCCCCACGGAAGGTGATGGGAGGTTATGTTTTCGCCAGCGTTGATATGTAGGTAGATATACACACTTGTGTCTCAAAAAAACGACACTGCTTAGGCTTGCTGTAACTTCGACGTACGCAACCGATTTTGATAACGTTTAGCAGAATTGTTGCTAAGTAAGTAAGCAGTCAAATGGTACTTTATTTTCCCACCTCACCTAACTAGTGCTTCTGCACTACCTGGGGAAACACAGAAACATGAAAATTGCATGTTTTCACAAATGTTGTATTACTGTTGTTGTTTGTGAACAACTTCCTGGCGCCAATTCAAGTCTGATTGTCACCAAACTTTGTCAGTCATATCCTTGGTCACAGGGGACGAGGTGATTAAATTTTGGTAGGTCAAGGTCAAAGTTTAAGGTCGCTGAACACCCTTGTAGTTTATTCTTCATCCACAAAGTGGATGCACAAAGGGGAAGTTACAGACCTAGTGACCAAGTAATGAGATACGATGAAAGTACATGGAGGGACTATTAAATGAAGGTAAGGGTCGGTCGCACTACTCGCATTCATGGGCCTTGTTGACGAGCCGTCAACATGGACTGTGATCATGTTGAACGCGGCACGACAACTTGGATGTCTAAAATGACAGTGGTGTTGATGGGCTGTAAGCCCAGCCCGTGAACACAGCTAGTGTACCGACCATATGGTAGAGAGACAGTCCAAGTTGATTAATCATGATAAGATCTTAAATGCACTAAGAAGTCTGTGAAAAGGGGTAAAGTTTCTAGACTTACAAAAGTGTTGAAAGAAAAGATTTTTATAAATAGCAGCAGGTGTTAATTTCGATTGAAGAACCTGGTTAAAACGTAGGCTTAGATCAAGACGAGTCAGCTGTCGGAGCTGTGAACTGAGGCTGGGCCTTGGCTGTTGTTTCTAGCTACGTGTGTACGACTCAGCCATTACGCGACATATCGTTGTCACTGGCACCCGTCTCTGTAACAATCACCGGCCGACATTTATCACTGACTGCCCAGTCGGCCGTCAACTTCACCTTTGTGGTGAGACTTCTCTTCTATCTGTTTCCATTGCATGTTTGCTCCATACAGGCTCCATAGTTGTAATGTACCCTGATTCCTTGTTGATTCTGGCGCTATATATAAATCATTTATTTTCTTCCTTAAGAATAAGCCTGTTCCATTTCCGGGCTGGAGGTCATAAGTGGCGACCAAACCTAGCTTTAGTTTATTTTGTGTTTTTTTTTGTTAGTCAGTTAGTTAGAAACGTACAGATTAAGCAAAAGTGCTTCTAGGACACAGTACACAAACTAGAATTATGGGAACGACTTAGTGAAAAGAAATGTGTTATAGTATATTTTGTTATGGATGCATGTTTGCTTTTGTTGTGTAAGATTTGGTTTTTCGGTACTAAGCCAAGAGATTGGCTGGAAAGGACGTCTTAAAAATGAGTGACCCATGTTGTGTTGAGTAGGACGTATGACCATAATTCAGTCAACCATTGCATATTTAAGTTCAGTTCTTTGACGCTGTTGGTTAGCAATGGAAAGGGTTTTTAGCCTCTAAAAGCCTGGTCCAGTTAGTTGAATACAAGTTGCTCTTTTGTGAAACGTGGTGTGCATGAGTGAGCACTGATCAATATCCGACTCAATGCACAGAAACTTTGGTCGTTTTGGAGACAGAGACTCGGTCTGTAGTAGTTAATGTGGTAGCAATATCAAGTTAATTGTAGCTGAGTTTGTATTTATCTACCATTTTTGAATGTTATTTTTTCAAATCCAGGATCCAGAAGTCACCAGCTTCCACCCGGCGGTTGGTCCGGTGTCCGGTGGCTCACGCCTCACCGTGATTGGTCAGAATCTGGACGTCGGAAGTCACGTGACCATCGTACTGACGAATGGCGACAACGCCACTGTGCACTGCCGATTGCATGGAAAACGTTTGCACGACTCGGTGGTGTGCAAAACTGGCACCAGCAGGAAACCAGCCGTCATGAATTTCCTGGCTGTTTCCGTGGATTCTGCTCGGGTGAATTTTCATGGGCAGTTTCAAGTCGTGCCTGATCCTGTTATTGAAAGCGTTATGCCATTCAAGACTGTAGTCAGGTATCTAATTATTCATTGTGGTTGTACTTTGTGCACGAGTTGTGATAATAAATATAATTGTCATTTTTCAGTCATTACAAATGTGCGCGTCTGTCTGTCTGTTTGTCTGCAATCTAAAAGGAAAACGGCTTGAGTTATCAACGCCAAACTTGGTACACATATACTCCATAGTAGTCGCTTGGCGTGCATTGATCCAGAGGTCAAAAGGTCAAGGTCAAGGTCACACGGTTACGAAAACTGTTACTGTCGCACGGTTGGTAGTGACGCCTGCTGCTATGGCCATGTGCTGCTGCTGCCGGCGTAGGTCTGCATGTCGATACAACTGCCTATGTTTTCTAGTTTACATTACATTACGTTACTTTACATTGCATTTTTACCATGGTGTATTTGTAACGTTCAGCCACCAAGGACCTGTGCATCTTATGGCTTCACGGCACTGTGCTGATTTGATTAGTGTATTACCTTTTATTGTATCGTATTGTATAGCGCAGTGTAGTGTAATTCTGAATTGTAGAGATGTGTGACTGTTGCAGTGGTGGAGTGCCACTCGTTGTTGAAGGTCGACACTTGGCCTCTGTGTTAGAAGCAAAGATCGTGGTCTACGTCAGTAATCGACAGTTTACTCATGTGAGTTCTACCTAGCATCTCATTTGCTTGTTTTTTTAGGTCGACTCTTCCGAATCGACATAATAAAGTGAGTCTCAAATGTCCGTCCGTCCGTCCGTCCGTGTGTACTTACGGACGTCCATCCGTCCACAAAAAGTTTCTCCGATTTCAATGAAATTTGGCATGTAGGTAGAGGTCGATGAGTGATGCACGACAGTATGCAGTATGACCTGATCCAAGGTCAAGGTCAGGGTCACGAGCCTTGAAAGTTGCAAATCCTTCCATTTTCAACAGCTATTTTTTCCGCCATTTGCAATGAGAGCTGGCAACTGACCACTTGATTCTTAAACTAGGGCACAATATCTAAATTTGATCAGGCCGGATTTTTGATATTTGTCCTAGTTTTTGTGTCACATGACTTGAACTTGGCAGAAACGTCAGCTGTGAAGAGTCGACAGTCAGTCCCGCACGGGGCTAATTTTTGCTTACTACGTTTGCTTTGTGTTTAATTGGCCTTTATATATTCATCTTTATTCACCATAATGGTAGAAATACGAACAAACAAGAGGAAAAAATAACTTAACTAAACAGAAAAAAAGAAAAAAGTGAATAACGTGCCCATACATTGGCCCAAGTCAACACATCAACATGTACATTAGAAAGCGGAGGTCTATAGTGCAACAAGGACTATTAAAAAGTGCTACAAGTAGTCGTAACTATTACTAATGCATTAAGAACACGGCAGTGCTTTTATGAAATAGGATAGCCCAATGCAGCCACAGGAGTTGTAAGAATAGCCATCATAAAAATTATCATAAAATTTTGGTAGTAATTATATCCAATAGTGCGGCTACATTGACTTATTTTGAAGGTACGATGGGTACTGTGAGAGGCATTAAGTCATAGTGCGGCTGCGTGTTATTGAAATAATACATATACTTACTTACTGAATAATGGCATGTCATCAGTTGCAGCTCTGAATACTTTATCATATTTACTTATTTTACTTTACTTTATTATATTTTCAGCACGTTAGAGGTTCTTGACGATAACCACGCTCTATAAATTTACTTACTTACTGACTTCCACCACAGGTTGGCGGGGTAATGTTTAGACGTGTGTTTGTCTGTTTGTTAGCAGAATAACTCAAAAACATACGTGCTGGTTTTCATGAAATTTGGGGAATAGATTGATAATGGACCAGAGAAGAGTTGATTAAATTTTGAAGTTGATAGTTAGGGCCTACTTCACTCACACACACGACACTCACATCTCTTGCTCGCTGATAACCACACTGTACTGATTTCAGTGTGACGTGGTGGACGTATGCACTCTGCTGAATACTGTCTAGCATTTAGTGTGAGTCACTGCACAAAAGAATGAATACGTTAATAACAGACGTTCTTGATCTCTTAGGGTTTCCCTTGACCCTACAATGGCCAGGACATGTGGGGCAACCTTGATCTCTTACGGTATCTCTTAACCCTACAGTGCCCAGGGCACCTGCCTGCCTTACCTAATCGATAATCCATTGCCGTCATTGCTGTGTGTATGCATGCAGCCGTGTGATACGGCGAATGACACGGTGATGGTGTGTCATACTCCGGACCTACGCAATGCCGAATCCATGTGGAACATGTCGACGCTGTCGGTGCTTCACTACGGCTTTATCATGGACGACGTCCAGTCCGTCCTGGACATGTCCAACCAGCTGCAGACCGGATACTTCCTCGACGTGTACCCAGACCCGGAGTTCGACAGCTTCGTTAATGGTGTCAAGCAGATGTTTCAGCCGCGAAATGACTATCTGACAATCAACGTATGATGATGCCATCATTTTGTATATATAAAACTGAATTTTTGTAGTAACTGTGTATTCTAGGGATGTCAGCAGTACTCACTAATTAAAACTCATAACTATTACGATAGCAGTACCAATACTTTGTGGAAAAAATTGCAACACAGCCCTATTAACAGCTCGCTCTGTTTCATGTCTGGTGTGGAAAGTAAAGCGGCTGCAGACGGGCCTAAGATGGGTGACATTTGGCAAACAAGCAATTGCCCAGCTGCATGTGATAACAGTCCGTCACTGAAGATTTTAAAAAGAATATGAAAATGCATATTAATGGGATGACCAGGTTCGTGTGGAAGGTTGTAATTAAACGAGAGTTGTGTGTCTGTGTGCGTTTCTTCAGGGTCGACATTTGAATCTGGTGCTGTCAGAAGGCGACATTTCCGTGACAATTGGTGACGAACATTGTCACGTGACATCTATGTCAGCGACACAGTTGACATGTCGGCCGTCGTTTGATGTTGATGGTAACGTCAATCATGCGTCACGGGGCTCCAGACCAGTTGTCAGTGTGCAGGTGGGTCACTCATGCAGTGCACTTTCGTTTCATTGTCATCTCCGTTGTCATTATGTGTTGAATCATTTGCGCAGCAGGCAAGATCTTTCGGTAGTCTAGTGGGCAGGGCGTCACGGCGTCAGACTTGCGGATATATCAGTTACTGTTTTGGTGTGTGTGTGTGTGTGTGTGTGTGTTTGTACGGTTACGGATTTCTCTGCCGAGGCCCGACCATAGGGCTAGCGTTGTCAAATTTTGCATGTGTTTTGTAGTTACGTGCTATACAGGTCTACGCTTTTAGCTCTGCAAAAGAGGTCCTGGCGTCATTTGAATAGTGTGGGCGTTGGATGGTACAGACATTTTTTAAAATGGTGAACAAGTGTCCAACACTATGCTTCCTGATGATTGTCTGCAAAGACTTTGATCTGCCGTGCTGGAACAAACGGCAGTGAAATCATTCGTGAAATGGACTAACTATCACCTCAGTCACTGGCCATGTGTTTGTACTTAGTGTCCCTTCAGTGTTTTAGTGCACGTGGATGTTTATTTGCCTGCACAACCTGCTACAAAAATCCTTAAAGGTTTCTTTCAGAACAAATGGAGTAAAACTCATTGTGGGGGCAACCAATAAAGCCAGTTTGCGGTGGAAAATGGCGGTCAGAAATCTAGAATGGTGTGTGTGGACTGTGGATCCCTGATGACTCATGTTAGGCGTCTGGTAGGGCATTTGGCATGCGAAAAAATTCAAGGGTTTGGGGGACCCAGCCTAACCATTTGTAATACTGTTGTCATTGTTGTAATTTCTTGTTAGTGTTTTCATTTCTTTTTTTTCTTATTTGCTTTTAGTGTTCTTTTTTGGGCATCTGTTATTGACTCCATGAGTTTTAGCACATTACCTAGCAACCTAATATTTGTCACAACAAGTACAGTGTTGCTTTTTATTGTTTTTCTTTTATTATAAGGCTAAACCCATCTTTACTGTTATTTACAGCCATGTTTCTTATCAGTTTTATTGGTTGTTACTGTCAGCTGTATCACCTGGTACTTTGTGGTTGTTATACCTCTCCCACCGAATGTGATATGATATATGATATATATGATGTATGTTTTCACCGACGTCAGTATGTATGTAGTGTAGATATATAGGTATGTTTGTGAACAACTTCCTGGAGCCAATTCAAGTCCGATTGTCCACCATACTTCGTCAGTCATATCCTTGACCACAGGGGACGAGGTGATTAAATTTTGGAAGGTCAAGGTCAAAGGTCAAGGTCGGTGGGGGGTATGCGCTCTAATGAACACCACTGTAGTTCGTTGCTGTGATGCAAAGCAGTTTTATCACATCAAAGTTGTCATTAACAAAAGTTTTTGCATTTTTTGAACGATTCATTTTTGCTGTTGCTTACAATCCACCACTGTTATATGTCAACAGCTGCTGACTGGTCGGAACATATCATACATCATTGGTGAGCTGATGTACGAAGCTTCGTCGGCACCATTCAGGTTCAGCTTCACGGTGATTATGGCTCTTTGTGGCATCGGTGTCTTTGTCATCCTCGTCATCATCTGCGTCTTCGTCGCATACAAACGCAAGTCACACCAGAGCAATCAAGTGAGGAAGCGGATGCAGAGCCAGATGGATGTGTTGGAGATACGTGTTGCCAAGGAGTGTAAAGAAGGTATGATGCAACTCGGCTTTTGTGACGAGTTTCATTTGACACTTTTAGTAATTCTACTAATACTTTTGATCTAACTGTTACAGTATTTTACCAGAAGGTAACAGTCACAGGTGAAAACCTGGGCGTAGACTATAGTTGTTGAATGTGACTTTTGTGATTCTGGCACAGATCTGCCAGTTTATATTCATTTTAGTATATTCATTTACTTATTACGTATTTAATTATAAGTGAAATGTGTTAGTTTTGTTTTTCTTCTTTTTTTATGTCGTAAAATATTATTTAAATATTTCGAATATTTAGTTATGTAGTCACTAATGTGAAACGCCAACATTACTCAGTGGAAGCTTTATAATGAGAGTTTAAAGTAATTACTGTGGACTTTTTATGCATCTTTGTCCAAATAAATGTCGTATGTGGGAATTTTTCTCTACAGTGACTTTTCAAAGCATCTCATCGTATCTGACCGTAAACAGTAGAACCAGTTGAGAAGAAGAATGTAACTATGATTGATAGCAGCTGTAGTCAGATAGTTGATTTGCTCTAGCTGTTGTTATTGTTGTGGTGTCATGTAGCATTTGCAGAGCTTCAGACAGATATGAGTGAGATTGCGGGAGAGTTGTCTGGAACTGGAGGCATTCCATTCCGCAGTTATTCCAGCTTTTGTATGTCGGTTCTGTTCCCAGGTGATTCTCCTGAGTATCACCCAGTCATCCGAGGCTTTGAGGTCAGTAATCTCATTCCAGACATATCTATGTCGAAAGTTTTTTGGTGGCACGGAAACGTGATTTATTAAACGTGTCTACCGGTTGAATGTTTTAATTTCTGTAGATTGTGTTAAAGACACATCACTTGTAGGCTGATTATTTTATTTCTGCAGTATTATGTTAGCTATCAAAAGTTTATAAGTAGTTGCCTGTGCACTACTGTTCTGTTTATAGATAGAAATAGTAAGATCAGTACATCAGTCACGATACAGGATGGTGCAGTACTATTGTAACTATGTGATTTGTCGTCTGCAATGTGTATATGTTAAACAGAACAAAACGAAACGAATTCTATAGTGCTTTAAATTTTGTCATGTTTATCGTTTCACGGCGTGTCTGAACTCTACTATGTGGGAATGTCAACGACGTTGTTACGTGCAAATTTTTTGTAAATCTCGTTTCCAAAATGAGTGATCCACTGCTAATTGTCCCAAGTACATGAACTGAACTTGTGCATTGGCCATTCTTGGTCACAGCTCCACTGCATATCTGGAACTTACTGCTGGGCTATCTGACATTAGGTCTTGTCATACTGCACACATCGTTAAACAACATCTCAAAACCCACTCGTTGATCTAATCCCACCAGCACCTCTGTAACCTAAGACTTTAAGGTGCTTTACAAATACTTTATCTCTTTGTCAACTTCATTCTGGTACCAGTTCCTCCTATTCCTATTACCTATTCCTTCACCTATCACTTCTTCCTCTTTTGTTTTATCACTCCGCATCCATAACTCCCTCTTTTTTTCACTCCCGGCTTAAAATCTACCTGTTTCACAAATCTCATCCCCCATAGTTCCACTACTTCCTCCCAGACTGCATTCACGGACTTTTGCCTGCACCGTTTCTTTTGAGCTAATCGGTTTTGTTTTTAGTTTTTCCTTAATGTTTTGTTTCTGTGCTGTGTGCTAGACTAAGCTGGCCATTTTGTCGGCTTTTGAGTGCACGTAAATATATCGTATCGTACGTATTAGGCCGCATCACAGCAATAGCTAGCAATAGTGGCCTATTGCTACAAACAGAGTCTGTCGGTTTGTTGGTCACGTTCGTGAGCCCTGTAAAAACAGCTGAAGTGATCGAGATGCCGTTTGGGGAGCTGACTCACGTGGGCCCAAGGAAACATGTATTAATGGGGCCAAGTTTGGACTAGTCCATTTGCCGCCACTAATGGTAACAAGACGGCGATGTGGCCTTTAGTCAAAATTTATTTGCCACTTGTTATTATTATGATAACATATCATGGTGCACACAGGGCTGGTAGATGTACAGCTGAATTCCACCAT
>Ga0209780_1004945_pt1 | contig 10418 bp, 6 predicted proteins | sample WorMetexBAHAMAS2_FD_187384 | JGI IMG/M metagenome (GOLD analysis project Ga0209780, IMG submission 187384) | Marine gutless worms symbiont microbial communities from Max Planck institute for Marine Microbiology, Germany - Inanidrilus exumae... | ecosystem: Host-associated > Annelida > Digestive... | reverse complement strand
ACTGATACTAATAAACGAAAAAAACTGTCAACGGACAGAGGAACTGCTGAGAACTACGGTTTCAGTCAGCAGTAAAGTCACAGCATATGTTGCGACACAGTTTCTCTCTGTAGTGTCAACTGTAGCCTAGAGACCAATGTCAACAGACAATTAAAACAGCGTATAACAAACAGATCACTGGACATTCGACACAACAACTGTAGCTGTATTTCATGGTGGTGTCATGAGTCACGACACAGAAAAGATTCTGTAACTGTAGTGAATTCAGTCCAATGACGCTGCACATCGAATCACGTTCCACAGCCACCAACAGTCTACAACACATAAAAACCAGTCTCACTACCACATATACACGTACAACAACTCTTCACCACTGCAGGGCGTGCAAGTTGACAAACATTATTTATCACAGGTGTACTTTTGCTCGGTAAAACGCAGTATGAACATTAGGCATAATATTGATTTTTCTGATTTCTTTTGCTTCGAGGCCAAAATTTTGGCCTCGTCCAAAGCCCAGAATGTTGAGGCCGAGGACAATGTTACGAGGTGAGGCCAATATTTTAGTACTGACCTTAGCCTCGGTCATAATTTCAGGCCTCAATCTCATCCTCGTGGTCAAGGTCCACATGTTGACCTCAGCTGAGGCCAGAATCTTGAGGCTGAGGACAATGTTACTAGACCAAGTATGTTATTATGTTACTAGACCGAAGTATTTTAGCCTTGACCTTGGCCATGTCTACAGTGGGAGTGGTCAATCACCATGAGCTAAATATGGCGCCCAATGAAAAACAAGGTGTCGCCATAACGGAACGTAACACCACTGGCCCGCCGTCGCGTGATGCCCCCTGATGAGTTACATTGCAAATGCGAGTGTTACAGACGACGACAGACGCCAGCGACCGTTACTACTCTGGCCCACCTCCAGTATGTATAGGCGGGCCAGTAATAAACAGAGTGGACGAGTTATTCAACAACAACAACAACAGCTCTCACGACTATTACTACTACTACCGTTGCTGGCTTGCTGCAATTCAGAGTGACCACTTCCAGGCAGCACATAATCCCACTTTTCCAGTCACCGGCCAGAACAACAGATGTGAACGGCCCCTGATGTCATATTACAGACTTGAAGACAGGCATATAAGAGTAACTCTTTGCCGTATGAAGCAACGCTTTACTTGGCCCGGACCTCTGTCTGTCTGCTTGCATATTTCAAAAACTACACTTCCAAATTTTCTGTACGTGTTATCTGTGGCCGTGGCTCAGTACTCCTCCGATGATATACTTATGTATCGTCGTTTTTGTGGATGACAGTACGTTTTCATGTAATGCAGTAAATGGGCCAGAATCAAGACAACGCGTTTCGTCCCGTTTGCCAGGTGGCAGCACCGGAGACGACGTCTGCCGTCTCCGACTGCACCTTGTTACTGATAGTGCTTTTCCAAATATTATACAGTGTTGAGGTCCATACATATATAAATGAATAATGGTCAATGAAACGAATTTGTTACTACCTACTTTAAAAAGTTCTCGTACACGTCATCTGATAAGTGTTAAGCATCAGGTTATCCGGCTGTCATTAGTTTTAATACTGTAGGCGGGTACAAGCAATCCCGCCGCAGACTGGCGTGACGGCTTGTTGAAATAATTATTGCTACAGATACAAGTATTCTTCTAAAGTAGTACTGCTATCGTTTGGTCCATATATTTGCAATATACAACAGCAACACTTTTTTTCTGGACAGATTCTCGCACAAGTCTGCTTCTTTAAATGTTGAACATTTTGAAACAATCACGTTTCTCCGTCTTGCTAAGTGACTTAGTGGTATGAATTTTTGACATCATTTCTGAAAGACTAATGTTGTAGGTTTGCAATGAACACCGATCTAATGGCGACTGCAATACTTATTTCACAAAGTATTGGTACCATTTTTGCAACGTCTTGTTGACAACTTTGGATGTCACACACAGTGACAATGTAAAAAAACGTCTCAGTTTCAGCCACTTTTAAAAGAAATGTAATAGCATAAGTGTAATCGACACTTCGCTGCAAAAACACAGGTGGGACCAAAACTAATGTCAGTCAGAATGGAGCCAAGTATTTCACAATGTAGTGTAGCAATAAGTCTAACTGTCAATCTCATGACAGAAAAAACGTGACAAAGTTATGAACAAGTGTATGGTAGCTTCTTTTCTGACCCATAAAGGTTATTGGCCTGGTTTCTCTTGCATGAGCCTGTTTCTGAAAGCAAACCACTGTTACACCGCGAGGTTAGCAAACTTGCCTGGTGGCCAGTGGTAAAATATCCACTGCGTTTCTGAATGCTTGCTAGCACGGGCCTGTTTTCAGTCCTGTCTGGTCAGTGGGGCTAATTTGTGTCAGGACAATAACCGTGTTTTAATTTCTTAGGCGAGTATCAGGAGTCACAGGCTGAGGGATAAGGGGGACACGTCCCCAATATATTCACCGGAAATGATCCTTTTTATCCACACATGCCGACATACAAAGTGTGGACTGGATATATCGGATATATACTGTTTGTTTGTGTGTGTTGCACGGTTACGGATTTCGCTGCAGAAGATAAAGCTAGCAACGTCATAGTTTGCACGGCGGTTCATCGGCGTCCAAAGCAGGGAATCTCCCATTTTGGGGAACTTTGCTTCCCAAAAGCTCAAAATCAGACGAATCCGTGTGGCCTGCGCAATGGCCGATTCGTCCGATAGGGATGTGATGTTCATGGAATATTGCATAGCGTGTGGACACCGGATCGGCATGTGTGGATATACGGCTGTCCCCGAAGACAGACGTACTTGTTATCTTTTGACCTATCAATCAAGTTTCCTCTACAAAATATCCATTGAACCGGCGTGAGTATGTGAACGGTCAGTGGGTTGCATAGACAAATATCCCACATCTTCTTCAGGTCGAGTGGTAACATGGCTAAGTGCAGCATGATAGAACCAAGGCTTTAACTTCACTGTGGGCAGTTGTGTTTACTGCAACAGCCATTGCCTTTGGCACGAGCTGCACGCCCTCACTGCAGTGCCTAGGTCGACTCGGCCTTCCATCCTCCATGGGACGCTACAGAGGCCAAAAACCCACGCACATACAAATACACCCAAACATAGACATACATGCACATCCAACGACAAAGATTTTCCACGGTTAGCTGATTGTCCATGCAAGATTTCTTTCTTCACTCATTCTGAATCTATGCATAGTCTCAGTCAGGCCGAAACATTGCTTATCCTCCTCCCAATAAAACCACGTCGCCAAATCTTCATCAGACATCCCATTTGTCCAACTCTGTCTGTCAATCATAGTAAACTGACAGTGACCTTATGTCTTACTAAAATTGAGTCAACAGGACTCTAGCCACAAAGACTGATATGTACATTAGTGTAACAGCAATCCACTGGTACAATAAACTACAACACAGCAATGCTTTAATAGTAACCTACTTGTATACGAAGCTTGATATTCCTGCAATGCATTAGTGTTCTATTGAGCTACACTACCATGGCTGTCAACAGTGGTGTTAGCAGCATTATGAAAAGGGGAGGGCAGCTTAGGTGGTGCGGGGTCCAGGAGTACACTAACTCCCCTGGTGCAGAGTTAGGGGCCCTGAAAAACGGAGGTCTATGGCCAAGCATACAGAAGCTGAATGTTTCACTTGCATGATGGCTGATGTTACTTCCAAGTCTGCACACAAATCGGAGGTTGGTTGCTCAGTCTGTCTCCCCTGAATCCTCTGCTGTTGGGTTTCATTTAAATGGCCTGCTTACATTTCACGTTTATCACGGGTCAAGCTAAACTTCTGTGAACTGCTGAAGTAACTGACTAACTTTTCTCTGACTAATTCCTGTCCCGAACATCATCCAGCTACTCAAACTGGAACAACTGTTCAGGCAAATTCATCTCTATGTGCTTCTTTTAGTAGACATTAGAAAATCTTTTTCAAGGTGTGATCTGCTACAGTAACATACAAGATGTGAACATATACATTAACAGTATTAAATAATGTAAGGCGCAGTTACCTGCGGAAGTCACTTCTTTGCCCAGGAGAGGGATACTATTTTACCAAGGAGATAGTGACGGTTTTTGCTGCGAAGGGCCGACTCAGCTTCCTGCATCGACGCAAATGCAACCAGTCCATCTCCTGTTGGCTGCTGATCTCTGTACTGCAACTTGATGGAGTTGACGATTGGACGATGCCCGGTAAAGAAATCCAGGATGTCCTCCAGCTGCGTGTCGAAGTGCAGGTTCTGCATCGAAAGGAGGGCTTCCGACGACGAGCCCGGTTTTGCACGGTCTGTGTTGGATCGAGCAGCGGACTGAGTGAGCATTGGAGTTCCACCGAACTTCTGCACCTGTTTATTGTACTCCTCTTCCATCGCCAGTTTGCTCAGCGAGCGTACATCGATGACCCGGTGACCCATGTGCTGCTTGTTCTTTGCCAAGGCTGCCTGCTGGTCGGCGGACGAGTTGAACTCGACGTACGCAATCCCGGTAGCTCGGTGTTCGCGGTTGTACACAATATGAATCGACTCTGCTGGGATGGTGATGTCACGGAAGAAATCCTGTATCAGCGGTGGAGCTGCAGTGTATGGCACACCGCGCATCTCAACACAGTAGGAGCGTGGCTCAGCGTCCGACGTACTCTGCTGCCGCCCATCATTTTCCGCATTTCCACTGCGATTTGGTTCCTTCGACTTTGGTTCCTGCTTCTCAACTTTCTTGTCACGTGCAGGAAAAGATGGCGATGCTGCAGACTTGCTCAGTCCCGCATCCTTTGCTGTATCACGTTCACTCTGGCGGCATCTTCTTGATCTTTCCTCATACTCATACGCTTCAATCTTAATGACATCGATCGCAGTGCCATTCAGCATGTTGTGATTCAGCTTCAGAACCTTTCCTACGTCTTTCTCCTCGAGCGCAATGAGAGCATTTCCCGTCCTGGAGTTGTTAAATGCCAGCTCAAAGAATGGACCGCCATCAGACGCAATCCGAAACTTTCCGAAAAATTTCCGAATATCGTCCTTTTCTGTCTTTTTCGGCAGTTTCTTCAGCACATAGTGTGAGACGTTTGGGTTTCCTTGTGATCGTCGATCCCTCGGTGACCGTGATCGATCAGAGTGCGCAGGAGCTGCTCCATCCACAGCGTTATCAAACTCTGCATCACTGCATCTCTCGACGTTAATCCGACGATCATTTATCATCTTTCCGTTCACGTTGAGAGCCGCATTAAGACTCCGAGCATCCTGAAAGCGTAAAAAGACAACTCCAGTTCGCAATCCCATGCGATCGTTTATCAGCTTCACGCCATCGTGTGGAATTTGGCAGTTTGGGAAAGACCGGCGCGCCTCACGGTAGTTGAACGTCGTCGGCATGTTCGTGACACATACACACAGGTCGCATGTTGACCCCGGATCTTTCATCTGCCTCGAATCAAAATCTTGTCGCTGATCACGCCATGGGCCACCTCTCGGAGGAAATCCGTCTCCTGGAAAATGATGACCCCTTGACGGAGAGGGAGGCCTTCCCTCAAACCTTGGTGACCCGTATCCTCTCTGATCTTCCATCCTGTGCCGGTCTGGCTGTGGAGGTGGCAATCGTATTGGTTTGTCCATCAGAGGACGTGGAGGTTCACGGAATCCAGGCTCTGGATGCATGAACGCTGGTCTTGAATCATCTCTCTGCCTGCTGTCAGGAATTCCACCCATACCATGAGGACCAGCACTGGGGCCAAACCTCGAAGCAGACCCAGGACCATATCTGTCATCGGGCTCCATTGCTCCTGGCCTAGGTGGTGGTCCTTCATTGGGCATAAAATCTCTGGGACCACGATCCAGACCTCTGCCTCTGGGGCCATAATCTGGACCTCTGGGACCCTGATCGAGACCCCTGGGGCCATAATCTGGACCCACAGGACCGTGATCTGGACCTCTAAGACCCTGATCGGGACCGCGGGAACCATAATCTGGACCTCTGGGACACTGATCAGGACCCATATTTCTGTTTTCAAACCATCTATCTGGTGCACGCATTCCGTGATCAACGTCAGGTCGTGCAAAATCTCTTCTTGAATCATTGCTGATGTCTCTTCCACCAAAAGGTCTATCACTACCTCCCCAACCCGGACCTTGGCGAGGCCCACCTTCTGGTCTACCCGCATCTCTTTCAGCCCAGCTGGGACGATCATCCATAAACCTTCCACGATCTCTTTGTTCTTCCGGTGGACGGAATGGCATGTCACTCTCGCCTCTTCCGAAGTCTCTTCTAGCCAGATCAGGAGGTGGTGGCCCACCGAGGTTCCTTCCCAGCTCCACACCTGGAACAAAATTTCTCCCACTTTCAGGAGTGCCATAGGCAGGTCCAGTTCTTGGGAAGTTTGTATCTGGGCGACCGCTGTCCATTCTCATAGGCTCTCTTCCTACACCTGCATTATAGCTATATCCGTCAAACCTCACTGACTGGTTGTCCGGAATGTCCGCTGGACGTCCAAAGTCCGGTGGTGGTGGTTCACGATTTACAGGTGGTTGAGGAGCACTCCATGCACCAACAGGCTGAATCCCAGGCATTGCTGGAGGCAATCCAGGCACCGTTTCCATGGGAGCGACAGGTGGTTGCTGCAGATTCGCAGGAACTGGTGGCCTATCAGCCGGTCTGGTGTCGAAGATTGATCTTGCAGGCTGCAGCAAGACCGGGGCAGCTGGCACGTTCCGCAGCTCATTCATCGGCAACAGAGTTGGGGCAGGCTGTGCAGGAATGATCTGGCTGTTGTTTGCAGGATAGACTACCGGCAAAGTACCAAACCCAGTGGAGCTCCGCAGCCCTTGTCCACTGCCGGTGACGTTCCCCCTGCCATCACTGCCAGCCCCAAATGGCACTGCAGCTCCGCCAACCGGTGGAATTACCGGCCGATCGTAGAATCCAACCGGTTTCGGAATGACTGGACCAGACGCGGCCGGCGGAATCGCCGGCGGCGGCCCATCCTTCGCAGCAACGAAAACGGTCTTGGCAGTAGAAATCACGTTCTGCATCTCTGTCTTGCTGCTGAGAAACAGTTTGATGATGAAGCCGTTAATGGGTCCGCCATCTTTCATCATCGCCTGCCGCGCGTCCTCGTCGGTACTGAAAGCGATAAACGCATCGCCCTTCTCGCCACCGATAATGTGAACCCCGCCGTCGGGGATTGACAGGCCCTGGAAGAATCGCCTAATATCCAGCGCGTTCGCGTTCCACGGAAGATTCTGTAGTCGTATGATAACCGACATTTTGCTCTCGCCGTCTGTCCAACTAATCTCTCTCTATACCTGCTGACAACCTGCAAAACCAGTTGATAACATGTGATAACAATGCTCATACTAGTTAATGGCAAGTCCCCAACCCTATAAGATGCCTCCATAAAATCACACATTCTTCGCTATCCAGCATACTGTGAACTGTGACTGCAATACCATGAAGGTCATCGGTATTGAAACGTGCCACTCACACAGTTATGGTACCACTTCCCACAAAGTTTTATCAAGTATAACTATTCTTCCGAGCGAATGCAGACCAACCAATCTATGCAACTCACTGTCACAAAATACATACCCGGTAAGCAGTTAAAACAGTCTATCTCCATTGCTTAATAAATCTACCTTAGATGAGAACCAACTCCTTACTCACTGTCCAGACTTCAACCTATCTCTTACCTAAAATAATTAAACATGCTGGCAGATGGAATGGGCTACACCAGTGGATCATCGACTTGGCTACAGTGAATTCCTTCAAGAATGGCCTCGAGCAAATAAAAACGAGGATGGGCTACTTCAAGGACTGACGGTCCGCCTAGCCCTCTGGCCTCACTCGTTCTGGAGTGTCTTCGGAACATGTTATAACAGGCATATAACAAAGCCAACAATGAATGAAAATGTTGTAGTTTATCCAGAAGACATAAATAATAGGTCGCAATTTAACGAATAACGGTTAACAAAAACTTGACGTAACTGCAGTGTGTTGGCTGTTGATTTGGATTTTGGGGAAGTTGCAAAGCACAGCAGTACAGCAGTACCTGATTACTTCTGTCGCATCCCTACCCCATCCCCATATCTTTATCTGAATGTAGAAATTTCTTGAGCTGGAACTCAAGAGTTAAGCAATCTCGTCTATCATTATCTTAACAAAAAAGTAAGTAAATTTCTTACTAAATACCGACAACATTATCATTCACCATGTCATTCTATCACCATGGAAGTACCACACCATGCATATTGTCCTCATTATCGTGATGCTACTGTAAACACAGCATTCATTACTGCAGATATCACTGTGGAAAAGTCCCCATGCCTGCAATTATCATGGCAATTTCAAATATTTCTTCCCCGTTACTGCAGTTTTCCCACAGATTACAATGGCTTTACTGCAGTGTTATCCCCGATGCAGCTCTCTATTTATGATGATGTCCTCTGTTACAAGCACTAAATGAATCACTGCCCAAACCAACCACTTGCTGCTGTTAATAACGCCAGCCAAGATATGGATATGGTCATGCTATTGCACCTTACTACATATTACTACAGTTGTCACAACAGTCCTCAAAACAGAACAACTTCACAATTGCCAAATCTGCAGGTCCTCAGGAGGACAATTTGCTCTTAAACTAGAAAGCCCCAGGCAGAAAATGTGCCTCCATTACTTATTTACAGTTTCAAATTCTAATCTGCTTTTGTCTTAATGGTAACGTGCATGCAAGACAAAAGCATGCATAGCCAAAAATGTTCTCCTTCTGTGAAGTTTTTCACAATGACTATGAATTCTGACGCATGACCTACGAACTACAAAGTGTACTACCATGCCCAGTATTGAGAATGAAGGTCATCTTTGGCCAGTTATTGTGCAGACCCCACACATACGACCATCCAATCACTCCATATGGCTGCTACAGCTCTCAGTGACTAGATCTGGACGATTATATGGTAATCACAAAAGAAGCACCCGGGGACTAGCCCACAGTACCAGACCTGCCCCTCCACCCCTAGAAATGTGAATATATGATGTCCAAGTAATTCTAGTTATCTACAATGTAACTGTTTCCTTTTTTGATCGCAGTAAGACCACAACTGCTGGAAGGCCTAAAGTTAGTTAGTTAGTTAGTTGTAGTTTAACGTCCCCTTTTAGCACAACTATGGCTATATCAGAGACGAGGCTGGACTAAGGTATCCATTTCATTGAACAACTTTTAGCCTGGTTACATGAGCAAAAACCATCAGTGAAGTCAGTAGGGCAGACGCTGCAGTCAGGCAGTGAAACTGTCACTTCATGTCATCCACGAATCGTTAGGCTGTGGAAATAGGCCACACAGCGTTCTCCCACCTCTCTCTCTTAGTTACTATAGCCATGCAGCAGCTGAATGGCACAGTCTGACTAAATTGTCGCAATCGGTCAAATATGAGTGGTTGAGAAGGCATTTGATGTTTTTTCTTACACTGATGTAACAAGTATCTATGGTATCTATGAGTATCTATGGGCTCACGAGTTATCCAAATTTGAGAAATTCGTTTCTCAAGATCAAGGACGATTTAAAGTGTACAGTCTCATGTGAGTCATTCAAATCTGTAGCTAGCATCCGGTACACATGTAATGGTCCAAACTCAAGCATGTAAGCATACTTCAGTTATCTTCTGTCAATCACACTCTGTGCAGCCACTGTCTCATCAGGTATTGTCGCCTCCAATTGCTGTCTTCACTGCATGTGCCTATCAGTAGACTGACCAACCTCGTTACCACCACAGTTGCCAATACATGATTGCTTGATAGCGAACTTAGTTTACGATGCATACATCAAACAACCGAAAATGCAGTCGCAGTTTCTTCTTAAAACCTGACCAAAATCTATCGATAAATGAAAATTCTGGAACCATAACACTACTTCAATACTCATCTCGCAATTCCACCACTGCATTATAGTCCAACTGATAAGTGTCAGACTTGTAATTATCAGTTTTTAACAGTCTCCAAAGTCCAAACCAAGAAAATCCCTCACTCAGGTTTAGTTGACCATTTGCGGCTAGTGCTGCATTTGATAATTTTTTTTGGCTGTGGGGGTCGAAAGTAGGAAGTCTGGGGGATGGACGTCCCCCAGTGGGGTCCAGTAGCAAAGCAGTGTGTGTGTCTGGGGAATGAAGTCCCCCAGGAGCTGCAACATTTGAACATGTGCATAGTTGCCGCATATGTCTGTGTCTGTCTTCCAGATTTTTGAACAAGAACTCATCAGGAGATGAGATAGCAAACGTCAACTTTTTATGACGATATGGCACGTACGTACTTCAAAATACTAAAAAAGAGAACCTACTTCGTTTAACCAATTAGACGATAGCTAGCCAAGTACTGCGCATTCAGTCTTGAGTTTATGAATATGCTACAGTCCACC
>Ga0209780_1004944_pt1 | contig 10418 bp, 6 predicted proteins | sample WorMetexBAHAMAS2_FD_187384 | JGI IMG/M metagenome (GOLD analysis project Ga0209780, IMG submission 187384) | Marine gutless worms symbiont microbial communities from Max Planck institute for Marine Microbiology, Germany - Inanidrilus exumae... | ecosystem: Host-associated > Annelida > Digestive... | reverse complement strand
CCCTACTGAGCGTGTTTTTATCAAGTAACTCCAAGCTACGGCGAGGAGATAGTGGGTTGATAGTTCCCGTGTACGCAAATATAGGCATGTCTATATTTGACTACAAAATTGCTATCTCCTGCCCCTCTAATTCAGCAAATGATGCGCCTACAATAACAATTTGTGGATCTGAAAAAGCGATGCGTAGCGGCACGCGGCGTTTGAAAGCGGTGGCGGAGTCTCTGACTGCATTGTAGCCGGCTATCACGCCATCGTCAGCGACTTCGTGCAAAATCGGTCTGATCGATGTGACATCTCCAGCAACAAATACAGGAAAATCACCCATTTGCATGGTATGGGGGTTGAGTAATCCTTTGAGTCCGCTGGATAAATCTATTCCAAACACTTCTTCAATGCCCATATTATCAATATTGGGACGACGTCCGAGTGAGGCTAAAACCATGTCGACTGTCGTTGACTGTCCCTGCTCGGTTTCAACTTTTACACCACCCGCAGGATCATCCGACAATTGTGCCGCGCCCCCCAGCCATATTTGTTCAAAATCCTTGGAAAATTCTTCAATTGCAACCTTATTAATAACGGGATCAGAAAGGCTGCTTACGGTGGACAACATTTCAACGCCAAGCACTCGGATACCGAGTCGCCCTAGAGCTTGTCCGATTTCGCTGCCGATGATGCCAAGTCCAATAACGGCGATTGAGTCGGGTAAGTCCTCTAGTTCAAAAAAGTAATCTGTGGTAATCACGCCCAAGTTGTGCCATTCTGGCGGCATAATAGGGCGTGAGCCGGTGGCAATCACAATTTTATTGGCATGAATTTGTTCGCCATTGACTTCCAAAACTTGGGGCTCAACAAATCTGGCGCGTCCCTTGATGTTTTTGTCGCCAATTTTGTTGACACCCTCCATGACACGGTTTACAAATCCGTCGCGCATACGACGTACATGTTTCATCACTTGTGCCCGATTGATTGTCAGACTGTCGCTGCCCTCGATGCCAAAATTTTCAAAATGTTGTCTTCTGGAAAATTCTTTAGCCACTTCAATGAGTACCTTTGATGGCATGCAACCGACTCTGGCACAGGTGGTGCCGTAATGACCGGCATTGATGAGTACCAGGTTTGAGGTTTTTTGTCTTACTTGAGCGAATGTGTTTAAGCCAGCGGTGCCAGCACCGATAATCGCTACGTCTACTTTTTTGGACATGTTTTATCCTGTTTTTAGAAGAAAATGTGGCCTTGCACGCTTTAAAATAGCACCAAATTGGGCAGTTCCCAAGTCCTAGTGCAACACGCGACGCTTTGCGTAAAATAGGTTGCACATTGCGTAAATATATTGATTTTTATCAAAATAAAGTTGGTGTACTAATAGTGCAGGAAGGCGGAAATGATAAAAGTTGCGCGGTGGTATTTATCAGTGCCCCGATGGAAAAATCACATCAGTCACAATCCAAAAAAAACCGGATCAGGACCATGATCGCCCAAAAACTTAAATCCACTATCGTCGGGATATCCAATAAATTAGTCGCTTTAGGACTGTTGAGCGAAACAGACGTAAAAAAGGCGATTGAACAATCGCGCCGTGAACGCACCGATTTTGTGAGTTACGTGGTGAATCATAGACTTGTCAACAGCCGCGACATAGCCCAGGTGTTGAGCGAAGAATTTTGCCTTCCCCGAATTGACCTTGAATGTACGAAACTCAACCCAAAGTTCATCAAGCTGATTGACGAAGAACTGTTAGAAAAGCACAAAGCCCTTCCTCTATTTAAGCGAGGTAAGCGCCTGTTCGTCGCAGTCTCAGTTCCAACTAATCTGTACGCGCTGAAAGATATTCAATTGCATACCAAGATACATATCTCGCCAGTTATAGCAGAAGCGGATAAACTTGATAAGTTTATTAAACGCGCCATAAATTGGTTCTATGAGGACAAATTTGTTGTTGAAGAGGATAAGGCAGATGATAGGCTGGTTGATGAAAAACAGGAAGAAAAAATCGGTTTACCAGAAGAATCCCCAATCGTAAAATTCGTCAACCTCATGCTCTTTAAGGCCATAAAAATGGGGGCATCCGATTTACATTTTGAACCTTATGAAAAATATTGCCGGGTGCGCTTTCGCATCGACGGTGTACTCAGAGGTTTTGCTAAACCGCCTGTTATTATTTATCAAAAACTGGCAGAGCGTATTAAGCTTATGTCACGCTTGGACGTTACCGAATGTAGCCTCCCCCAAAAAGGAGGTTTTAAACTAAGGCTGTTTGCCAACAAAATTATTGACTTCCGGGTAATCACTTGCCCCGCCTTCTGGGGCGAAAATATAGTGATGCGAATCATCGACTCATCTGCGTCCAAGCTTAACATAGACATGCTTGGCTTTGAGGAAGAACAAAAACGCCTCTATCTTGAAGCCCTCGCCAATCCTTATGGAATGGTATTGGTAACTGGGCGCACTGGGAGCGGCAAAACTGTCACCCTTTACGCGGGCATAAACATCCTCAATAATGAAAATGTTAATATTTTCACGGCAGAAGATCCAGTAGAAATTAAGCTACCCGGTGTCAATCAGGTACAAATTGATGAAAAAACCGGTATGACATTTGCGGAGCTTGTCAGAATATTTATGGCGCAAAGGGCTGATGTCATACTTGTGGATGAAATCCGAGACGTTGAAACCGGCAAGATTGCGATTAGGGCCGCCAACAGCGGTCACATGGTCATGTCCACTCTGCACACGAATGACGCGCCGCAAGCCTTGACCCACCTGCTCGACATGGGTATTAAACCCTTTGCAATTGCCAGTGCTGTCAAGCTCGTCATAGCACAACGACTTTGTCGCCGTCTATGCGTTTTTTGTAAAACCGAGCGAGATGTACCTGATTGGATGTTAATGAGGGCTGGATTTACAAAAGAGGAAATTCCCGCTCTTAAATTATATGGACCCAAACAAGGAGGTTGTGAAAAATGTGGTGGCTCGGGTTACAAGGGTCAGATTGGTATTTATCAAGTCATGCCTATATCTGAGCCTATCAAACGCCTAATCCTGGAAGGTGGCAATGCCGTTGCGCTAGCCGAGCTCGCACACCATGAAGGGGTTGCTGATTTGCGTGGTTCTGGATTGAAAAAAGTTAAAGATGGGCTTACTTCTTTGGAAGAGTTTGAGCGTGTAAAATAGTCAGTTTGGGTGTACCGAATCAACTAGCCACAAGTGTTGAGTGATTGCGGAAAAAATACCTTTCCAAACATTTTCCAGCCATAGCTAAAGCCTTGGACAACCTACCGCTGTGGTGAGTACAGCGAAGTGGTGAGTACAGCGAATGGTAAACAACGAATAATCAAGCAATACATACGAGCCGCTAAAGTAGCAAGCGTAGCGCCCTCCGTTTCTAAGGATGAGCCCATTGAATAGATTTTTATTCGTTGTCCTACATTCGCTGTACTCATCAAGGCATTATTGCCAACAAGTGCCATCAGTCTGATCGTTGATGTCTACCCAAAAGCGGGAATTGTCGAAGTTCTCTCCGACATTCCCATAAGCCTTAAAGTACCAACCCCAACCATCGTGAAATTCCGCGACGCGCCAACCATCGCCAAAGTTATCTACGCAGAATTTATCGACTTCATCGACATCTGCAAAACTATTGCCACTAATGGGATCTGTTGTTGCAACCACGCCACCAGACCATTGATGATACTGGCTGGGGATAACTAGAGCGGCTGGCTTCTCCAACCCTGCGTCAAGGAAGCACAACACGGGTAGTCGTGCGTTGCAATCCGTGTAACTGACTAACTAATAAAGATGCTAGTTTTTAAGGAACTAGCAAACCTTTGGCTTACGCCAGCACCGCTTACGCGGGTAAAGGTTTCCTCGCCAATGTTGGAAGGGCTTTTTACACAGTACACACCGTCCGACACCACAAACAGACTTTTAATGCACTACGACAGAGCTTGGAGCTGGAAAAGCACTTCAAGGTGTCATGACCAAACCAACGTAGCCCTCAAGGGGCTTAGGCTGGTCAACCGTGGCTTGGTTTGAGAACGGCTTTAGCCGTTACGCCAAGCCACCTGCTTTAGCAGGTGGTGGTTGACTGTCGTTATTTTCCTAGGTTGAGAATTATCCAACAATAATAGCAATGTGGTTTGACCAAACTGCTAAATGTGTTGCGCGCCTAATTTGAATACCGTATCATGGGCGATGCCGCTTCGCGGTAATCGGGTTAACATTTTACAACAACAGATTTTGCCACTCCACCAAGCCAAACTGCTGATTTACCCACTGAGAGTGTGTATTATGAAAGTGCATGAAAAAATTCGGTATATACGAGAGTCAAAAGATTGGACGCGAGAGCAGATGGCTGAGAAATTAAATCTATCTGTTAATGGATATGCGAATATTGAACGGGGCGAAACCGACGTGCAACTTTCTCGGCTTGAACAAATTGCTGAAGTTTTTGGAATAGAATTATTGGAATTATTTACTTTGGGTGAAAGGAACGTTTTTTATTGGGCGGGCGATAATCACAAGTTTATAAAATTTTTTTTACAATCAACCAATTTTTCAGAGGCAAAAACTGAACTTGAACATGAATTAGAAAAAGCGCGTTTGCTATTGCAACAAAAGGACAAAGAAATTGCTTATCTAAAGGAAATTATTAATCTGATGAAAAAATCATGCCCACCAACGCAAATCAAATAACTGATGTTACGCAGCCTCGTCGCCACGCTCCTTTAAAACTGCAGTACAACGGATTTGGGGAATAAACGGATTGATTGTTGTTAAATACTTATTTAGTTTCATTGATAACGACTGCTGCCAATAAACCAATCCGTTTATTCCCCGAATCCGTTGTACTATATTTTTACTTTCCTCGACCACAAATGTGGTTTGGGAACGAGACCGCGTAACATCAGTTAGATAACTTTTGGACTTGCGAACTAAACTAAATTTATGACGGGACAACTACCCTACAAACCAAAGGAAACAACCCAACATGCAATACCCCCTAATCGAAAAAATCGGCCACCCCGAACTACTAGTCGGACGCGAAAAAGAATTTCGCCTATTCAACAAATGGCTCTCCCTAATACCCAATAGAATGTCCAAATCCAAAGTCATACTCGCCCGTCGAAAAAGCGGCAAAACAGTATTCGTACAACGGATATTCAACCAACTCTGGAGCGACCCAAATCGGGGGATTATTCCCTTTTATTTCGACATTGCCGAAAACAAAATGTGGTATCCCGACTTAGCCATCGCCTACTACCGTCGCTTTGCCTCACAATACATTTCCTTCCTGGAAAGAAACGAACAACTAGTCAACAAACCAATGACTCTGGAAGAAATAAAAAAATACGGACAAGCTAACTCAAACCAATTATTAGTTGACGACGTGGACGCGCTTTTCCAGGATAAACAAATGGGACTCCACGATTCCATGTGGCAAACCGCCAACGAAGCCCCACACCGCTTTGCAGCCATTTTGAATACGCGGTTTTTGGTCATATTAGATGAATTTCAGAACATTACACAATATATTTACCCGGATAAGCACTATCAAACTAGCCCAATTGAAACCCTAGCCGGCAGCTTCCACTCCCTATCAGAATCAAAAATCGCCCCCATGCTAGTAACAGGTTCCTACATAGGCTGGCTAGTAAACGTAATCCAAAAATACCTGGAAGCTGGACGACTAAAACGCTTCTACATGTCCCCCCACCTCACCCCAGAAGAAGGCTTACAAGCGGTTTACCAATACGCCCAATTTTGCCAAGAACCCATCACCAACGAAACAGCAGTGATGATTAACCAACTCTGCATGGCAGACCCATTTTTCATATCATGCGTTATTCAAAACGAATACGAAAACAAAGACTTAACAATTGCAAGCGGAGTAATAGACGCGGTCAACTACGAAATATCCTACCGCCGTTCCGAACTTTCAGACACCTGGAACGAATATCTTCAATTAACTTTGGATAAGGTGAATGAAACCTACGCTAAAAGTTTGCTACTTCACTTAAGCAAACATGCGGATCGTTACTGGACGCCAAAGGAACTCAAGGAAGAATTGCAAATTGACTTGAGTATTGATCAAATCCAACGGCGATTGGTGCAGTTGAGTGAGGGAGATTTGATTGATAGAGGAGTTTCTGATATTCAATTCAAGGGGCTATCAGATGGAACTCTGAATTTAATTTTGCGAAATCGCTTTGAAGAGGAAATTCAGGGTTTTGTGCCGGATTTGAAGCAGGATTTTCAGAAACAAGTCGAAACTTTAACTGCGGAAAATCGTAAGTTACGTGGTATGCTCAGCAATTTGTCGGGAAAAATGGCGGAATATCAGTTAGCCACTGCTTTTCGGAGTAGGAAACGTTTTGCTTTGTCGGAGTTTTTTGAGAATGTGGTTGATTCGAGTTGTTTGAATATTGTTAGTGTGAGACAGCGGGTGATTTTTCAGCGTGAGGATGGGAAGGGTATGGAAGTTGATGTGGTGGCGGAGTCGAGTTGTGGGCGGGTGGTTTTTGTTGAGGTTAAGAAGACTAAAGTTAAAATTGGTCTTGCCATTCTTGAAGATTTTCAGGAAAAGGTTGAGGTTTATGGGAAGCTTTTTGCGGATAAGAAGGTTTTGCCGGCTTTTTTGTCGTTAGGTGGTTTTACGGAAGAGGCGCGGGAGTTTTGTAGGGTGAGGGGGGTTGGTGTGGCTGAGCGGGTTGAGTTGTTTTGAGGTTTTTGGTGAGTACAGCTAATGTAGGACAACGAATAAAAAAAACCTGCCTCAGTGCTATCAAGTCCTTTATGCAGGACGGGGTTTGCAACCCCGTCCGTGACGTTTCACTCCTTGATGTTTTATGCAGGACGGGGTTTGCAACCCCGTCCGTGACGTTTCAGCTCTTTGATGTGCGCAAGATTCAACGTTACTTAGGGGTTGTAAATCCAATTCTATACAATAATCCAATAAAATCAATAACTTGAAGTCAATACAATGGCATTGACCCCGCGCTCGCTGGCTCTATTTTGAATTTTTTTTCGACACCAACTATTTTATTTTTCCAGTCTATCCTACATGATAGAGCAATACCGTATCGCGCAGGGCAACCACAGGGGATTGCCCTTGCGTAGAGGGCTGCCACTGCGGTGAGTACAACTAATGTTGAACAACGAATAAAACATTCAACGCTGCCAAGTCAATCGTTGATGGTTTTTATTCGTTGTTGATCATTAGTTGTACTCAGTGCGGGCTCATGTTAACACATTCACAGTAGAAAAAAAAGGGTTGCAGCGGTGTAGATTAATGGTGCGTGGGACGCACCCTACGTTCGCTAAGTTTGTAGGGCTCTGGCATTTTAATCATGCCATCGTGTAATTTATAATTCAATTCTACTGCTTGCATCATTATATTCATGAGGCATAAAGGATTTTTGCTTCGCTGCGGAGCGAGAAAGGCGAACACACAGATTCGCCCCTACATACGCAGCATTTTACATTATTTATTCCACGCGCAATCGCAAATTAGGATCGCCAAACAAAGTGAACATTTCCATAATATATTCAGGAACACCCGAAATTGTGGCAGCGATTTTAGCCTGAGTGGTCAGGGGGCCTATTTCTGCTTTTTTCTGTTTAAACAAACGCTTAAACAATTCATTGGCGAGAAGTTCGTGTTCGTGGGTATAGCTCAAACCACTGGGGGCGAACATGCCAATAGCGCCTTTGTTGTCTGCTTTGAGAAACAGCTCAGCAAAGCTGTCACTGGTGCCGTCAAAAGGTTTATGGTAAGAAAACCAACCGTTTTGGCAGTTTAGCGCGACCACAAAGGTGAGTTTGTTGGGATTGTTTAACGAGGCTACATCTTCAGCTCGAAATATGAGTTCCCCCGCCCCCGCCCACAAATTGATGCTGCCATGACCGGTGTAATTTGTTACAATCGCGCCCGCATCGATGTTATCAATAATACCCTGCTTTACCGCCTTGACTTCATTCTCGTCGGGTTCTACACCTAAATAAACTCGCTTAGGCGTATAATCCGCTAAATGTTCATTTATCAGACGCTCGGAAAGGCTTTCAAAACCTTTCATATCTAGTGTCTCGCCACTCTCGGTCTTGAAGGGGTCATTATCTGCCACAAGGAGAACATTCTGTTCCCAACCATCCAAGCTTGCATTCTGATAGTTGGTCATTTTATGAACCACCGCATTCAATTCTGCTTGGGTTTTGACCGGCATGCGTCCATGAAACAGATCAGGCAAAGCATCCTCGCCGCTGATGCTGACAAACCAATTGTCGGTGGGGGTTTCTCCCATCAGGGTAGTATGAAATGTGTAAGTGGGAATGTAGTTAATGCCGTTCCCCAATTCGTTTAAGGTATCTTGATTAGCATCACCCACAAAGAGCACATAAGCCGGGCGGGGCTGCGCGTAATTTTCAAAAGCGTAAGTGAGAAAATCCTTAATCGCCTGTGGATCAACCAAACCGTGGCTGAATTCGTCATAAATATTTGATACCGGCACCGCCATGACCTTTTTGCCACGAGCTGCTATAAGGCTTTGTAGCGCGTTGACGTTAAAGCTGTCATGATAGATGATGAAATAATCTGCCTGAGGGCATGAAGATTTAAGCTGAATGGTGGGCAAATCAAGGCTGAGCGCTGCCGGTTTCAAGACTTTGCTAAAGCTAAAGGCATAGTATGTCTTGCTACCATTCAACTGATCAGTAAATTCAATCTTATAACCCTGCGCCCCGTCTGGAGAAATCCTCGCACCCAGCAATGGCACAACTTGTAACGGATTGGTAACATCCAGCACGAAAAGATCGTCTCGGCTAAAGCCATTGACCGTGATCTTATGTTGCCCTGAACCCGTCACCTCGAATTTCAGCTCATTATCAACAGCACTCGTCGTGGCGGTGTACACAATTTCCAGCCAGTTGACATAAAGGCTATCCCACGTAGCCTCAGTATCCATTACTGAAACTAGGGTGACAGTATTCGCGCCTTGACGTAGCCGATTTTGGGGAATGCTCACTTCTTGTAGGAAAACATCTTGACCATTCCACCAGGCATCGTGGACTTCGGCACCATTGAGCAAAATTTTAGTGTGGTGATCGGGGTTTTTCCTATGATCATCGCTTTTGCCTTGCAACATCACACGAATAGTAGCGTTGTCGGCACTTTGGGCCAGATGGTGCAATCTGATTGGCATCTCTAGGGACTTGACATCACCTTGAAGTTTTTCCCAAAACAAATGATCTTTCTTCGTGCTGTCACGCAGCATCCGTGACCAGTAACGAGTGTTTTTTTCAACATGCACTGTTTGTCTGAAATTGCTTAGATTTGGATGGGATGTCGGAGCGGCATTTTTAAAACTGAGCCTTGCCCCTCTGGCTGGATTAAGCGAGAGCCAGTAGATATTGTCGCGGGTATAACGCCCAGTTGCCGCTTCTGCGTAAAAATATATGGCATCTCCTGGCCCGAAAACGCCATCTTCTTCCCCAGCAACAAAAATAGGCACGGCTTGCCCTTTAAAAATCATGTGAATCTGAGCAACCTGTTCGGCACTCAGAATCCGCAAATCCAGTCCTAAAGCGAGAACGTCATCATAGGTGATCACATACACACCGGTTTTATTTATACTGATTTTTATGGCGGGCGCGGGTGGTGGTGCTGGGCAATCCTCTCTTGTTGTGCGGGTGCTGGTGTCCAAGACCCGATTACTGCTCGCATCATTGATCGGCAAGTCGCTTAACATTGCGTAAAACTCTGGCGAATCTTCCACCACCACAGTTTTGCCAGATCGTGCCTGGTTAGAAAAGCTGACTTTTACACGTAAACGTTTGTAAAGTATCACTTCTTGTGTAACTGGATTATGCAACGCTGGAAAAAACAGCACTTGTGCCACTCCTTGTTCGCGGATCTTCCCAGTTATGCCGGTTTGGACGGGACTGGCTGGTTGAAATTCGTTAAGCTCAGGGTGTTCAACGTTTGGCAGCAAAATGTCAGACAGAATTTCTGTGTCGCTTTCCAATATATCCAGTTCGATATCACTACCTTCAGGGACTGCAATTAATGTGCCCATGCGTAGGGGTTTGCCCTGTACACGGACCGTGCCAGGGATCTGTATCGTTTGGTATCCCTGCGTTTCAGAAATGACAGGATCAGGTATTGTCATTTCCAAGGTGACTGATTGAGCCGTTTCATCAAGCAAATTTATCTCTGCCAGCGATTCGGCATGGGTTGGGACAATAAAAAATATCGTCCCAATCAACACAAATTTTTCAACATATTGAAGTAATTTATTCATAAAAATATCGGCAAGGAAACCCCCGAATCTCTAGCTCAGAGGAAGAATTGCCGATCCTCCCTAATTAATTAAAATAATTATAACCATCAACAACCTGGACTCGTTGACAATACCTCCAACTAATCC
>Ga0209780_1004943_pt1 | contig 10419 bp, 7 predicted proteins | sample WorMetexBAHAMAS2_FD_187384 | JGI IMG/M metagenome (GOLD analysis project Ga0209780, IMG submission 187384) | Marine gutless worms symbiont microbial communities from Max Planck institute for Marine Microbiology, Germany - Inanidrilus exumae... | ecosystem: Host-associated > Annelida > Digestive... | reverse complement strand
GGGGAAGGCTGTTATGGGACCAAAGCAACAGACTTGCTTAACCTTAACTAAATTAATGTTACGCAGAGTGTAGATACAAGTAACGTAACACGTGCAAGAAAAGCAGCAAACACGGATGCGAACTGCAAAAAAAAACTCGCTCTATTTTTCAATAACGTGAATTATTCTATTCAAAACAAAAAAACACTGCCATCTTAACCGGAACCGAAAACACTAAGTACACGGTAAACAATAAATTTAGCAGGAATTAAAGCTACTTTAATTCACCTTAATTCCTTAATGTATTAACACATTACTTAATGCATTAATTCAACAGCCCTAATCCAAAACATAATTCACCTATGAGCCATCTATACTTTGTTATCATTTAATCCGCAAAACAACACGTTTTGTTTACAGTGAAGTGTGACATCAAAGCGGACTTCAGGTATTGCCAAGCCGTTTCTCGGCAGTTTCGGCATCAAAATCATAATTTAAATGAGCAAAATATTTTACTTTATATTTTTTTGGAATCATCAAGGAATATGTGAATTCCTGGATGTGCTTTTTCTAAACAGTGGAAATTTATTCAACCACGTCTTTAAGGGTGGTTGCTAATAACCTCATTAAATTTTGCTGGACACCTGGCCATTAATGATTAATGACTATTGCACCATAACTGTTAACAGACATACCTGATCACTAATGGTGACGTCCATGGTGGCTGTACCATCGTTAATTTTGACGAGCAAAGACCAGAACTTGCCTTCATTAGCTTCCAGACGACCGAGCAAAGTGGCAATATAAGCCTGAATGTACAGACAAGTACTTCAAATGAATTTAAATTTTACAAGTGGAACAAACATATAACATTCATAAGAGCAACAATAGACCTGCATGGGCTACTCACATCACCTATCTACACTGAACGAGTGTCTCCTGTCAACAGAGGCGTATGATGACCTACAATCTTTACACTCTCAACGTCTGTAGGCCACTATTGCCTACATCAACAAAATCTGATACTCGTTCTACCATCTCAAAGATGACAGAAGGCTGAGTTGACCTAGCACTGCAGTAAAGGTAGGCAGCACGTGTCCTAAACTCTGTATCACATCGGCTGTTATTAACAATAAACAAACGTGCACAGTGGAATGTAATCTCATATCTAGCAAATTTCAGTCATAAATGTTATCACTAGGCCATTGTGACTAAAAAAGACTGGTAAATAAAGCAAAAATAAACACTGTCAACCAACAAAGAATGAAACTGTTCTGCAAAAATGCACCCAACCAGCATCAACACAAAAAGATTAAGCTGTTAAGCTGTAAGAAAACTCCATCTATCACTGGCTGAAATGCAATGCAAAATTTGCACAACAGATAAATTCACGTATCAATCTCGGACAGTATCAACAGTGGCCATTTACCTTCACATTATAGACCGAGTCTTTGACATTGGATGATGATAATGCCTTCATAATGTCTGATAAGTATGTAAATGGTCGCATATTAACAGCTGTAACTACACAAACAGCAGCTTAAGTTATTTTACAGCAGAGAGACAGACTGTTCTTAAGCACAAGCACATAGAGCATTGTGGCCAGTTTTTGTTGCACTAATATATTTTATTAGGCTTCATCATATTGGCCACTTCACAAATTTCTCTTCTCCAATGTGCAAAATACCAGCATTACATCGAGAACGTTTATGCCAATTCATCACTATCATATCTGCTCTCTTATGTTTTCATGCATGGACACATACAAATCATTCAAATTTGGAGCTGGAATATCAATCGGCCAAGCATCTAACCCATGTTCATCTGGAAAATAGTCAATAAAACATATGCATGTGTGTATGTTTGCCATGCATAGTGTACTTGGCAGATCGATGGAGAAAAAGCAACGTTCTCAAAAAATATGTTTACAAACGGCACTATTCCTAGCACCAAGCAAACAGCTCTGAAGTACACTAACATCCAAACATAAAATAACTTGCAACAACCATCTAAAAAACAAAAACATTTTGGCACTATCAGCTGTTTCTTAACACAGGGCATTTTCCTCTCATTTCTCAATTCCATGAGCACATATGCATGTATAATGCATTACTTTTTATTTGTTGAATAACTGCAAAAACAGGGGTAAATATTCACAAAATTTATAAATACCGACAATATTTATACACTACCTGGGGGCGTGGAGTACATAGCCACAGCAGGAGTGCTGGAGCTGCAAGAAACGTGATTATCGGCTGAGTTATGCTTGGCAACAATGTTGTGTTTCATGTCCTTAACGCATGTGTCTGTCATGCAGTGTTTCATGTCCATCGTATTACTAAACCCAAGTTTGTTGGCGTAATTAGACTGGCTACTACCAGCACTGTCATAACTGGTACTACAGCGGCTTACACCTGGGTCTGATGCAGTGCGAGAACCCGTTTCTAAGATGTGTCGTCTGTTGTCCATGGCTGAACCCTCATGACAAGAGCTCATGAAAGCAGCTCCTGTCGATAAAACGTTACGTCCAGTGTTAGTCTGCAGCTGTCTCCAATTATCAGCTGTCTTCCTGCTGCTGCTGCTGCGAATGCAAATCTCTTCCTCTGTCGACTGTGCAATCATCATCATCTCATCATCCAAGTCGTTCTCAAAGTCATCAACGCCTTCTGTCAAATCGACATCAACTTTCATCTTTTTCGTCAGCACATCATGGCGAGCGGTCTCCCCAGTACGCTGAGCTGGTGCTGATCTGCTCATGGTAGCCTGAGTTGACATCAAACCACTAAATGTCTGAAGTGATCCAGAGTAAGTCCGCGCAACTGAAGCTGCCCTAGCATCCGTTGTGAAAGTTGAGAGTGATTTGGTTGTTCTTGACAATTCACGTCTCTCACTACAGCTTTGTCTGTTGGCTTCACGTTGGCGTAAGTTGCCATTACTTACTGACGAAGCAGGTGGCAGTAACTGCATCACACAATACAGCGACACATTACAAAGTAGCAGTAACACCACTAGTTCTGTAACAATGATGCTGTCCAGACTGGCAGCGCTCAGGTCAGAAGAATCGTGAATTGCCTGTCCATTAAAGCAGCAATTACTTCGCTACCGCCAACAGAAACAGTGGAAAAAATCTTTGCTGAGTGCTAATAATAGACCCTGTTTGTCTATGTTTGTTTTTCGAACTTGTAAAGATGACGGAACGTTTGGTTTTCGACGGTGAGAGAAATGAAATTAATGCACTTCAAAGTTATTACATAGCATTCGCACTGAGTTTAAAAAAGTGTTGATTTGTTAACTTCTCGTGTGCCGACAAGTTTGTTTTTGTTTACATCAATCATCGACGGAAAAGTCACGCAATGTCTATTTTAGAACTCTGCTGCTTCTGCCGTTTTCAGTCCAGTGAGCAAGTGCCGACTTTGCTGCCGCCAGCAAAAAAACTGCTGGCAGTCTGGACATGCAAAAATATGAATAACAAAGTGAGTCATTACTAATTAATCTAGCAACAGTGAGTTGGAGAGAGCATCAAGCAGTTAGAAGACTGGTGGTAGATGACGCAATGATGAGGTGCAGAGAGTGATTCTACACAGTTGGCATCAGCAAGTGGCAACAATCAATCAAGCTAATCCACATTCACCTAGAAAATGACTGTCAAACTGGAGTTGCACAGACAGAGATACAAGTTTTCTTTCTTGAAATCAATACAAGACTGTGACTTTCATAAAAATTAACCTAATTTGTGTCAAAAACATTATAAAATTCTAATGTACAAGAAACCTGGTAAGGGGGTACCAAAAAGAACAGTACATTACACGTGAACCTGTTTTGTTTTCCTTGTCTGTGGTTTAGGCAACTGGATAAAAAAAGTTAAATAAGTTTATGATGACTATAAAGCAGTCTGTCTGTATGTAATGGATAGTCAGACAACAACAAAAGCAACCCATTTAATGGTCCATGTCCAGAAAAACCCCAAGTTAGGGGGTACCAAAAAGAACATTCACTCACTCACTCACTCCCTCCCTGTCTTTGTGAGTATTATTCAGTATCTATAATTTCTTCCATTTACAGCATCCTCGTTGTCCAGTTGAGTCCGACAGTTATTTATCACAACCTTTAGACTCCTGGTTTTCTTTGGTATCACACCCTCCCTTTGTAATCTATTCATTTTCAGCCAATCACTCTTGTACTTTCTTGAGACACGTCCATACCATGACAGCCTATATCACTGTACCACTATAATTATATAATCAGTTGCTAGTCTCTGTCTCAACTCATTACACCTGAATCGATCTGTTACTTCAACACCACACATCTATCTATCTACTCATTACAATCTCAGCCCAATGAAGCGCCGTCTCATTATCTTTCTTCATCAGCCATGTCATATGTCAAACAAGAAGAGCAATGTTTGATAACTGGCTTTACTTACATTGTGTTCGTGTTCCAATGTTTCACTCAGTAAAATATCGTCGTCATATTCATCAACGAACACATCATCTGCAAATCACATTCCATGACAGGATTATATGTAACTGTAACAATTCTTGGCCAATCAGAAGAGTCATCACGGGTAATGTATGTGACTGTAACACATTTTAGCCGATGTTCAACATGGGTCAGATAATATGTAACAAACCTTAGCAAATCAGAACGTTTGTTAAAGGTTAAGCCACGTCCTTCAAATATTTCCTTCAGGAAATCTTAAGGGCTGTGAAAGCAGGCTCTTTTACATGCCAGATGCCCTTTCTGGTGCCAAACCAGCATTGTCAGAGCACTGAACATTCAAAATCTCTATAGTAAAACTATCTCCACTGCTTGCCAGAGTTGCTGTTCGTGGTTCTGAAACGAATGCTCAATAATCATCACAATGTAAGAACTGAGACAGAAGTAATATGGCTGCTATTGTACCTATGTACCAATAACAACAACCTGTTTAATGGCTCTTAATCCTGGACCACACGGGTGAGCCAGTACAAGAAAAACGTTCGTGCACTCACTTTCCATCTTTATGGGTATTATTCAATATCTTCAATATCTTTAATTAACTTCCTCTGTTTACAATGGTCCATAGCACCAACCTTATTTAGTTATCAGTTTAACAAAAAGCTCTGCTACTGCAGAGGGACGCATGACGCGACATGTTAGTAAATTCATGCTATGTTTCACGATGTATGGGAGTTAGAAAGGTTTCATACAGCAAAAGGGACCTTCAAGGTCATTCAAGGGCACTAGCAATGGTGCCAACACATACGATTTCCTATTAGTATTCCATTGCAACTACGTCTCCATCTTGCACCATTAACAAGATATTATCACTCGTTTCCCAAATTTAAGGAGGTCACGTAACACATCACACATCCCTTGCGGAGGTAATATATGATGTGTGCATTGGTATTCCTACGTATCAATCAGCACATATATGATTGGGGCAAAGTTTAAAAAATGGGTCGCGTGACCCTGCCCACGCGTATTAAGGAGTAGTCTGTTATCAAAAGCCAAGAACTTGCTATATTCCACCTGCATACAAAATTCGGCAACTGTCGCTTCAGCCATTCCGCAGATATGATTGCGGGCATTGAAATTAAAAAAGTGGTCAAGTGACACAGACCACTCCCCTTTTGGGGTGGTTTGTAATCGTTAAGCTGAGATATGATATAGTCTACCTATGTGCAAAATTTGATGGATCTAGCTTCAGCCAATCCAGGGATATCATTTGGGGCCCGGAAATTTAAAAAAAGTCATATGACCGGACCACGCCCTTTGTATGCTGGGACTTGATATAGCCTATCGGTGTACAAAACTTGATCGCTTTAGTTTCAGTCATTCCAGCAATACACTTGGTACCCACCCATCAAAATTTAAATGGTTTGCATACCCTACCACGCCCCTATCAGGGATGTTTTGTCATCCTTGGGCCAGCATTTGCTACTATCAACCTGCCTACCAAATTTGAAGTCTCTATCTCAGCCCACTACAAAGATATGAAAAAATCAAAATGTCAAAAATGAGGTGGTGGTTTGAAGTAGTTAGGAGTCATACAAGGTCATGGAAAATAGCATCATTTGACAGAGTGCAACACGCGGTAATAAAATTACTGAAAACACTGTAGAAATGAAGTTAGCAAATGCCAATCTGTTATCTCTGTGAAGCAAGATGGTTACACAGCTATCACTTTCTGTCTCTTGGCAGGATTAGTAAATAGTTACAAAACTGCTAAACTTTGTGAAATTATGACGAGTGGTAGAGCTTACGGCAAATGGCAAAGAACATATGACAAAATATTACAGGTGATCAGGACCACATTTAAAACTTCACTCTCCAATATGACCATGCCTGCTGAGTCATACTCAAGGTATACATAAATTCGCGAGAAATCAGAGGAAATTGGACAATGGACTGAACAGTAGCTCTAGTATAGAATACAACATTAATGTACACTGTAAAGTGGCATCCACTTCACAGAGTATTAACTTGTGCAAATTTCAATATTAATTAAATTCAGAAATTATCAGACATGGCAACTGACTGTCACAAATTGGCTGTGGTTGATTACTGGAGCTTGCAGCAAAAGACAAATATGAAGATGAGGACTGGGTTGTGTTACGCAGTGAAAGGTCGCGTCTCACTTCAGAAGACTGTGGACCTGTGCCATGTGAAGGCAATGAGCTCTCATACGATGGAACGTAGCTGTTTGTATTCTGGCCTTCATTTGACTGTCGATCACTTCTTGATGCGTAGTTCTTTGAAGACGTCTGACTCAGTAATGAGCTAAAATTTGCTGAAGGCAGGCTAGCGGACGATGGTCTACTGTCACGCATGGACACAGAACCGGCTGTGTTCTTGTTGACTGGCACGGAGTTACAGTGGTCAAGGCTGGCCGACTTGTTCCAGCCGGTCTTCACCCTCGTGCCATGTTCATATGTCTGTCGAGGCAGATCAGGTCTGGACTCCAGCAGTTCCACATTACGAGCACTGCAGACAACAAACCCAACAACTAGCATCGTTGTACGTCAGCAAGCACCTGCATATTTTGACACAGCCACTTGCACATTCTAGAAATAACTGCAGACATTTTTCAGGAAATCTGAAGGTTTAACTTTAAAGGTTTTGGCCACATATTCTACGTTGAAACCTTTAACCATAATTTTGTTAATATACAAGCATTACTTGTTAACTTTCTATTAATAACACAGATACATCTAAATGCCATCACTTTAACCCAAACCTGTTGCCAGTCAAGTTGAGTCAACACTGTCATAATTTATGATTACATAAATTACACGGTGTGAACAGGTTGTGGGATTGACTCCTGGCCATACCATGTCAACACAGAAACTCTGGGAAAGTCGTTCATACACAAGTAGTTCTGTCCCCAAGCACTATAATTTCATTTTTCATTCACTGGCGTACTCCAAGGAGCGTAGCCATAATGACCAACTTCATGCCAATGTGTTCTGTTAGATGCTTTGTGCCAGACAGAGTTCAGACCGAGGCTCAATGGATTGAGGTTGTTCTCCATAGTACTAAGCCAAGAAGTCGCTGGCCAACCATGACGATGCTTCCATTCAGATGGAAGTCTCCAAAGCGCTGTCACAACAACCCTGTGATTAGGTCCGAACTAGGTGACAGAAATACTGCAGCCACCCACACTTCACCAAGTCCGATAGTGGCTCATGCCTAACCTCCATGTTGTTTACGTGCCTGGATTGAGAAATTCGTAAAATCTTCCTAAGAAACACGTCGAAAGAGTCGAGTTTATAATTTGGTATTGACCTAACGGCTCTGTGAATGGGGAGGTAACGGCAGACTCAGTGATATATCCACCTATGGGTGCAAGGCCTATGATACCTCCTGTATGCAGTGAGGAAATAAAGCGCGAAACATACAGTTTGTTGGAAACCAACTGCTGCTGACCAGTTTCCTGCAGTGAATCGACCTCACCACCATAGACAGTAACATTATCAGCCGTGAGCATCAGCACACCTCGACGACACAGCACTGTGCCATGAACCAGTATCTGCACAAACAACACACTGTGTTACAGTGTTCTCGGCGGTCGTTCGGCATGCTGTTTCCCAAAAACTGCCCCTCACTATTCTGCAGAGCAGCGACAGTCATCTAAATGCCACTTCATTTAATCCCGCGTGAATGCACGGCGAGTCGGCGACACCACCCGCCCTCCGTCTGCGTGTCCACTTCCCCACTCGCAAACGACATGACAGCTTCTATTCTCTGTTGCATTACAGACCACCTTTGTTTGCAGCCAATACTCCACTGTATCGTGGCATGCAGGCGGCTGCATTCATGTGCGCTGAATAGGCGTAGTGGTGTGAATAGGTACCCACAATGCAGATTGCACTGAGTAGCTTTACGGCGTGATCATCGACCCGACTCAACTCAACCATTTGAGCTGAGTTGAATTGAGTTAAGTCGGGTCAGGTGCTGTGCTGCCAGCTTTCAACTATAGCTAAGTAGCGGCAATGTAATTTTGTACCTAGGACTACCAGTGCGATCAGTCGACTTATTAACAATGGCAGTGGTGGTTGAAGTGTGTGTTGTGATGAGGTCTGAGGGGAAGGGAACGGGACAGATTGACCGGCAATGCATGGTGCATACTGTATGCCCATAAAGTCCAGGCAGCATATCATATCTGGATAAATGAACTACATGTCCAAGTTTAAAGTACAACAGAAATGGCCAGCGGCTAGCGGCTATCCGGATATCGATTAACAACCCTAGCTTTGACACTGACCAATATTCGCCACTGCCACTGGCACCGCGGTGGCATGTCAAAAAAACACCGCCACTGACAAAGTTGCAAATTCCTGCCACCGTCACAACACTACTTAGAAGTGTCATAACACTAGACTCATACGCAATGCTGATAATGACAATCATGTCAATAATTACAGTAGCACTGTCAGTCATCTTCAACGGAGTTACCTTGGTGCCAGAAGTGAGACTGGCAGACAATGCTGGTATTGGCCGGTACTCCATTCCTTGCACTTCAACTGCACCATCAGTCAACTGTAGCATCAACATGCGAGTCGCAGTCGACTCGACCTGACAATTGCACACAAGCGACTGCTAACCTTCTCAATATGCCTGCCATGATAAACCATTAACTACAACATTAGCTAAATAATATAACATGAAACCACGACTTGAATTTCTGTTTTTCAATAACTGTTATGCATTCTTGCTGTCCTATAACATTCAAACTAATGTTGCGCATGCTCTTGTCCAAGGGCTATCACACAGCAATGAGTATGTTGTGAATAGCCAGGTATCATTTCTGTCACACCAATGACATAACCTGATCTTAGCAGAACTAATCCCAGTCTGCTCTTACAAGTGGTTTCACCGTCATGAATATAAGATGTGAAAACTGTGAAATGAGATGATCAGAGTGTCAGCATCAAATAAGCAATCAATGCGAGCCATACACAGAGATAAAAACATAAACACACACACACCACAATAACTGTTTGACAGTACCTACAACACAGCTCACATGTACAGGAAGGACAACAGACAATCTATTTACTTTATTCGACTGAGTAGACTGAGTGGCTGATACGGAAACATTGCTGTTTTCAGTGTCTGTCAATGTCTGTAGCTGATGATACAAAGGTCGGCTCACGTCCATTATCGAGTTCACCTGATACAGCAAAACTATTATATATGACAAATTATATCAAATCTATAATATATGACAAGCTCTATTAACACATACCAAGAAAACAAACAGCAGCTTTCTCAAGAACATCTGGATAAAATACTCAAAGCACTCAACAACCATTTTAAGGCCACTACACAAAATCTTTTGCTGCGCGTTGTCAGTTTTATGTATCATGGCTGGTGGACATCATATGCCAAGAGCTTAGCAAGTGCCGAGATAAGCGACCGAGTCGAATAATCAAATTATATTGAAAATGCCTATTCGCTGGTATACCTGGTAACTAAAAACGGCCTAATTGCAAACAAAGTGCTCGAGAGCTTACATTCATTGCATTGTTTTCACCAAATGCAATAATATATACAATAATTTTCGCGAGTCGTCACAATTATACATACGACGTTCTTTGTGTACGTCATTTGAAATAGTGATACAGTCAACTTAACCCAAAATATGGCAAGACACTTCAGTCCTTCAGGTGAGACAGTTCGGCACTGAGGTCCCAGCTGTCTTTTGTAGAGATGCACCGATAAGGCACTGGCCGATAATCGGCGCCTAACAATCGGCCGATTACCGATTAATACAAAACACTGATTTTGCTGTCTTACTATAGGCTCAAGAGCCTATATTGTAAATAATCTACCGGGCAAAAACGGTCTTCATGCATTCGGCAATAACTCCGCCAAAAGTGAACCGATTTGGATGATTTGTTACGGTCGCATTGAGAACGCTACTTAACAAAGCGGACTCGCAGAGTTGAGTCGGAA
>Ga0209780_1004942_pt1 | contig 10420 bp, 4 predicted proteins | sample WorMetexBAHAMAS2_FD_187384 | JGI IMG/M metagenome (GOLD analysis project Ga0209780, IMG submission 187384) | Marine gutless worms symbiont microbial communities from Max Planck institute for Marine Microbiology, Germany - Inanidrilus exumae... | ecosystem: Host-associated > Annelida > Digestive... | reverse complement strand
TTCACGCCCCCAAAATTGGGGTTTTTGGGGGATTTTGCCCCCAAAATGGGGAGCAGTATGAACGAGACCCCCAAAAGGCACATCCTTGGGCGGAAACACGTCGTATGACGTATAAATCGTCAAAATCGGTCCACGTTTGCGGGCTGGGCGCGAGCCGAAGTATAAAGTAAAAAACTAAAAAAGGTACACCTAAGAAACCAAAACACGTGTTTTTTCACGTGTTCGCCCAGACCACTCACGTTGTCGCAGCGCCACATGGATTTGCGTGTGTGGTCATACCCGCGGCCCGGTTATATATTCCGAGTTTCATCGAAATCCGTTCAGGGGTTTCGGAACCCCAGGGGTTAAAATTTGGCCTTTCCCATTACTTTGGCTAGTCGCTTTTACAACAGCTTGTACTACTGTACAAGCTGTGATGGTTGTTGCCCACCAAAGTTTAAATGGTTCACGTGACCTAACCACGCCCCTTTTAGGGATGGTTTGTCATCCCTGGGCTAGCACTTGTTACCGTCAACCTACCAAATTTGAAGCTATAACTTCACTCACTACAAAGATATGAAAGGCGATACACAAAATGGGGTGGTTTGGGGTAGTTAGGGTCACTGAAGGTCACTGGAAATAGCACCAATCGATAGAGCACATACGTTCCATAGTAATATGTCCCTATATTGCACCGTTTCTGAGATATATCGAGGTATTCGTTAAAAATCGCCGTTTGAACCTACCCCACCTCTATCGTACAGCGTTGTTTGCGTGATTCTACATTGACAGACAGACGGACAGACGGACAAACGGACGGACAGACAGACGGACAGACACACGACGACAGCATATACCGCGCTAGCATAGCGTCGCGCGGTAAAAATTGCGACTTTTTCGTCAAGGACAAAAATCGTTTCGAACTTACGGAACGCTTTTGGTTAGAATTTGACATACTTCACTTTAACGGTGTATCTATCTAGCAGATAGATACGGTGTATCTATCTAGCTATCATCTCCCAGACTTCACTGCGGAACCTGCGTCCCTCAAAGCATCGCCACTGTGTTCAGGTTTAGTGATAACTTTTATTCAAATACATTGTAGATAATTCCTCGACAAGCGCCTCTGAAGCGTAATGGCGCTATATTAATATTTATTTATTTTTTTATTTTTTTTATGTTTGTTTTTTTGCGTATGATTATGATTATGATCATAATGCTGTAATAATCTTCGTCGGTAGGCCTAAATGTGCAGGCCAACGTAACGCGAATTTTATTCTACTTTCTCATTTCACTTCCAAAATTAGGCTACGTTCTATTATTGAAATAATGTGTGTTTATTATGGCTGCCGAAGGCAAAGCCATTATATTTCACCCTGTAATTTATTTTTTTTATTTCGTCAGCATAGATGAAAGATCAGCCATAAGATCTCAACCAAACTTGGCCAGTAGGTCGGAAGTGGTGACGACTTACAAGTGCTCCCCCCAATTTCCAGTGGGGCCATCCTCCAAAAATATGGGGCGCAAAGGACATAAAATTTTGACCACTTTTTCGCAACTACAAAGGCTCGCCGCAATCGTAGAAGGTCCTTCATTTTCAGGTCCTGCATTTTCTGTTCCTCCACTGTCAGCGCCCCCGTTTGCTCATTGTAACTCACCTTTCGGCGGCAATTACGTTGCAACCATATCATAGTTGCGACATGTCTAGTTTTTGTTATCATTAACGAGATTCCGTAAATGCCTAAAGGAACATTCACACTGCAAGCTACAGTGCACCTGACAATCGCGAATCGCGATGGTGTTGTGCGGCTGTATTTACATGAAATGTGAATATTGCAATCTTGACGGTTTTGCGGCGATTCTGCGTTGCTTTCACGATTTCTAGTTTTACTGGTCGTGAATCACCGCATCACTGCTATTTGCCGGTAGCTTGCAGCGGACTACATGGCGCACCGTAAGACGTCGTGCGGAAATCTGATTAGTTCTGCCGAAGCCGTTCATCGTCGATTCCTCCGTGGCTACTTCCGTAAAGATTTCGACGATTAATCTACTATAAATAATTAAGAACCGTTAATAGCTTAGAGTACTCGAGTGAGAAGTCGACAAATGAATGTCAGCCTCGGTCTTTTAAAAGCCTACGGCATCATAATAATTATAGCGAATGACACGACCAACAGACAGAAAAAAATTAAATAGAACAGCGTCTAGTAATGCAGCCACTTACCTGCTCAAAATACCGTTGAATGCAAGGACGAATTTATATTTCTGAAATTCAGTGGAAGCTGAAGTCCAGTTAAAGTTTAAACCTCATTGCTAACTCCAATATGCAGACCCCCATATTTTGATATTTTGTCTTAATGCTGTATTGTACTTTGGGGTGTGTGTTTTTTATGTATTTTATGTTTGCTACTTTCTGGTGTAATAAATAACAATAGGCCCTACGGTGTACCGGAATATGTTGCACGATTCGCATTTTATTAGGTAAAATTACATTTGGCCACCTTCTGACCAGATGTTATTAAATTCTAACAAATGATAGTGAAATAGTGCGACTGAAAAGTGAAAGTAGGATTACAATGGCTAACGTATCGTCTTAGCACCTGTCAGTGTGACTCTACAATCACAATTGCGAACGTTCAAAAGGGCTGATGGCCCACGAGGAGAACATCGGTCGAAAAAAAACATTTTGGCTCTGATAGAAGAGTCATCTTTCGTTCCAACACGGCGAAATTACGGTATGATTAGACGTTAGGATTTCACTGCCAAATGAGTTTCCATGGGTCCTGGAGCCCCCAATCCAGGGATGTTTTTTAAAATAATATTTTCCACAAAATCTAGTTCCAGCTTAAATCCGTTGAGAGCTTCCAAGCTCGATATAGATTCGGGAAAAAGCTGTAAAGTTCCTTTCTTTTACTACGACGAATGAGGATCATTGCAAGCAAAATAGCATAGTTACACAGTCCGGCTTTGAAGACGCTGGCTTTATTCGGCAGTCTCGTACTTTTAGTAAATGTTCCATTAACTACCTCCGCCGCTACCCCTTTTCACAAAACCCACGGCCCGCAGGTCTGATTAGGCAGAATTTCATTTGAATTTCGGGAGGTAACGCTTGCAGCCCTTCAGCTTACTATGTCGGGCGAGCTAACACGCGCCTGCGATTCGTCCTCTTTTGTGACTGACAATATGGCGCGTTAATCTCGGTTTAATAATAATAATAGTAATAATAATAATAATAATAATAATAATAATAACACAATTCACCGAGTTTATTACGCTGAGATTTGTGCGCGTCTAGCGGAAAGCGTAATGTAACGGTCTGGCGTCCGTCCGTCTGTCTGTCTTTACCGTCGGCATACTCACCGTGACTCACCAGGAGGCAGCATACAACGCGGCCAGCGTACATATTTCGGCCCGACAATGAGGACGGACGTACTTGTAGGACTGTTAAATGCTGTTAATTTGTCGCAAAGGTCGTATGTTATTAGTTTGGCGTACAAGCAAAGCTCAGAGAGTTACGAAAGAAGTCACGCGATCGTGGTCGCATTATTAATACTGTTGACGATATCGCGTACTCCGGCGGATTGTAATATATAGACCAGCGTTGAGCCGAAAGCAGCAGGCTTTGGCCTTCCATCGATTTCTCTGCACTCGTACCGTCGTAGATAGTATCCAGTGGTTGTGGACAGCCTGGTTACTGCGCAGTAGCAGTAGCCGCAGCTGCAGCCGGCGCATTGGATGAGACTAGCATCCCACGAGGACTTTGCAGCCAGTGGCTGTTGCACGCTGACTTGATTTAGAGCGACGTCGCAAAAAAACGACGAAAAAAGCACCAGGAGACGCTTGAATGTTAAAAGTCAGAGAAAACTTAGTCTAGAAAGCATATATAAAGCACATATAAACCAACTCCAAATTGACTACGTCAAGTGATTCTGATATTTTATTATGATATTTTAATTGTTTTATATTATATCAATCGCCAGATATCATGCACCGCTGGGGAAGTTTTTCATTTTAATTTTAGCTATATACCGACCATCACCTAAATCCACTGGAATGTTTTCCTAAGGCACTCCTTCCAAAACAGGTACGAAGATTCCCATATAACTTTCAGCAATCCCGCAAACAGACAGACAGACAGACAGACAGGCAACACACCGAGACAAAAACATAACCTTTTGACGGAGTTAGTAAACAGTGGCCTTTAAACGCATACTTTCAATTTCATGCTATTCATCCATGGATAATGCATTATGGGTATGATGTTTCACTTAAGCGTCCGATTTGCGACTTTATTAAGGATTTTAGCGTTAAAATTATACTAACTGTTCTGCAGAGGTAGACGGCAGACTTCGCCCCGGTGCCGCCATCTGGAGTACTCGACGAAGCATACGCTTCGTCTGACGCCCATTCGCTCCATTATGTGAAAACATGACGTCATCCACAAAACCGGAAGTACATAACGTATTGCATTTCCGTCAGAACAGGACCGAGCTACTGCCACGGGTAACGCGCAAAAATATGGTGGAATTTAGTTATGTGGTTTTTGCGATGTTAGCGGACAGATAAGCAGCCAGACAGACAGACTTGCTGATCGCAATACTTCGCCCACTTAACGGGGTGAATTAATTATCCTCAGACGTTAAGCAACCATGCCATTACAAAGCAGACCACAAAGATAGACAGACAACTTGTCTCACATTTGTGAAGGTTCAGTCATGGTAGTGGAACCGCGTGATGTTGTGTGTCACTTGAAGATTTCGTTAAGTCATGTACTGTGCAATTAACGACGATAGGCTGGAGACTAGAATAGTAATTTAAAACTTTGCTTATTAGCATCGTGCGGTTACCAGCACCTGCAGTCTTTTCATCGCGCGTAAAACCAGCGTTTAAGCTACAGATGGTGCAACGCTAAAAGCCACCACGTGCTGGTTTACAGCGTTATGCCGTTATGCATAAGATGAGTGGCGTAATTTCTTCGTTCCAGCTGTTCTGGACGGCTGCGACTTGGAAAATAAATAAAATTCAAAATATAAGCAACGTGGATGTATTTGTGCCAAATTCGGCAGAGGCACGCGAAACGTCATTTGAAAAAAGCTACAATAACCAAGACCTTAATCTAGTCGACTATACGGAGTTATGGAGCTCACATCAACAATGAGTCTAATGTAGCATCATCCAGAACATCACGTGATCTTGTCGTACATACAAATGCAAGTCCTACATGCACGTGAGCTTGTAGCTCGCACACGGTTGGACGTGAAAGTCTGAATCCGAGGCGCCGGCAGTCGTTATGGGTAGACGAGATGCGGACAGAGGGAGTCATGTAACTAGGGATTAAATTCAGTGGGAGCTGGGATGGATCCCACAGGTCTTACTTGAGCTCCCACACCCCACTTACAGGCTCCCACACGTCCAGCTACAGCTCCTTTATGACCTTACATCAATGTCCAGATCATGATAGCTACAGTAATGTTGTCGAAACCTTTAACAAAATTATCCACAATATCACGTAGTGAACGGATCAATAGCGCAGTTGCAACCGACACCTTGTTTAAAACCAAACTGATTATCTGCGGTTGAAAGAATTTTTTTATTTACTGAGAATACAATATTCAAATACTTTCGACAAAATTGGGCTTATTGCGATGCCTGTTACATCATCGCACGACAATTCCTTGCTTAAGTGGTCCCTTGTTTTCGGTAGAGCAACTATATAACTATATCTAAATCCATGAGGATTATACGAGTGTGACAACATCATCTTAGTTTGTTTTAACAACCGTCGCTGGCTCAAAGCACCGCAAAGGGGATGAGCTTCCACGCAACGGTCCTCGTTGTCTATGAGAATCTTCTATTTGTCTCGTAGCCTGCTTTTTACGTGTACGACCAAAAATATGCTTCAGGGATTAAAACCCAGACTTCTATATCGCTACCCGCTGGTTCTTTGAAGCCGTTATTAGTCCACCGCGAGTCACACGCCGTTATGCCTGCCTCTTTCGCGTGGGTAAAATTATTACACGACTCAAAAATATGTAGGTACTGCAAGATGCATAAACGTCACACTCGATAAACTGATGCTACAAATCAATTACGCCGGCGCACACAAGCGACAATTTGTTCCGACGAAGCCGATTTGCGAGTTACACTGACATTATACTGTCCATGCACGCAACGCATATTGTCGTCAATTATGCATATTAACATTAATAACATTAACGAGTAATATTTCAGCGTGTCACGTCGTGGATACATCTTTCGTAAACCTAATTCGCTGAATTCTTGTTTTTTTGTATGTATCTCTAATTATACCGGGACGAGAACGAACACTGCCACAGTATACCTATGTCCCGTTTCTGAGATACAGCGAGATATCGGTCGAAAATCGCCGATTTTTCCCACCCCACCTGTATTTGGGGCCCACTTTGAGGGCAACTCCGTTGGAATTAAAATAAATGCTTTGCCAGTATGCGTCATTCATTATTTGATCGATTGATCGACCGTGAACACAATATCAGCGCGTGACAGATGGACAGACAGACAGACAGACAGACAGACAGACAGACGGAATTGCTGTACACGTTGATTGTCATTGGCGTATGCAGTATTCAACAGAGGGGGATGACATAAGTGATTGAGACAATCATCGAGAAAACGTAGCGAGCGAGAGGAAAGTAACATTATATGCGGATTTTCATTATTTATTGACTTTAAATAAAGTACTTTTTACAGCATTTTCTCCGTTTTTGTGCTGATTTTTTATTCCCTAACTTTCAAATGGGGATGCCCGTGCCTACTGGCGTCGCCCCGAATGCGCCGTTGTTGACTGGCCCAGAGGTCAGCCAGTGATCCGACTTTGCGTCTCCCGGACTGCCTCCACGGACTTTTCCCTGCACCGTTTCTTCTGAGCTATTCGATTTTTGATTTTCATTTTTTCTTTATTTTTTGTTTCTGGGCCGTGCGCTAGATTAAGCTGGCCATCTCGTCCGATTTTGAGCGCACGTTAATCTACCGTATCGTATCGTATCGTATCGCGCTTGCCGCGACGTAAACCCAGAACGCCGGCTGTCTACTTCCTACACGGCTCCGGTTTGCGGTTTGTCCCGACTGGCGATCTTCATCGCGGATTCAGCGGCGGAATGGTCGACGGCTGTCGGAGGAGAGCGTTTGTCGACGTTCTTGATCATCTCGGTGAGATAGTTCTGTACGGCTGACATGGCGGCGACGATCGCCGGGCCGCCGAAGCCATGTGTGATCAGTGAGAAGTTAGTCAGGTGACGCTGGAAGGACGGTTCCAGCACGGGCGCCGGCCGAGTCGCCCCGTGTGGTGATCGATCTTTGCCGAGCACGTCCGCCAACTCCTTAATCACCTGCCTACAACAACCACTCACTCATTCGGTATACCGCCGACCATTCCAAAGGTCCACCATTCCGGCGGTCGCAATCGGTTAGGGTTAGTAAGAGTAAGTAGGGTTAAGGTTTACGGTTAGGGATAGAGACCGGACCGTCATAATAACCAACGGCCATTCGAAATAGCGGACTGGAATCGATTCAGTCAGTCTCTCGTTCATTCAATCAAGTCTCCGATGAACCTTTAACTGTCGCTGAAGCACTGAACGACAACAGAAAATAAACCTGAAATTCGAGTTAGGCATAAGAAATAAGAACTGACACGCAGTGCATAAGATGCGGTCTATTGCTACAAATGTCGCACGTAGCGTGGTCTGTGTGTCTATGTATTGGTCACACGGGTGACCTGTGCAAAACGGCTGAATCGATCGAGATGCCATTTGAAGGGGGGTGTGATTCATGAAATGAAATTAGACATACTACAACAATACCCACGAGTCTACTCTGTCATGCCAAATTTAGCCTTAATCGGGGAAGGAGGTGGTACAGGAGCCCGCAAAGTTCAAGATTGGGTCTAAATTTTGGAGGAAACCCGCTTGCGGCTGTTCACGTTAATCGCTAAAAGAGAACTTCGTTAAAATCCTTCACAAAACGGCCGAAGTGCGCTAGAAGCGGCGCTCACTTGGTGGCAAGAAGAGTCTGACGTCGACGCGTGACGTCACTGGTGACGTCATCGTGACGTTGTCGTGTGACGTAGTCGGCCGTCTCGCGCGCCGGGAACTCGGTGTCGCAGAGAAAGCCGAAATCGCGCGCCAATCGCACTGCCTCGCCTGCATTATATAACATGACACCCGAGGTTTCGTTCACACCGGATGCGTTGCGGTGCCGTGCCGCGCGGTACCGTAACGCAACGCAACGTATCGAGTGTGAACAAATCTTCACCCAGTTAGCACGTATTTTTCACAGCCGTAAGAACTGCATCGTTCCCCTCCCCTAGTGTGCCGCAATAGGTAGGCGTTGAACTAGCGACACAGTGCTCGCTGCCAGAAAGTGACGATAGGCAAGCCGTTCACACATATGTGCCTCTGTTTACTAAGCAACGAAAAATAACGCTATGAAGCTGGGAAGGTAACCGCGGGCTCGGCAGAAAGTAATGGCAGCCTAACGTCATCTGCGCGTCGTCTTCCTCGGAAACGGGAAATCAACATCGGCTCCTACGGTCATTGAGGGACTGTGGTTGGATCTTTTACTCCTCAACGAACAGCGAAAATGTTTCGACGGAATTTCTCCATTTCGTTCAACTCCATAACCTGGTCCTCTAAACATTTAGTACAGCTAGCTCGCCTGCCATGCCAAATGTTACCGTCAATTTATCTGTGGCCGACCAGATGTCGTATTATAGTTGTACAGGCAACACGGTAAAGTCAGATGACGATTATTTGTCTACATGAGAAGCTCAGATCGGTGTTAGCTAGCTTGGTTCTTTTGCCCAATAAGGCTGGGTAATATACTTGAAATACAATAATTCTTTCAGTGTGAAAGTGTTTTCTTTCACAGTGCAGTCAGAAATGGAACTAAAAACGAAAAAATTTTCGCCGCTGAAAGACTTTCGGAAACTTTCGGGGGAAATAAAGTAAAGTAAAGTATGCGTCTATTTGTATAGCGCGTTTTACCGCAAAGCCGCAAATACGCTCAGACACGGATCACACAGTTTTACCTGCAAATTACACTATGCCTGCCTTTACTCCCCAGCCGCAGAATATCACCGCCCTTTGGCTGGTACTAATTTTACCATCCCACGGAGGGTAGAAGGCTGAGTCGACCTCACGTATATTCATGAGCTGGCTGGGTAATATACTCGAAATATTGTTAGTCAATCAGCGATTAACGCAAAATGATGGCAGATATGCAGTTCGTAGCACCTTCAACTAGTGACGTGAGTAGGGTGACCGTGGCGGCTTTACGTCTGCCCGCTGGTAGGTTCAGACCGATCTTCTCCAACTTGTCTCTCAGCGCACGTCCACCGTTCTTCGACTTGGCTCTGCTCACGATACAAACAGTCGGACGTCGAACGTTGTTTGTCGAGATCGCCAGATGGCGACACCGCGGGCGAAATCTGCCGTCTCCGACCGCAACTTGACGCTGGCCGCGTCTAGCGGAAAGAGTAATGTAACGGTCTGTCTGTCTGTCTCGTCCGCATACTCACCACGACTCACCAGGGGGCAGTTTGCGACACGGCCAGCGTACATTTCGGCCCGACAATAAAACGGAATTAGAATTTGAATTAAAAATTACACATGTATAGCCTATTAAACGAAAAGACAATGTTTCTAATGCGATGAATGCGTAAACTGCTTGAATAAAAACGTCTTTAAAGAGCGTTTGAAGATAACTATAGATGTCGATTTCCGCACATTTTTAGCAAGTAAGTTCCAGGCGTGAGGGCCGGCGTACGAAAACGCGCGTCGGCCGTAGTTTGACATGTTATAACGATGAAAGTATAGAAGTCTTCGGCTTGCAGAGCGGAGTTGGCGGCGACCAGCGACGTCCGCGACTGGCACACAAAGCTCAGAGAGTTACTGCGGTGCCAAGCCGTGCAGGCACTTGTACACCGTCACGCACAGTTTGAAGGTGACGCGACGCGGAACGTCCAACCAGTGCAGTTCGTCGTGGAGGATGTGCGTCAAACCCCGGTCGAACTTCCAAGTACCAGTGATGACTCGAGCGGCGGCGTTCAGGACCCGCTGCAGCTTGTCGGTGTAGTTCTCGGCGCGTTCGCGAGCAGTGCGTTGCAGTAATCTATCCGACTGGTCACGAACGCGTGGACTAGTGTAGCTGCACTCTCACGATCGAGCGAACGTCTCACGCGACGCAGTCGAAAATACACTTGGCACTGACTGTCGTTACGTGCTTCTCGAGTGCAAGGTCCGGTACACGCACCGCATCGGCAGCTTTCACAGTGCTCAAACCAAGCGTCAGAGTGGGATCGTGAAGGCGCAGGAAACTTGCGACGGTATACCTGGTGTCGGCCCACATCAGCTCGGTCTTCTCGGCGTTGAGTTTCAGCCGGTTGGCTGACATCCAATGGCCGATC
>Ga0209780_1004941_pt1 | contig 10420 bp, 5 predicted proteins | sample WorMetexBAHAMAS2_FD_187384 | JGI IMG/M metagenome (GOLD analysis project Ga0209780, IMG submission 187384) | Marine gutless worms symbiont microbial communities from Max Planck institute for Marine Microbiology, Germany - Inanidrilus exumae... | ecosystem: Host-associated > Annelida > Digestive... | reverse complement strand
AAATCTGTTCGAATTTTTGTGTCGATCGATCCGTGGAAAAACATGGCATTGGCAAATGCAATTGGGAAACTGCCGAAATCGGAATTCGCACACCTCTAAAATTGTATATCTACTTCCGGTTTGTCTCAGAACAACATGCATCTAGCCGACCACATTTCCCAGCCGTACGCATAGTTTTATGGAATATGGTAAAGAATTGCGTACGTAATCGTTCTAGACCGGATGAAATCGATACCGAAACCGAATTTGCACCTCTCTATAATCCGAATTCTATTTCCGGTTTTGTTGACCACCGAGTACAAAGTCAACGCTGATTAGTTATATATCAGTTCGGGTTTTTGTGACGATCCGTGGGAAAATATGTCCACCACAATTCCGAAACTGAAAAATTGGCATTTTGCACACTTCTAAAATCGGTAATCTACTTTCGCTTTGTCTCAGAAACAATAGCTTTCGAAACAATCAAATTTCTGAGCGGAATGCAAAATTTGGTAAAAGTCGGTAAAGAATTGCGGACGTAATCGTTCGACAACCGATCTGTGGACAGACAGACACATACACACACAGACAGAAACCAAAGTGATTAGATAGTCTATCAAAATGCATTTGATAGACTATGACACGGGGCGTCGCGCCTTTTCTTCGCGACAACTAGGCTCCTTGTAATAACAACGTTGAGTAGCCTACCTGAACTAGAACTCGTCGGCACAGTCCAGACTTGACCAGTGACTTGGCGACCCATCGGGCAGCGTAGGCACCTGATCTATCAACCTTGGACAAGTCTTTCCCCGAGAAAGCTCCGCCTCCATGAGCGCCCCAGCCGCCGTATGTATCGACGATGATTTTGCGTCCTGTTAAGCCAGCATCTCCCTGCAAACACGCGTCGCCGTCACGCTACTGAAGTGTCTACAGTTACACCAGCACGAGTGACGAAGACTTGACACAGTCCTCTGTTGAATCGGGCACAGCAGCGTGAATATGCATCGGCTTTAGTTTTCAAGTACCGGCACATCCATGGCAGTGGTTGGTGAACAAATGAAACAAATTAACTAATTAATTAATTAATAATAAAATGAATTTTAAAAATTAGCCCTGTACGGGACTGACGGTCGACCCTTTACAAGAACGTTTCTGCCAACTTCAAAGTCACGTGACACAAAAAACTAGGACAAATATCCAAAAATCCGGCTCGAACAAATTTAGATACTGTGCCCTAGTTTAAGAATCAGTGGTCAGCCGCCAGCTGCAGGGCCGTCGAGAGGGGGTAAGGGGTAAGGTACCCCGGCCCTGGCCCCGCAGTGTCGGAGGGTCCCCTTTGGGGATGAGGCAGCCTGCAGGGGCCCCCGTGAGTGACCGTAGTTCCCCCGGGCCCCAAACTGGCTCTCAACGGGCCAGTTTAAATTGGCCATTGTAAATAGCTTTTGAAAATGGAACGGTTTCCAACATTCAAGGACTCGTGACCTGGACCTTGACCTTGTATCGGGTCATACTGCACACCGTCGTACATGACTGATCGACCTCTACCTACATGCCAAATTTCATTGAAATCGAAGAAACTTTTTGTGGACGGACGGACGTACGCACGTACGTACGTACGGACGGACGGACAGACATTTGAGACCGGTTTTATTAGGTCGACTCTGAAGAGTCGACCTAATAAAATGAAATAATCAAAACTTTCACGACTTAGCTGAAAATAAGGACGAATACAGACGTCATCGTCGACTTCTAAATCAAGTTGTAAACACTTCTAAAATATATTTCGATGTCCTTAACAGTAATGCTGGCAACGTTTCACGTGAATGACAACGGTACTTCAATCTCACTCTCTCTCAGTGCATATGTGTCTAAAAAATAAACCACTCTGCAATTTAAAATGCTCTCTACAGTGATGCAATACAGGTGATCAATTTTATTTTCCAGCAGCTCGGCGCGCCTGCTCATCATTTAAAGAAGATTCAGATGCTGCAACTGGATATGGCACATTTCATATGTCCAAAGTAGTGTTGAGACCGGACGGTTGATTATCGTATTGTAGGACTGGATGCAGAAGTAAGCTAATAGTGATGATCTGAAGCTCAGTGGCCAATCTTCCACACAGCGTCATCGATGAAGCCCTTGACAAATGGCGATAAAGGCTGCATGTATGTGCAAAGGCCCACTGCAATCATATTCAGACCTTTTCAGAGCCACACGAATTTTTTGAAAAAAAACACTGAGCAACTCTGAGGGTGTAACTATACTAACAGATACTAACTACGGTTAGAGTAAGGTTAGAGTAAGGTTAGAAATAACGCATGCATTTTCGGGGCCACTGCATAATGATGTCATGCCTAATATTGCATTGTAATGTAATTTTACTGCGCGACGCTATGCTACAGCGGCATCAAACCCAGCTACTTCGATTATTGTTAGTCTGCAATTATTGTTGTATGTAATAATTCAGCGTTGTATATCATCCCCAGTCTATCACGTGTGTGATAAAATGACGGTTACCTGAGGGCCGCCGATGACAAATCTTCCAGACGGCTGGAGGTGAAAGACAGTCTGTGAGTCGATGTACTGTCGCGGAATGACAGCCGTCACGACTTTGTCCATCAGATCCTTGCGCAGTTGTTGAGTGGTCACGTCGTCGGAGTGCTGGATCGAGATGACGACCGTGTGAACGCGCACTGGCACACACGCACCCTTCTCCATACGATACTCACATGTCACCTGCCACGCACATGCACACGCATACACATATGCGGCTGGTAACTGTCTATAAAGCCTCGTTCACACCAGCCGCGTTCTGTTGCGGCGCCGTGCAGTGCGGTGCCGTGAGCTCGTATGTCGCGTCGTTTTCGCTGCAACATGCCACAATATGCCGCATGACGCCGCAGAAGTAAGTGTACACCGGATGTACCGGATGTATCGTGTTCAATGTGTTGCATTGTGTTGAACGTACCGCACCGCAACGCGGCCAGTGTGAACGAACCTTAGCACAAAGGACTACAGAAGTAGTCGTCGTCCTCTCGCACTACAGTGCAAGTCTGTAATCAACTGGAAACCAGTGCTGCCGCTACTTACTTACGTCATCTCGCCTGGAAAGCACAACAGTCGTCACGAACTTAGCAGTGGCTGCGCATTCACGACGTTTGAGTCCGCGTGCATGGGTCGTCATTTCCACAGAAAACATGGTCCTTCTAGTTAGATTTTAATAGGCCTATCACTTTTCTAGTCTTTTATGCGTACTGTCGATGAGTTATAGATGGTTATCCACATGTGTGCGTGCGTGTGTGTAGTACATATGTACTTGGCAGAAGACGTGTAGGCCCTAAGTATGCTGTAAGGACGATGATCAAAGTCAAAGTGGAAGGGCAAAATTTGACCTCTACCTTTTATAATTAGGGTTGACAACAAGGTGTTCAAAATGATGCGAGCTGTATTAATATATGTTAGTACACAATACATGAAGACAATTTGCTTGCGTACCTGCGTCTTCGTGTCCGGTCTGGCCCACGGAAGAACTCCATTGCGTCGATACTCGGCTATTTTTGCGTTGAGTTTGTGCGCCAGAACAATCGTCAAAGGCATGCATTCAGTCGTCTCGTCGGTCGCGTAGCCGAACATGATGCCCTGATCACCGGCACCAATGTCTTCCTCTTCCCGACCGACATGGACGCCGTGTGCTATGTCAGGAGACTGGTCTTCCAACGCCGACAGTATATTGCACGTTTTGTAGTCAAATCCTGATTAAACGGCGTGACAACGTTAGACATCAGCAGTAGACACAATAATGCAGTACCAATCGTAAAACAAACAGAGTCTGCAACGATCGAGATGTCATTTGGGGAGCTGACTCGAGTGGGCCCAAGGAGCCACGTTTAGATGGGGTCCAGATCCCACAAAGGGAAGGGGCAATTTTTGGGGTTGTCCGCCCCATTGAAAATTATGATTAGTCCTTGCTGCGGTGCACGCAAAAACGGCTGAAGCGATTGAGATGCCGTTTGAGGGAGGGGCGGCTGTCTAACGTGGGCCCAATAACCATGTATTAAATTGGGGTCAAGGTCGGGCGAATCCATTCGCCGCCGCGATGCGGCCTGTCATCAAAATTCTTTGACCACTTGTTATTGGTGTATATAATTATTCTGACATTTCGCCTAATGCTACAAGACCATGGAGTCTCAAACACGTCAAGTAATAGTACAGTTCCGCTGGTAGTGGTACGCGTGACGTGGTTATCAATCAGCAATATATCAATATTTGAATATCAATCGTTGAATATAAAATAATGTCTTCAGCTCGCGACGAAACAGTGAAAGTACTGTAGCATTTTTAAGGCGTGCAGATAGAGAATTTTACGCTGTCGCTAAAGCAGCCGGGAACGAACGGTCGCCGAGTATGTGGAGCGACGTGTTACAGGAATGAGCACTGTGTAATGTTGTCAGTGCACAGAGCAGATACGATACCGACTGTCACGACTGGTGACTGGACGAATCGTCTCGGACAAGTATTGAGGCGCCGTTGTTAGCAAACGACTGCAAAGTCTTGCAACTGATCAATCAGTCAATCAATCAACTGGTTTATTTGTATGCGTTTTTTGCTGGAGAGTGATTGTAAAACGTATAAGGTAAATAAATTTCTTACGTCCATTCTAATCAACCGCTGACTGAAATGACTGACATACCTTTAGACGAGTCATCGTAGCCAACGCTCTTGATCGCTTCTCTCACGACTTGCTGGTAATCAACAATTACCTTTGAACTGATCTCACCGAACAGCATAATCATCCCGGTTTTGGACGCCGTCTCTGATCAACACCCATACGTCAACATGCAGCTTTCGGCGGCATCATTAAATCACCATTATTTTGCTGATCACGGGTTTATACTGGCTTCTGCACTTTCATTTTCTTGTTAAATGGATAAACGTTAACAAACTTTTTAATGTAATAATAAAAATATAATGCTGCTTGCTTGAGTGATAGAATAAGGGAAAATGTTCAACGTTGCATGTTCAACGCCAGACAAACGTGCCAACGCGAAGATACCATGCATGTATAGTCAGTGGTAAAAGACGCTCATGACATCAGTCACCGCCAAGATTTTAGTGATTCATTTTATGACTCCAAACCCATGAGACGCTTTAAAAATTATTTGTCATTTTGTTTGTATGTCGCTGAGCAGGTTTACTCGAAGTTCTGGATCATAGATTACGTGAAATCTGTGGAGCGGGTTGCCTTGTTACGGGAACATTGGAATTGGATCTCTCAAACTGAGTGTTCTGCAGCTTTTCGATTTCGTTCTTGCGATCAGATATAAAGCTACTGACGATCTCGTGGCGATAATGTTCTGTAGGTTCATCGAGTTGTATTGGAAAATGAAAACTGTGACTTACAAACGAAGCGACTTTGGAGGCTAGAAATCTGAGCATCTTCGATTGAGATGGATTCCCAGCAAATCTAGCTGGTTCTTAGAATGAAGCTACAATTGGATCTGATTGTATTATATTGAAAGAGACTCGAGTTCCTGCAAAAATAAATATAATCCCTCATAAACTTATCAGAAAGTCGGACTTTTGCTGTTTTGTCTGCTTTTTCCTCGAACATGACTGGTGTTGTCAAATTGTGATTGCTGGCGTAGGCCTATGCCCTATAGGCCTGTGCATGTTGATGACTTTGACAGCGAGCAAGCTATTTTCTCAAGGTAAAGTGGCTACTGCTGATAGGTGAGGTGGGCAAGTTTATTAGCTTTTGATGTTAAAGTTTCTTAGGATTTCAAATACGAAAAATTATTAAAATCGGTTAATTTTTAATAGGGTTATTCAAACAATAAAAAGTGGACAGATTTTTGGCACAGCGTAGAACACTTAACAAGAAACTATGATAGGCCTACACGTGAAACCCATTGGTCACCGTGGCCATACGGCCATCAGATATGGCCAAACGTCCTTGAGGTTGAGAAACTTACGTCGTCAATATCCCCAAAACCAAGCAAGCTAGATACAGGTAAAGCCATCATTGTTATATGTGGATAGGATGTCATAGGCTGCCTATGATTTCCAGTGGACGTTGGTATCGCCTAATCACCGAAAAGTACCAAAGTGGCCATCTGGGAACCGTATGGGATGGATCTGCATAACGACAGAGTAAAGTATTTATCTAGTTAGTTTTTGAGAATATGAGATCTGTGATGCTAAAACAATACAAAGTTGTGAAGTTAGCAAGACTGTCGAATCTTTATGCTGAGACGACATACAAGCTGCAGTATTACCGCATGCAACTTTAGCATCTGGGTCCAGTCGCAAATGAGCATCCAACACAGCATCGCTGATTTGGTCACAGATCTTGTCTACAATTCGTCCACAAACACGCACAACGTCAGTACGTCGTACACAATCAGTACGGGCCAACCTCATTTACGATTTCAATTCACGGCCGTGACATTTTTCGTGAAATTGGCCGTCTTTCGTGAAATTGGCCCATTTCCGTGAAATTCCGTGAAATCCGGGATTTCAACGCTTTTACTTTCATTTACGAAGGTTTTCCTAGTTTTATCAACAGCTTTTGCGCCGTAAGATAACAAGATAACGTCCAGCAACAATAAGAGAAAAAGGTTACGTTATATTCATAACTACAAACTTACAAAGAGTTGAGCTGCAAATGATTCCACTATTACTCAAGGTATAGCCAGTCACACCTCATTAGCCGAAACCATACAGATAATCGCCTCACCTCACCTGTAAGGTACGTGAGTTCACATGTTCAGCATCCGCCACTCAGTATTAGAGTGACGACAGACCCAATCCACTGACAAAGTTACTTGAAATAACTGCAGTGGGGCCCGTGATATGTCCGTGAATTTCTCAAACTCTTCCCGTGAATTTTCTGTGAAATTTGGCATATTTTCAAAACTCTGCCGTGAAGTCACGCATTTTCCCCCGTGAATTAGGTTGGTCCCTAACAATCATTACAATGGCGTAGGCCTGAATGAGCTACATGGTTCACATCCGTCATTATCAACGCCGACGGTAGACGCGTGGGAGTGGGGTTTTCGGCCGCGTTTATGTGTTTGTGTTTGTTTGTCTGTCTGTTTTTCCACGTGATATAACAAAAACTGATGCAACCAAACTTGACACAAAAATATACTACCATGAGTCCCGGAAACCCATTTATTTTGGGGTCGAAAGGTCAAAGATCAAAGTCATGAGGCACCAAAAAAACAGTGCCGGCGCGGGTATTTGCACTCTTATGAGTGCTGGCTTTTTCTAGTTGTATATTGTATTCTGGTATGTCGCAATTGCAGCACCGGTTTGCTTTATGAATCCATGAAAAACGTCGGTTCGTCTTTCATATTAACGCAAATGCATGGAAGTTTAACTGTACTTTACTTAATTCCGTGTATTATGGGAAACATAGGAGCAACTTGAACTTTAAACGAGCACTTCACTGTCGGAAAATACCAATAAATTTTGGAATATTTTCGTACATTTCATACCCGGTTAACTGTACAAAATTGCAGTATTTGTATACTCTAGTGAATGCAGAATGTTTATGAACCAATATGATTTTGCTCACCAGGATGGCCTTCTCCTACGGATTCTGACGTGAAAAGAAACGTCGTGGGTTCGTGGTGATCGGCGACGGAAGTTGCATCAACATTTCCAGGCTTCACTGCGTGTTGTTTAGCACGAACAGACGACATGATTTACCGACGGAAAAATATACCGTACGCGAATATCGTTAATTAATATCGACAATGTACAAGTGCTAAGCACGTGTCGAGAAACGTACGTCTCACGTCCTTCGCAGTTCAGCCGCCAGTGGCTGTTTGACTAGTATAAAAGCACCATTGACCGGTGGCACGATGAACTGCATGTGGCCGCCTTGGCACGAGGCGTCGACCTCGTGTAGCAGCTTCAAAGTACGTATAACATCGTACGTGCAACGTAAGCGGCCTCTGATCGAAGTTGCCGTTGCTACAGTAAATTAGAAGAAGCCAGCACTCACAAGAGTACAAAAAACCACGCCGGCAATGTTGACCTCGACCTTTGACCTTTTAATCCCAAAATAAATGGGTTTCTATGACTCGTCGTGCCATCGTAAAACAGGAGGTACAAACCGTACCCCGCTACTGCAGTCGGAGTGGGTAATATTATATCCCCGTAAAACGACTTAGTCGTTGGAAACTGAGAGACGACTTACAATAAAAAATGATAAGTTTCTTCGCATAGTACACACTAGCAAAATGACATCCTAAGTATATCAAATTTAGTTCAAATAGTTCTAACCTATTCTTGAGATAATGTACTTATCTTTTCTCATAAAAGTGACAGTGGCCGCCATTTTGGATTTTAAAAATAAAGCATTTCGACACTTGTTTAAGAATGGCAATTTTAGTTGCCGAGCAAAATTTTGACTTAATCTCTTAAACCAATCCAGAGATATGGTTTATTAACAAAAATTCAAGATGGCAGCCGCGGTGACCTGGGCAGCCATACAGAATTTCACTGGAATCAGTAAAATGTGAGTCCGGAATGGTGTAGAATGTTGTCCTACATTTATGTAGACCTACCAAATGTAATTCGAATATCTCTAATGTGTTCCAGACATACAGGGTTGTCTTTTTCTTCAAAATGGCGGCCGCTGCCATCTTGGATTTTGAAAAATTGCGTATTTCAATATTGAGAACTTTACTTATGCTTTTTTGCCCAAATGCTTTTAGCGACAATAACTTCTCTGTCACTTGTTGCTACTGCAATTTACTAGCAGTCACATACGTGGTCAGTTACTTGAGTAGCACCCACTATCACCAACGTCTGGAACGAACCCCCATTTGTTAAAACATGTAAATGCTCTTGAAAGGGTTCAGCGTCATTTTACCAAGCGAATAACAGTGTTACGCAAATCGTACTATAAAATGTATATTATGGCTTATCTCGAGCTTGACACCCTTGAATGTCGGCGTCTTAAAGATGATATGCAACGATTTTTTGGTTGTTAAAGTAAATTGCCCATCGTATGTCTTTAATATAAGCAAATCTCCTTCTTCTGCCACGGCTCGGGAAATGGTTAGCGTGCCGAGCTTATGCATGTGTGGTGCGAGTGTTTATGAAACACACCATAAGTTTGTACATCTCTTCTTTCACACCTCTGTACGTCTATACGTCTATACGTCCTCCGTCCTATCCTCTTCTCTTCATCTCCCGCGAGTCCCGCGCTCCGCGATTCTAGGGACGCTAAAACGGCCCCGCCCCGCAGGTCCAATCGGCGACACGCTCATAGCGACGCCCTCGCCGAGCCTAGATCCATGTTCCTGACAGTAAGTAACATTTATTTCTCAAGCAATGTTGCTTAATTTGTCTTCACTGAGGATTCTTGACAGCATGTGAGTTTGCTGCAACTTAAACACAGCACAGTGCAGTGCACTATTTGTAGTTGTATGGGCCGAAATTTTTTGAGCGCCCGTGTTAGAAACCTAATGACTAAGTAAATCCCAAAATTAATTTTTGCAGTTACAGACGTGTAATTTGGCTTCTAACACCGTGTTTAACTGCTAAGTTTTTTTTACATAATAGGTAGTTTGTTCCACTTTCTCCGCACCATTATGCGCCTCTGAAGTTACGACGTAATGGTGTTATACAAATCTGTTTATTGTTATTACAAATTAATTTGCATCCTCCGTCATTGTCTATAACTGACGAATTGTAAATAGGCCTACTTGTGTGTAAACATTTTGTCGACATTCAACGAGCAAGTTATTGATACAACGCGCTCAATTCTTCGTAATCACAGTTCGTAATGCAGCCGTCGCGTGTCGCTCTTTAGGCCTAACGAAGTATTTCACTCTTCGCCGTCGACTCAGACTTCTGACGCTGCACAGTGCACACACATCAGACAGTAATTTAGGCATCGTATGGTTATATTCATACATCTGCGTGATGCAAATTCGGAGGTCAGTCTACTAATAATCACTTTGCCTGCACTTCACGTTGACCATTGCATTGCTGCTATGCACAGTAACGAATATCCGTTGTAAATCGAAGAAGAGTTTCTCACTCGTCTCACGGGATAGTTGAAAGGCACGTAACAAGTAAATGAACTTGAAGATCACCCGAGGTCATTGGAAACAGCGGTATATTCGGCAGCTATAATGTCACTTCCTAATTAGTGATATGCAGGAAGAACGACTCTGTCTTCCCCCATTTCCGACATATTACCACGTTTACAGTGTACGTGACTGCCCGTGACCTTGCGTTACGACGACAGTTAAAACAAGATGCAGTGAGAGACGGCATACTTCGCCCCCTTTGCCACCACCTGGCGATCTAGACCAAACAACGTTTTTAGCAAACGTCAACGTATTACGTTACGTTTGCTATATGCTATCGGCCGTCCGTCTGTCGTCTGTCTGTCTGTCTGTCTGTCGTCTGTGACGTT
>Ga0209780_1004940_pt1 | contig 10421 bp, 8 predicted proteins | sample WorMetexBAHAMAS2_FD_187384 | JGI IMG/M metagenome (GOLD analysis project Ga0209780, IMG submission 187384) | Marine gutless worms symbiont microbial communities from Max Planck institute for Marine Microbiology, Germany - Inanidrilus exumae... | ecosystem: Host-associated > Annelida > Digestive... | reverse complement strand
TAAATGAACTGTTACTCTTAGCAGTTGCATCTAACCAAAATTTGTTTCTGTACAGAGGTGCAGTGGTGGACACACTGAAGAGCCTTTTAAGTTCAGTTGATCTCATTAGTTTGTGTTACTGTTACAAAAATTTTGTAGTTTACACTATAGTTTCCTATTATGTTATCCAGCAACAAAATGGTGGAGTTTTCACAGCTTCTTAGTCATAAATAGTTTGACATATGACAACAATAAATGTACCACTTTGTACAGCATGCTCTTTCAAATCATCATTAAAGATTCTCAATAATTAGTAATGTAAAGCTTTCAGGGTATAAACGTCTGGGCAACTGTGTAATTAACAATACAGTAATTTAACATTACACTAATCACAGTAAAAATGCTATTACAATAGACAATTGGCAAATGCTATTACAATTACAACAGTTAAATGACAATGGTCAGAATACAACTATAATTTAAGCTACAACACAGTTTCAGTTGGCAACTATCCAGTTACAAACACCTGTGCCTGGTGCAAAGCTCGGGTCCAGAGCATCAATATCAAAGCTGATATAGACTGGTCCACTGCTCATCTGTTCTCGGACTTCTTCCATCAGCGGTGTCAGTGATTTGTGGTAGCAATGGCGTGCAGGCACAACACGGAATCCCTGTCACATTTCACATTAACAACAACATTATCAAATAATTGAAAATGTGAAAGTAATACTCGTAACTAACTTGTACTTTATATGCCACAAGTATTTGATATGTGAGCAGCTAACGCCCTGTTGATAGCAGCTTAGTTAGTGGTGAATATCAGTGACAGCTTGAGGCACAATATACTTTGTCAAATATACATCTCCAGTATCAGCAACCAACAATGTCTCATATTTTGAAGTGCCCGACAGTTCGTAAACACAGTGCATGCAGACAAATGAAAATACTTATCTAGAAGACGGACTTCGACACTTGCTGTAATCTTGAACTTTGAACTCTGACCTCTAGAATTTAATCGGGGCATTAGTAGGGACCACTGAATATTCCCTACAAGTTTCATCGAGACTGACCAAGTCGTTCATGAGACATCGCAATAACAAGATCTGTCCGGACGAATGAATGAACAAATGTGGTGGACGGACAGCTCGAAAACATAACGCCTTTTGCTAACACTGTTAAGTGGCTAAGGCATAAAAATGTGACATATCTGCACAGAAAGAAAAATGCAACGCAATGCAATGAACAAGTGATTAAGTGTCAGTAACATTAGTCACTGCAAGGGAGAAAAGAAGGACAGTGAGAAGAGGCAGGTCTACAGACGAGCTCTAAAAATTAGCTGAGAAGTTGCCAAGGGGACATGCTGCGGTAGATCGCATGTATCAGATATGATACGATACGACACAGTAGATTTACGTGCACTCAAAAGCTGACGAGATGGCAGCCTAATCTTGCGCACGGCACAGAAACGAAAAAATAAAAACAAAAACCAAGTAGCTCAGAAGAAACTGTCCAGGCAATAGTCCGTAAAGGCAGTCAGGGAAAAAGATGTGAAACTACGGGGGGGGGTAGGATCTGTGAAACAGATAGGTTTTAAGCAGGGAGTGAAAGAGAGAGGGAGTAATGGATGAGCAGAGTGGTGAATCAGAAGAGGAAGAAGTGATAGGTGAAGGAAAAGGTGAGTAGGATACAGCCGTGGAGCTTTTAACCACCGTAGGTCAAACTACAGATGTTGCAACTATGATGGGATGGTTGCGACGTAATGGCCGTTGAATGCTGCGTCACAATAAGCAAACGGATCTCAGCCGTTTCTGGATCAAAGGTCACGAAAAGTAGGTTACCTTGTAGGGGACGCATTGTAGATTGACACTAACATTTTGTTTGTCCATGCGACGTTTCGTTCCGGAGATATGCGGTGTCACGTGCAGAAGTCGTGGAAAAAGTGGTCCAATATTTAATTTTTTCCCCAAATTTGGGGGGAAGCCCCCGAAATTTTTGTGGGGCATTTGTAAATCGACACCACTTACGCCCTACTGGCCAAGTTTGGTTGAGATCCCATGGCTGGTCTTTCATCTATGCTGACGACATAAAAAATAAATAAATTACAGCAGTAAAATACAATGGCCTTGCCTTTGGCGGCCATAAAAAGTTATAACAGTGAGCAAATATCAAGCAAGACTGTCGACATAAACACCTGAGACATTGTCCAAGCATAGTCTTCAACAGAGTGTCCTGACCCACGCATTCCAATCTGTACAACACGCTTGGCATCGAGACATCCATCCTCGAGCGCACGACGGAACACGGTACCGTGAGCCACTGCACAGTTGTTCATGTGCTCATTGACATCACAGTGTGCATCGACATGAATTAACCCAACAGGACCCACTGAGTCCTGTCATACATACAAACGTTAAACAATCAACTCTGTAGTCAGCAATGCGTTCACTAACACTAACAATGCAACAAGGCCACAGGTGTCGCCCTATCGGGACGTAACCGTACTGGCCTGCCGTGTAGTGTCGGCCGCCCGACCGCCGACACGCCCGGCTGGCCTGCCCACTGGCAGCGTTATAGACCGTGACAGACAACGACGCCAACAGACAACAGACGTCGGCGAGAAAAACAATACTGGCCCATTAGGCGGGCCAGTAATAAAGTGCAGTGCACTATATTAAAACAAGTCGTCCAAGAATTCTGACGAAAGGCAGCATCATATGGGGTAGGGAAAGGATTTTTCACAGGGGACAATGTAGTGTGACACCGAACACATCAAACAGTTGGCAACATTACATTCAGCTACAGCCGTCGTGCTGTCTTGCCGTTATTTAAAACTGTCCGTTATTGAAAAATGAATGATACCTTTTGCTGCATAGACCACAGCAGCAACTCCCAATGGGCCAGACGACCCCCAAAATTGCCCCGTCCCAAACACACAAATGTGTCAAAAATTACTCGAAGTAGTATTTTTGTTGGAAATGTTTTCACTAATCTCTTAGTTCCACAATATTTACACTCATAATTTTTAAAACTAAAATTACAATCACCTTTGCTCAAACCAATTTCTGTGACCAGAGCTGCCATAAATGGATGTTATAAATGGATGCCCTTGAAATTACCTAACTGGTATCCTGCATTATCAAAACTCACAAACTACACAAATGAACACACTGACTCTTTGGAGATTCTCATTTGTTGAATGAAATTATTTGAAAATGCAACAGAAGACCCGTTTTTACCGTGCGACACTATGCTAGCGCGATATATGCTGTTGTTGTGTGTCTGCCTGTCCGTCTGTTCGTCCATCTGTCAGATAGAAGTGAAGTAGGTTCAAATTGGCGATTTTTGACCAACATCTCACTATATCTTATAAATGGTGCAAAATAGCTGCATAGTTACTATGGAACACTAATAGGAACTCGTATGCGCTCTATAGAATGGCGCTATTTCCATTGACCTTGAATGACCCCTATCTCAAATCACCCCATTTTCGCTATTTTGTATCGCCTTTCATATCTTCATAGTGGGTAGGGTATATACTTCAAATTTGGTAGACAGATTGATCATAGCAAGTGCTGGCCTATGGATGGCAAACTATCCCTGAAATAGGCGTGGTCAAGTCACGTTAACCATATAAATTCTGGAGGGCAACAACTGTATCTCCGAAACGGCTGAAGCTAGAGTGATTAAATTTTGCACACATGTAGGCTATATCAAGCCCCAGCATAAGGATGACAAATCACCCTTAAAAGGAACATGGTCAGGGTCATGTGACCCACTTTAAATTTTGACACCCCCAATGATACCTATGGCTGAAGCTAGAATCGTCAAATTTTGGACGCATTTAGACTGTATCAATTTCTAGCCTACAGTGACAAACCACCCCGAGAAGGGGCATGGTCAGTCACATGACCCGTTTTTTTTTAAATCTAGCCCCAATCATATCTTTGTAATTGATGAAGCTAGACACTTCAAATTTCATGTACTAATTGATACATAAAAGTGCGAGTGCATGCATGATATATTACTCCTAAACGTAATGTGTTGAGTTTTGAGAGTCATGTGACCTTTTTAAATTTTGGGAAATAAGTGATAATATATCGGTAAAAGTGCAAGACAGAGGCATAGTTGCAATGGAAGACTAATAGGAAATCTATGTGGCCTATCAAATGGCACCATTGCCAATGCCCTTGAATGACCTTGAAGGTCACTTTTGCTGCTTGAAACCTTACACTCTCATAGCTCGTGAAACATAGCACAAATTTACTAACATAGTGCATCACGCGGTCCCTCTGCAGTAGCTGAGCTTCTTGTTCTGTAAAGTCACCACCAGCAAGGGCATGCTGGCAGTAGTTTTGTTCCAATAAAATCCTATCATTCTTAACTGGGGTGCCAGCTAACATACGTACATCTGTAATGTGACTGAAAAGAGGCTGCGTGTATGTGTGGGAAGAAGCAATGAAACAAAATGTGACAAAAATAAAAGCAACAATGCAATAAAAATATTATGGACACAGTTGAAAAAACGAAACAAAGTTAATTCTAGTGATGCAGACTGAAGTCAGTTACTACTGACAGTTACTGATCACACATTGGTTGGTAAACGAACAAATGAACAAACAAACCAACAAACCAACAATCAACAACAACAACTAGATGGCTGTATGTTGTGGAATGCTCACAATACAGTATTCGACTCAAATCACTCGGCTATCTGGGCACCAGCTGTTTACTTCCTGTATTAGACGAGGCCTGGTGTCACGTGACTCAATACTCAATGATGATTGGCTGCCTGTGACTGAGTGATGTCAGCATTATCTGCTGTGTTGTCAACCTGTGTCGGATGTCGCAGAAAATTTGGGAAGGTTTCATTCTTTTACAGAGTGTACAGGACAGGAGAATGACTTTGAATTGATTCCAATGGTAGAAATGGAAACTAGAAATCCTGTAAAGGGTTATTTTGGTAGTGAACAGCAATCTGTAATCGTTGCAGAGTTATGGCAGCCTGAAGTCGCAAATCGTTAAATTTTGGAAAAATTTTTGCATTTTTGGAAAAATGACCCATTTCAGTAAAACTTTCAAAATCCTGTTCCGAACGTTTTCATCACGACACCGATCGACATGTTGTGTTAAATTTTGTAAAATTTGGCCGATAGGATATCGGTAAAATCGTGCGTTGCTTACCTGACAAAAAAAAACAAAATTTTGCCTGGCTCTACAGCTGTTGCTACTGCGCGTCAAAAATCTGCCAGGTCCAGCCCCCGACAACGTATTCAGAGTGCTCCAGATTTTATCCTAATTGGTTCACTCACGGCGGAGTTATAGCTGAGAGCATGAGCATCGCCAAAACGCGCTGTAAAGTGAATCCAATATTCGACTGAAGCCTAGCTTCAAGCCGAATAACAAACCAAGTTGCTGTTGATCTTGTTACCCAGTGCTGTGATTCCAGAACAGCCTAGTTGAGCAATTATCAGATTCAAAGAAATCCATCAATGGCAGTCACCAAAATCACTCTGGTTACAACATCCCGTGGCTCTTTATTAACTGCCTCCATCCATGTTATCTTCAGCCCATGAAGCTTTAACACCTTCCACTGGCTAATTAGCCTAATGCACACATACATGTCAATTTTCCAGAAGATATTGTTTAAATTTCTGTATTATCAGGCGGCATCGCATACATAGATACGGCCTGTTGCAACAGATGCCACATGTAGTGTGGTCTGTGTGTCAGTTACGCCAATGTACTGTGCAAAAAACAGCTGAACCAATCAAGATGTTGTTCGATGGCAAACTCATGTGGGTCCAAGGAATCATGCATTAAACGAGGTCGAGATCCCCGATGGAAAGGGGCAATTTTTGGTGTTGTCCCGCCACTGAAAAGCATTAGGAGTCTCCGCTGCAGTATATGCAGCAAAAGGGATCATTCAATCTTCAATAAAGGCATTCAGTGAAAGGGATAATTCAATCCACAATAACAGCATGACATGCGATGCGGCCTTTTGTCAAAATACTTTGACCGCTTGTCTCTAAATACTCTGAACAAAAATTTAGTAACTTGAACTGCTTGCTGGTCACATACTCTGTATGCCTTGAGTATTGGATATGTGATTGTGTGATCACCACCAACAGTCAGCAGCTTACAGCCTGTTGACAGCATTTTAGTGTATTGTTGGTGGATGTCAATGACAGCTTGAGGCACATTGTACATTGTCAAATATACATCTCCGGCATCAGCAACCAACAACGTCTCATACGGTGAAGCTCCTGACATTTCATAAACACAGTACATGCAAACAAATTAATATCAAGAAGAAAGAATACTAGAACCTTGCGAGTCTTCTAAAAGAAATTAAGTTTCTTATTTGAAGTGCAGCATAACAGACAAACATTGTTAATTGGACAACAGGAATGGCATGCAATGGGTAAAACTACCAAATTTCCCATAAGATTCTGGTGGAGGAAGAGAGCCAATAGGCGGATGATAAACTCAGGTTCATCTGGAAACCAGCCTATCAAACAGAAATAGTGTTGGGAACAGATGGCACACAGCAGTGATGTAGTCAAGACATTTTTTCCGAGGCTGAGGCGAGGAGGCTGAGGCAGTAAGGACTTTCAGCGAGGCAAGGCTAGCCGAGGCAGCTGAAATGCGAGGCGACGCAAGGCCGAGATAGTAAGCTTACTGGACGAGGCAGGGCAAAGCAGCAAATGCTCAGGTTATTGGGTTTGTCTTGACTAACCCCTAACCATCACTCTGGGTTTTACGTGGCTTACCCATTAACAATATCAACCAAGACCAGACCGCGGCAGTGAGGTCGAGACCGAGATGAGGCAGAGGCAGTTTTTCTGAGGCCGAAGCAAGCCAATGAAATACCGAGGCAGCTGGCATGAGGCCGAGGCATCAAGGTTTTCTGCCTTGAGGCAGCCTCGAGGCGAGGCATCTGCCTCGAGGACTACATCACTGGCACACAGTATGACAGTATGACAGACAGTTATTAAAGGTTTTAACTAGCAAACTAAAAATGAATAGGGTGTATGGTAGACGACTAGTAAACTGCAGTGCATGCAGATAAACTGTTAAGTGGCTAACAATCAGTAAGTCAATGGAGTAAATCCGACACTCATAGCAAGCACAGTACTAACCAGTTTCTTTATTAAAAGCGCGAACAAGGTGTGATTCTTGACGCACTTGTCTTGGCCCGAATCGAGCACCGGGCCTATTAGAAGCTCCCTGATCAAATGGAACACCAACGAAGCAGACATCGTGTCCTGCAAAATCACTGTAACGATGGTATCAATGTGACAACAGGGCAGTTTATAGTCACTGGGTTTATGTGACCATAATGACCAAGCAACTTGTAATTCACCACGCGCGCCTATGTGACGTTTGCGTTAACTGCGCGTGTTGAAATGACTGTTTACTTCCTTACTTACTTCACAGTTTGCACAAATACAACACTTTCACTTAACACAAACTCCCTCAAAAATTGAACTTGCTAATACACAGACAAAGTAGAAAACTACATAAAATTTTTTGACCAAGACTATTGCTTTTGCTGACATTCCTTGCAGTTTTACAACTATCCAATACATGCAACTTGCTGCCTTAATGCAGTACCTTTGCATCTTTTGGACCATACAACACTGCATAAATGCTTTTATCATCATCATGGTCATCATCATCATCATGTTAAATTTTGTTCTTACATTTTAGTGAATCTGAAATCCACCACAGTTACTAGACGACGTCCATATCAGAACAGTGCCAATATTTTGTGGACGGAAATGATAGCTGGCAAGGACAGGTCAGGTGTGTGGAAAGGGGGTATAGTACTAGGGTTGTAAAGAGAGCATCTGGCAAAAAAACCAATGATCACTTGTCACACAAGAAATCCTAAATGCGTCGTAATTGTGCTTCCTTCTAAGTTCTAACCACGCCCGCTGACTGTCCAAAAAACACGAAGCGAGCGCAGGCATTTTCAGTCGTGACCCGCGAACCTGGAACTCACTACCATCTGACATCAGATCCTGCCGTACTGTAGACACTTTCAAACAACACCTCAAAACCCACCCGTTCAGACAGTCTTAACTTGATGCCACCAGCGCCTCTGTATCTTCGGACTTTACAGCGCTATACAAATCCTATTTTATTATTATTTATTTATTATATTAGGCTTGCATACAGTGGCTACGTTTGTTATCTGACTGGACACTCACATGCAGTCGGTGTACAAGCACGGCCATATGTAGCGACAGTCATGATACTATACTATAGTGCCACTTGTACCGCGGCAATTCTTTGAAGATGCTTAATTCTGAACCCCATATAGTCTTCGGTAACAACAGTGAACGCCGCACATAAGACACAATGGTACTGACAATAGCAGACTTTCAAACAAAGCAACACTTTGATGAACGATCACTGACAGGCATATGAGTGTCAATTAAGCATGCTTCTTGTTGTCATGGACGCTGATAAATATGCATCACTAAACGGGTGGCGCTATGAATGCGGGGACAATATAATCCCTAATGGGAGGCTAAGGTAAGTATGCCATCTTAAACTTCCTGATAGTATAAAACTCTGGTCAGTACAAATCACCACTCAGTCAGCCAAAATATATGTTTAGAAATTAATATAAGAATGTATTGCAAATTATATGAGCTATGAAATATGACACTGTTTTTGGTTGCATATGCCACTAAATGTCAGCTTAGGCTGTTTAGCTACAGCAAATGGCTAAGTAACTTTATTCCATCTCCCAGCTATGAACCAGCTGAATATTGTGGATGGTGCTAATAAATGGTAACTGTAAAAGTAAAGTAAAGTAAACAGTGTATAGCAGTTAACAACAACTTAGCCTCACCATTACGGGAAACTCACATGCCATATGGGATCACACACGGTCAGCCTGAACACTGCAAATTACCATGCATCACCATGCATCACCACAAATCAATACCCAAAAGACCAATTCTACTATGGCACCATATCACATCACCAAACAAGGTTCAGCTGTCGCCGAGACACCCACAGAAAGCTCTGTATAAGTTAAAATATTGGCCAGCTGTTGTACAAATAATGCAAACTGATCACGTGCCAGCCTGAGAAGCACTTCCAGCAACTGCCACTTTCGCATCATAAAACTAGTCCCTGGGCTATCGTGCAGCATTGCTTGTGTAATCCTACATTTAGCCGTTTTGGTAAAACTCCGACTTTGCTAGATGGACGGAGACACGATGACAGCAAATACCGTGCTAGCAAAGCGTCGCACAGTAAACATTCTGCTACTCATCTACACATTAACATTATAATTTTCTTATTTTCTTAATTTTCATTTGCAGTGAATTGCGGGGGCGGGCACCATATGGCACATTTGTTTTTTTACTGATTTGCGGCGACTTGTGGTATTCAGGCGGTGATGCACGATGCAATGCGGCGCGGGGATGGTGCAGGGCAGATTTGTTTTTTAGCGATGTGTGGTGGTGTCATAGGGTAGGATTTTTTTGGGGTAGATTTGCGGTGATTTGTGGTGATATGCAGATATTGCAGTGTTTAGGCTGACCCGATCATACAGTGTTACCTGCCGTGGAGCGTAGTAAACTCCTACTATCAGGAAAACCTACCTTCTGTACTGGACACAACGGGCAATCTAAACATCGAGGAGATGCCTGCAGGACGAGGCAACTCATTTGCCGACGGCGGCTTATTAAACGCTTTATTCATAATGGTAACAAATACCTGTACCAAAGTTCATATCTGCCAAGGTACATCTAGACCATGAACCCAGTATAGGGTCTGCTGCACCCATGCGGAGATTGCAGACATAGTGAGTTGAATACAGCTAAGTCCTACGTAAAATAATCCATTTGTCTGCACAACAGCCCCGGAGGCCATAGGAACCACATCAGTAACAAGAGTTTGCCTTACTTTACCTTACCACAGTGGACTATTCAGCACTAATACTTGCGAGACCATGGTATTGGTCTTGAGACACTCTCCAGACCAGAAAATGTAGCCTTAGTCTTCTTGGTATCCATGTTTTGGTCTTGTTTTCGTCCTTATGTATGTGTTCACCTTTGCACACTCTGCATAATGCATTAATGCCACACCATTAACCAAGGTTAAGCTCAATTAAGCATGTTACTTGAATTGCATCCAGTAACATCCACTTTTTACCCAAAATTTACCTCTGATAATGCTGTATTTATAGGTCTTTATATTATACTTTTACGCTTTGCCGCTCCCAATTACATTCGGTAGGGGGCGACACCGTCTACAGTGTGGTATATGTATTACATTTTGGTCACGTGATACTGTTTTGTATACTGGTTTATTGCTCTTTTTAACCTTGTACCCACCCAACGCCCCATCTTTCCTCCCCATCCCGATAGACTTGTCACAGGCTGCGCGGTAGCGCCAGCCCTGTGTTAACGGCGACTGGC
>Ga0209780_1004939_pt1 | contig 10422 bp, 5 predicted proteins | sample WorMetexBAHAMAS2_FD_187384 | JGI IMG/M metagenome (GOLD analysis project Ga0209780, IMG submission 187384) | Marine gutless worms symbiont microbial communities from Max Planck institute for Marine Microbiology, Germany - Inanidrilus exumae... | ecosystem: Host-associated > Annelida > Digestive... | reverse complement strand
TTACTTTAACTGTCTCTCCCTTACTCCAAGTGTTGACAGCATTAGGGGTTTTGTGTGCATGCTGCCGGTTTTGCAGCGGCTCTGCGATGCTTACGGTTTCTAGTAATTATCTATTTTTCAAGTGCACACATGTTCGGAACAGTATTGACAACATATGATTGATGTACACGTTGAGTATACATTATTGATATCTAAATTGCAATATTGTAAATTATAGCCGATACACTTTTAAATGTATGATTGTTAAATGATATCCTCAATGATTGTTGATTACCGTAAATTTTATACTGGCTCAAAACGCCTGAGTTTGGTCTAAAATGACTCTACATATGTCCTTACAACGTTACATTCAAATAAAATCGAAATAATAACACGAAAAATAAATTCCCCATACCCGAAAACCCCCGAAACATGGTGTTACACACTTTTCTACGACTTTTGGTTGTCCGGTTATTGTCGTGTGAGACTCCGGAAAGCCGCCATCTTGGATTTATCCAAAATGGCCGACATAAAGGGAGCCCAGCTTGGCTCCCTCGAGAAATTGGTAGCCGATGGTCATATCTAACTCTGGTCCAAAATGGTGCTTGTGGAAGAATTTGAACAATTATATGACTAAGCCCCCTGACTAACTATACTAACTAGCAGTAGTAGAACAAGGTTGATCTAAAGTCTGCTGTTTGGCAACTGTTGTGGCGCTCCGCCGCGGAATTCCCGACTGGCGCGACCTCTGTCGCTCGCTTATGATAAATCTGTTTAGTTTCTGTCGTCACACGAAAACACAATTTAGCGCTAAGTACTTGCACTTTACGCATTTCCGCAGCTTGCAGCTACGCACGCCTGCACATTGCCAGTTGTGGCGTCTCCGCTCTCTGCCATTCTGCGTCCTGTCTGCAGTATTCGCAGCCGCCGGGCCAATAGAACTGTTTTTACCGTATCGTTTATGCAAATTTCGGTCTTAGTGGCGCCCGTAGTTCTTTACTAAGTCTATTAGACCCGGATGGGCTCCGGAGTGTAATGCGCCCTGATTCATTTGTTGATTTCGGCGCTAATATAAATCGTTTACTAACTTTACTTACGTCGCCGTATAGAACAAGATGCATTCGAAGAGAGCAGACGTCGCCCCGTGCCGCCGTCTGGCGATTGGACGAAACATAGGCGTCGTCTCTGGTTCTGCCCATCGCTCTGTTATGTGAAAACATGACGTTATCCACAAAACCGGAAGTACATACTACATAGTATATCACGTCGCCGTCAGCGGAGGACTAAGCCATGGCCACAGGTAACATGTACAGAAAATTTGGTGAAATTTGGACGTGTGGTGTTTGCGGACAGACAAACAGACAGACAGACATACGGACACGAACTCTCGCGAAAAGTTTGAGTTATGTCTTAAGACTAGGCTCTTCGAGCGTGTCTACATGTAGGAATTGCGCCTCTGAGAATTAAGTTTTAAGGGACGCTATATAAGTGCACGATTTGATTTGATTTGATAATACTTTGCAAGTAATGAAGTAATGAAGTCGTTTAAGTATAAGGCCAGGCCAGGCCAGGTTTAAAAAAGTGGAGTGAACAGTGGACGGAGTCGAGTAGCCGAAAGCGACAAGGGATTTGGGGCGTTGGAAGGAGGATCTTCCCCGCACTAGGGGTAGACTATGGGGAGGCTATACACCGTTTCCAGGAAAATATTTTTCCCTTTGAATTTGTGTTTTGGTGCATTCTGAACCGTATCTTTGAGTTTTTGCATCAGTCTGAGGAGCACCCTCTGACAAAAGTGGGGGACATGTCTACCCATGCACCGGAGTCCCAGTCCACCCGGAGGCGACGACCCCGTTCATCTGCGTGTGGCGTCGCTGCAGGAAACGGTCTGATCGACTTCGACGAGTTCTGCGAGATGATGTCTGGCCGGCTGCCGACGTCGGCGGCGGGCGTCGACCAGCTCGGCGGCGACTTCCGGTCGCTGTTCATGGCGTTCGACAAGGACAACAACGGCTACATCGACGCCGACGAGCTGCGTGAGACCATGGCCGCCGTCGGTCTCCAGCTCTCCGACCGCGACGTCACGATGATGATGAACGCCGCAGGTGTGCCGTCAGGTGGTCGCATCTATTACGAAGGTGAGTCGGTTAACTGATCGCGTTAGGGTTTTACTTCCCACTCGACACAGAATAGATAATTTCTGAGACGTTCTTCCCAGCCAATCTCTCGGCTTAGTACTGAAGAAACTAAATCAAAACAACAAAAGCAAGCATCACAGGAATAAAATGACCTAACCTGATATAAAAAAACAAATAAATAATTTTTAAAAAAACAAATAAATAGTAAACCTAAACATATACACAAAAACGAGATCTAAACCAACACGCAAATTTAAGAACCGTTCACATGCGTATATGTATCAGTGTGCACAACTGTCGTAGTCGTACGGAATAGTTTTACAGCACAGAATAGTTGTGATTATTTCCCTTCTAAGCTCGAGACAATGAGACAATCATCAAAGCTCAGATGCCGTCTGTTGGCGGGAGGCGGCAGGAGAGTCAGTTAATTGATTGCTGCCGACTGTTCCGTTACTTACAGGGACGTCTTCCTACGTAGTAGCTGAGATTAACAACGACGTTGTTAATCCCAGGGCTCACCGTACGTTATGCCATATCGTATCTGAACTGGCGTTAAACGTTGCCGAAAATTTGGGTAGATACCTTTCTTCTGCGGAACGTACATCCCAGGGAAAAGTCTTTAAGTTGATTCTAACGGTAAACGTGGAAACTAGACATTCCGTAGGGGGGATCATTTGGCAGTGAATTTCCGGCGACCTTTAATCATTGCATTGTGTACTCATGGCGGCCTGAAGTTGCAAGATCTGGAAATTTTGTGAGCAATTTTTGCGTATTTTGAAAAAAAATGACCCCATGTGGTAAAAGTTTCAAAATTCTGTTACGGAAGTTTTTATTGCCTCACCGATCGACGTTGTTACGTTCAAATGTCGTAATTTTTACCTGACCAAAAAACAAAAGTTCCGCTGCCTCTCAAACTGTCGCTACTGCGGGGATCACGCCCAAAAATCTACCAGGGCCATCCCTCAACAATGTGCTCAGATTGTTCCACATTTCATCCAAATCAGTTCACTTTCGGTGGAGTTATAGGCGAACACGTGAAGACCGTTTTTTGCCCCGTAGAATATTTTCATAATTTGCCTTGAAGGCATTCGAGGCGAATAATAAATAAATGGAGTAGAAAATTAATTTATAGCATACGACACCTTTGAACGTCATGCGTCACCGACATGACTGTTGCATGTGCCATCAATTATGACGTTAATTAGGTTTTTTGATGGCAATTACTAATTTTAAAATTTTTACAATTAACTTGCCTAAGATTAATCATAATTTTCAGTTTAATTAGGCTAAAAGACTCAACTAAAACCAGTTTACACTGTTACACTTTATAGAATTTCAAGCAGTTCGCTGTTACTTTATATCCAATATAACTGCAAAATCTGGCCTTGCGTGTAAAGGGCATTAATAACATTTTAGTGAATAAAATTTTTAACTGTTAACATATTTTAACAATTAATCACACAAATACGATACGATACGATACGATACAGTAGATTTACGTGCGCACAAAAGCTGACGAGATGGCCAGCTTAATCTAGCGCACGGCCCAGAAACGAAAAATAATGAATAAAATAAAAATAAAATTGTAAATTGTGAGCCCTAATTATTTATAAAACAGAAGTGGAATATACGTCAAAATGACAAACAATTTGAGAATGCAGCACAAGACTCGGACTGCATCTGTTACTTCTGACTCTGTTCAGCTGGTGATTTCTAAGTGTGGATCACCACACTTAAATGAAAGTTTGCAGTAATTGGCACTTGCAATTTATGTTTTAAAATCCGTCGGTCAACACATCGGTGAATTTGTCACGTGAGGGGTGCCACACCCCTGGCGTGACAAATTCACCCACGTGCATGTTGACCGACAGATTTTAACATATAGATTGCAAATGCCAAGTACTGCGAACTGTACGTTGGTCACGTGGCGCTTAGCGGCGCGGCCACATAACGGTGGTGACAGGACTAGGAGGGATGGCGGCTGCCGCGTTCAGAGATGTCCCCAGTGGCGGGTACAAGCCATCTCGCCGCAGAGCGGCGTTATGGCTTGTGGTAATTATAAATGGACAGGTGTTTTCCTAGAATGTGTTCATTTAAAGTTTGTCGGCCTCCACAGACGTAGCACTGCCGCAGTTCTCGACCGCTTCTGGTGAATTTGTCACCATCACCAGGTGGCGCACTTGACAGAAGGCCATTGACGACAAGTTATTATTCGCCCGAAGGCGAATATTGGAAATACTCTGCGGCGCAAAAGAACGGTATTGACACGTTTGGCTGTAACTCCGCCGAAAATGAACCGATTTGAATGAAATCTGGAACAGTATGAGACAAATGATAAGGGGCGTGACCCCACAAATGGGTGAAATGTTAAGGGTCTGTACTTTTTAGATAAAATTTTTTTGTCGTTTCTTTAGCGCAACTAGGGGTCAAACCGCAGGACCGATTTTGACAAATTATACCTCAAAATGCGTGTTTCTGGGTGAGCTGCATTCCTAGAGGGATAAAAATACACAAAGTTTCCGTTTCCTCTCATTTTTGCCCCAAAAACACCCGAAAAGGGGCATGAATAGGCATTTTCCAGCCAAACGTGCATAAAATTTAAATTCACATATCTTCAAAATTACACAGCCGATTCCAGCCAAGTTTTGCACAACGATAAAGACCGCCAAGTACTCTTCATGGGTGGTCCAAATTGCGCACAACAAATCCAAGATGGCGGACGGCCGCCATCTTTAAAAATTGAAAAATTGCCATATCTCAGCAACCGTTTGACCGATTTTGACAAAATTTGGCAAGATGATGCGTATTGGCGCCCTGCACCAACTGACGGTTAAAATTACGTATTTTTGAAAATCCAAGATGGCGGACGGCCGCTATCTTGAAAATAAAAAAATCGTGATATCTCAGCAACCGCTTGACCAATTTCGACAAAATTTGGCATGCTGATGCATAATGCCCCCCCTGCATCCGATCGGCCATTAAAATTTAAAAAAAGTGGGCGTGGCCTAGGTCACGTGAACTACTTTCTACATTTTGGGACCCCCTCTATAGTAACGTAATTGTAGCTACAACAGCAAAGTTGGTACGTTCACATCCATCTGACGCTGCATAACGTGCGCTTGTGGCAAGTAGGCCTGCTCAAAAAATGAACACATCATGTAGAACACTTTGCAAATGGTAGCCTAATATTTCAAACACTCCTCTCACTCAGTACAGTTTGTTATTGTAAAGTTATCACCTGGCTGTTGTGACCAATTTGCCCGTGACCCGTCGCCGATTCTCGGATCTGTTAGGCACTTTGTATATAACTGTGATTTAGCAAGCTAATCAGTTATTATGTTTTGTGGTTGTAGACTTCCTGAAAATGATGACGCATCAGTTAGGACAGTTATCACAGTGTTGTGCGGTATGTATATATAGACAGATGATTGGGAATGTAACTTTATTAACTCTGCCACAACGTTTCATAAACCTGTAGACTCATTGCACTTGCATCACACTCGTGTAATTGTGTACGCGTTTTATTTAAGCACACCTCGAGTTGTAGCGTTGTTTGTCTTTGTCGACATCTTTCGTTGAGATGATGGACTTGGTGTTTAGTCAGTTTGCTGCAGTCTTCTTCTGAGACAGTCTACTGCAGAGCAGTACTTAATGTAAAGTTTTACTGTTTTATTCGAGGAGCCCGTTTTCCTTTTACTCTTTTTTGTTGCCTCGAACGTGCCTAAATCACGGTTTTTTGTAGTCTTTAGCATGGTCGTATGTGGTGTTGGTGTTGATGTTTATTATAGGACTGTTCCACATCGTTGTCTGAGAACAGCCACCGAGATGACTTACGTGGTAAGTTGTCTACAACCGTTAAAGCTATTTGTCAACAGCCGTCGTCGGTCATTGTATCATTTATTGTATGATCACGTATCCCTATAAATGTTCAAGCCAAGACAGTTGAGTAGATGTTAGTGATTGAACTATTGAAAACTTAGAGAAAAGCCCTTAAGGTTGTTGTCTTACTCAAGGTCACATCAACCACTTTAACAACATTTTCGTCCTTTGACCTTGAACCTTGAACTTGTAATGACCTTCACTTTCAAACAACTTAAGGTGAACCACCGTGCCCAGTACTTTGGTCAAAGGTTATTACTCATTATGTTTGAAGGTTATTGTCCGCACACACATAGACACACACAACCAACCGTGACCTTGACCTACAAACTTGACCTATATAGGATCCAGATGGACCACCATGCCAAATGATTAGGTCAAAGGTCATTACATTCGAAGGTTGTTGTCTGCACATACATACAGACACACACAACCGACCAGTTCCTGTCCATGATCAGCAGTGTGGTTGGTCAATATCGACGTTGCCCATTTAAAGGACGGAATTGTTGTCATTAGGAGCATTAATGCTGTTGAGTGGAATGTTGTAGAATTGTGCGAAGCATTCTCGTTGTTTGATAAAGACGGAGATGGACAGATAACAGTGGACGAAGTGACGCAAACAATGACGTCACTGGGGATCGATGTCCAACTGTCTGACGTCCAAATCATGGTAGATCAAGTTGACATTGATGGTCAGCATTTAGCTCAACTTGTTTGTACTTTGCATAATTTGTATTACTGTTAGTAGAATGTTTGTTGCTTAAAGTATTTCCGTTTCTGTATAAAATGTGATATATGTCAGCTGTCGTGTTGAATAGTTGTATTGTTTGTAAAAATATAGGTAAACTGAGTAATGTTAATTTTTATAAGACGTCAGATCAGTGGTCTAGGAGATAATTAAGATGTCTGTTAGTGTTTATTATATATCTTTATTTCACCAAGAACATGGTAGCAATTGCAAGAAAAAATACAGACATGCAAGCAAACAAATAAACAATCTCAGACAGTCTGATTTGATTCTCAACTGACAGGAAATGGCTCAATCAGTTTCGACGAGTTTGCCATACTGATGCGGTCGTACAAGAGTTACAAGCTGGCGCAGAGTTGTGAGAGTCTAGCTGGCGATGCTCTTCTGCGCGAGACTTTCGAAGTATTTGACAAAGACCACGACGGATATCTCAATGCAGAAGATCTCCGGTTTGAATTTGTACTGCCTTGTTTCTAATTGTGTCACAAAAGCATCCGTTTCTAAAGCCTACACGGAATCCGTTCTACTGTTTTGGCAAGTCTGTGGCTTTGCAAACACAATGAGCTATGCTGGATGAACTGTACTGTAGGAAAATGCTTATAATAATGGGACATTAAGTACACTGCAGTTTAGAAGCCAATAGTACTGGACATTCAGTAGATACGTTTTCCAGGGCGTGACATGATTTGATGCACATTAGTTCACCCTCACTAAACGCATAGTGCTGTGCTTTATATAGCACATTATATATATTTTAATCACATTGTATCCATTTGTGTTGTTTGTGGTTTGTAATGCCATCTATTGGCTTCACAGTATGCATGTATGAAAAATATAATGAAAGTCAAGAATTGAAGAATATATAAACCTCTTGTCACACAATTACAAACAGTGAATACAGATATGGCATTGATGCTGAATGCTTTTGTACGATCGTTTGAGCATTTGTTCATATTCATTGTTATAAGGGCTTGTCATCATGAAATAGCAATGCTATAGGAAGGTTGCTGTGGTCTAGGAATACAATGAAACAGCTTGGTTTGAGTCTTTCTGAGTACGACGTCCAAGCTATGTTGAAATCCGTTGGCGTCGGGCCACATGGAAAAATCACATTCCCAGGTATAATTTTGTACATATTTATATCTGCTTAGCATTGTTGCAGCTCCAGTAGGACAAAACTTTGTTTTGCTGAGGGCAGAATGCTGTAGCCTGATGCATCTTTGAACTGGTTCGAAAAAGTGCCTTGCTTCACACCTACTTCAGTTGCACTGGGTGCCAGTCTGTTGGCATGTTCCGTTCAACCTGTGATGCATGTTTATGAAAGTTATCCATCGCGATGACTGTTGTACAGTTTACAGTCTGTCTTACTCTTTATGTACTGACAGTAAATTGTCACACTTACAGCTTAGCACGCGTGATTTTTCACGTGCTTGACTCTCAGGTGCCTAGGATCTGTGCTGAATTAAACTCTTTTAGACTTCTGAAAGCTGCTGAAAATTCATCATTTTGATGTATCCTGTTATTTTGCCAACGTATAATTCTCCAATTTTTAGGTCGACTCTTCGACAGAGTCGACCTAATAAAGCCGGTATCAAATGTCCGTCTGCCCGTCCGTGTGTACATACGTCCGCCCACAAAAAGTTTTTTCGATTTCAATGAAATTTGGCAGGTAGGTATTGGTCGATGAGTTATGCACGACGGTATGCAGTATGACCCGATCCAAGGTCAAGGTCACGAGCCCTTCAAAGTTGGAAATTCGGCCGTTTTTCAAAAGTTATCTCCTCCGTCATTTACAACTGACCAGGGATTCCTAAACTAGGGCACAATATCTAAGTTTGATCAGGCCGGATTTTTGATATTCGGCCTAGTTTTTGTGTCACGTGACTTTGAAGTTGGCACAAACGTCAGTTGCAAAGAGTCGACCGTCAGTTCCCATATGGGGCTAATTTTTGTTTTTGCTGATTATGAGATGCATCTGTGTTTATGTTGTAAGTTTTAATAGACACACCTCAGGTTCATGATGATGATGATGATGATGACGATGATTATGATGATCCTACTATGCCACCTGACAGTGTCAACAAAGGCATTATGTTTACGGGCTGTCCAATTGTCCTGCTCGTTCATCCGTTCATCCAGCAGACATTGTTACCGTGATATCTCAGTCTCATGAATTCCTTGAACAGTTTTGAGAAAACTGACAGGGAATATTCATTAGCCTCTACTGATGACCTGATTAGATTCTGGAAATCAAAGGTTAAAGATCAAGATCACAACAGGCCCGCCGAGGTGGCAAAGGCATCCACATAGTCCAGCTTCTAGTAGTAGTAGTAGTTGTTGTTGTTGTCGAGCTACAAATTACAGGATTTATTCATAGTTCTGTGTGTTTGCTTTTATGTCTGTTGATGCTGTGTAGATTTTTGCCAGATATTTTCTTTCACAGGATCACTCACAAAAGGCGTATGTTGCTTTATTTCTAGTATTTTAGACTGCGTTTTGGCCTTAAATGTTTTGTTATTGTTGATTGGGCATCGGAAGAGTATACGGCCTGTAAACATGAAGCTCAGCAAAGGGTCCTTTCTCATGTTTGAAATCTTGTCAACTGCTGCACAACAGTACAAAAAATCCCATTTGAAAAGGTTATCAATAGGTGAATGACCTTAATGGTCACTCACGGTCATCGGAATTAGTTAATTAGTTACTAAGGAACGCTTATAGGAACTCGTAAGCACTCTATCGAATAGTGCTATTGTTAGTGACTTTGAGTGATCCCTAACCACCCCAAACTACCCCATTATTGATATTTTCTATAGTTTTTCGTATCTATACTGAAACAGCTGGACTATAATTGTGCAAATTATTTGATGCGGCTTTTTGTCAAATTCTTTGACCGCTTGTCAGTGTGTGGGTTCAGTGCGCCGGGTCCCTTCAGTGGTTTGACGCTGTTGATTGGTTGACAGGAAGGGCATCGGCTCTGCAAAAAAACTGCACCCTTTGTCCTCTGGGTTTTTATTTGGAACAACTGGAGGAGGAAAAGGAAAATAAAGAGATCAATCGACGGACGTAAGTTCACCTGGAAAGAGGCCGTCAGACCAATTGTATGTGCGTGTGTGTGTGACTACAGAAGAGACCAGATATTGAGCTTTTTAACGAGTCTTGAAAGCAAGTCACACTGCAGTTGTTTTGTAGAAAGATTCTTCGAGTAAATCTGTTCACAGAGAAGCTACAAAGTGTGAACCGGACAGAAATGATGGTTAATATACTTATTTATGTTTTGAGCCTGTCCGAAAGTTTATAGTTGACACTACATTATTTATTCCAGTTAACTGTCAATATTATGTTATTAATTCAAATTTTACGCCCTAACATAGCAACACATTAGCATGAGGAGAAAAAATTATATTGTTATTTCTGAAAATACTAGATCAGCTGACTTCAGTCATCAGTGTGCCAGAAGACTCGCCAGTTGTTAACACCAAACTTGGCTACATTTAGCTGTGTACATGGTTCATTTCAAACTACACATTTATGTTATAACTCTTTTTCTTGTTCATTACTGTTATCAGCAATTTAATTTTTTAACTATAAAAACAAAAACTGGCTTCAGTTTCTCTTTATTGTAAAAGCCGCCGTTCTAAAACAGCAAATATCAAAATTTTATCCGCAAATTCTAAGCACAGA
>Ga0209780_1004938_pt1 | contig 10423 bp, 7 predicted proteins | sample WorMetexBAHAMAS2_FD_187384 | JGI IMG/M metagenome (GOLD analysis project Ga0209780, IMG submission 187384) | Marine gutless worms symbiont microbial communities from Max Planck institute for Marine Microbiology, Germany - Inanidrilus exumae... | ecosystem: Host-associated > Annelida > Digestive... | reverse complement strand
AGCTTAGCCTACTCGCCGTAAGTGCGTCTGTTTCGGCCCTTTCGGGTCCCGGTCGGGACCCGGGATTGACGGTTCGGGTCTCGGGATTCAACGTACCCGGGTATTAACATCTGGGAGGTGTGAGGGAACTTCCCTCACACCTCCCAGTGTCCACCCCTCCACTAAGGATCGTCGCTATCAGCACGCCGTTTACCTGGTCCTGTGCAGCAAGTGTGGGAAGACTGTACTGCCCTGGTAATGACTGGAGCCGTGCACGGGTGGCGACGACGTCTGAGCATGAGCTGTTGAGCGTGGTCGACTGAGTGAGCAAGAAAAGCTATTCTGACATCTAGCAATAATAAAAAGACCATCCCCCGCATTAGCATGCCATCAACGACGTTCGAATGCATCGGTGAGAAGTTTACATAAGACTTCAGTCTGGCATCACAAGTTCATAACGGATACAATGGTGTCCAGCAACTGCTCGGATATGGGTGTATCCGCACACTGGCTGGACGACAACTTTGGTATCCACAATAAGTGCCTGGAAGTTTGTCCGACGCCGGGTGGCCACACTGCCAACTTCATTTGATGTAATTAAGCAACAGTATTACGAATAGATGTAAGCCTAACGAATTCATAAGTGAGCTGGCGATGGCCTTCAAGGTGGATGGGAGAGGGTGCTTAAACAAACATCAAGCCCCTATATGGGGCAATTACTGGCACTTCACACGTATGGATGGTCTGTAGAATGCACTGACCCACCTTGCAATGTGACACTAATTAGGGCTACTAATCGCCCATTGCTCTGTGTTTGTTGCTGACGCCAACAGCACTGAGCGCGACCTGTTGCCGACGACCGCTTTATAGTAGTGTGGAATATTGATTCGTTTGAGACGGAATTATCACAATATGGATTCGATGCTTTACGCCTTCAATATCACGATATTCAATACGATACAATGTATCGTGCCATCACTACTTTAAGGCATGCTTATCTTGGTAGTGGTTTTGACATATATTGTGATTTGTCAACAGTGGTATTGGTGATGATATGGACGATGGCAGAGGTGCTGCTATAGGTGGCGATGGTGATGCAGCTGATATCAAGATTGAGTGATTCTTCACCTGCAGCCTAATGAATTAACAGACCTGAGTTAATTGAAGTTAAATGTAATGGAAGTTGAGTCCATTAATGAATTTCAAGAGTAACTCTAAAGTTAAATCGTTAATGAAATGTTAAAGTTGTTAGGCTCAATTAGCAATTAGCGTATTGCCCAATGTTGATGATAGGCCTGCAATATAGGGATTGAGTTACTATGGGATACTAGTAGTCATACTGTAAGTGGTCTGAGGAATGGTCCTGTTTACAAGTGATCTCTGACTGCCTGGAAACGACCCTAAGTGGCGAAAGCCAGAATGCCCATCATGGCGAATGCCAGTAATGCCATACAGGCTTATGTTAGGGTAGGGTTAAGCCTGTTTGGCATTCCGGCATTAAGCACTCCGGCACATGCCTGACTGCCTCAGACTGTCCTATTTTGTACATTTTTGTTCGCCCTTCCTGTTTTCAGAATGAGATAGAGACTTGATACTTAGTGCATAGATGATCTTGGCAATGATAAATGCCCCCAGTAGGGAGGATGGTTATCATTACATGGCATTTCTGTGTTTTGTAACCTTGTCCCAAAGGACTGCTGAATGACGTAGGTTTTAGAAAGGAAACGCTAAAGTTTTTATGCTGAGGAATTTGCATTGTGCTGTATTTGTTGTGTAGATACATATTTGGAGTGCATTGGAAGCAGTTGTCCAGTTATTAGCAATGGAACCCTCAACTTCAGAATCCGAACAGGATGGAGGAGTGACCAGCGGAGAGGACAACTCATTTGAGCGTCCGAGTATGTCTAATTCAGGCAACTCGGAAACAGACAGCCAGTTTGCTGAACAAAATCAAGTGCCATATAGAACAAGTGCTTCCGCTGCCAATCTAGACAACTATGCAGGCATGATGATCCCAAGCAGCTATTTGCCGTTTATGATGCCACAGTCATATCAGTCTGCAGTACAGGGCACCAGTGCCATGGCAACAACAGCTATGCCATACGCAGCAGCCAATGCATTCTTCTTTAATCAGAACTCATTGGCAAAGGATGCAGAAGGTCTTCTGACCACTGGATCTCCATTGAATCTTCAGATAGCTGGTGGACAGACTGATCGACCAAGGATTGGTTCATCTCAGACTCATGGTGATTTCAATGGTGCTACAGTACAACAACAACAACAGCAGCAGCAGCATAGTCTGCCACCAGCATCACCATCACCTGGTATCCAGCATGCTCGTGCCTCTCCGCGTATTGTAACAGGGTCGCCATATGCATCACCTGCTCATCAGCCAGCACCTAGTGCCTATGCAGGTGTTGCTGCAGGTAATCCAAACCAGTTACCAGGCCAGAGTCGGTTTCCTGGAGATGCTGTCTATCCGAAGACGGATGGTGCACCTAAGCTTACAGATTATCCACCTCCACCAAAGAAGCCTCTCACTCCATACATGAGATTCAACAAATTTGTAAGTCGTTACAGTTGTCTGGTTTTGTATATTATGTATAGCGTTGCTGTTCCATGTCTTTTATTATGGTTTATTTTGTTTATTTTGTTGTGAAGTTTCTATCACTGGTGCATGTCTGATGTTCATCTGCACCATGCACAATTATAGTGTCACTGAAAAACGTACACTACATTTTTACAAAGTCATATAGCTGCCTGCAGTTTAGTTTGAAGTTTTGTTTTAGATCTCTGTACAATTTACATGTAACTGGTCTTTATTCTGCGTCATTGTCATGTTGAAATTTAAACACAGACCTGTGTATATTATCCACAGTGGTGTCAGAAGCAGAGTAAACATTTGCATGAGATGAAAATGCACGGGTGCTTGAGGAGCAGGAAACTGTTGATTTAATATACTGTAATTATGAGCACTGTGAGGCCACAGGGTGGTAACTGGTCTAGCAACACTTAACAGTGCAGACACTGTTTACAGCCAATTCTATGCTGTCACTTAGAAGTGCTGTCCAAAACCAGCTGATTTTTAACATTTTGTAAGCACATTGTTGTGATCATAGAGTATAAGTTTCATTTGAAACATTCTGACTCTACATCATTGTTTTGTGCATTTTGTTTTAAATGGCTCTGATGTATGCGGTGTTGTGATTTGCAGATGTGGGAAACAGTGAAGTCGAGCAACCCAAGTATGGGCGTGTGTGAGATTAGTGCCACCATTGGCCGCTTGTGGCGGGAACTTGGCCCAGAAGATAAACAGCGACACAATGATGAGTACACGCTTGACAAGGTACTGTTTGTGTGTCTGTCTCAGTAGCACTGTGTGTAGGGTAGAGCTGTTGAACCTGTAGACTGTAGAATTTGAAACTCGACTCGGTATTCGTTGACTTCTTACATAGACCGAGAACTAGGCCTACAGGCTAGCATGGTAGACGACCGATGGACAGCAGTGTACTGGCGGATATAGCACTTATAGGGGACCCGCAGAGTCAGGGGGAGGGGGTCGAACGTGACTGGCAAACTGTGGGAGCTGCGAAGCGCAAGCATGTTCTCACTCAGACTGTTTCTGTTCACTTGAACACCTGCAGAGTGTACATATGGCACTGAGTGCCGCGCAGCTTGTCAACTCATCACTTGCCAGTTGCTGAATTTGCAGTGTTGTTGTACCAACTTTGGGCACGTGACGGCGGAGGGGGGATGTATGTATACCCCTGTGCAGGCCTCTAATTGTCGTGCCATTTAGCCTGACCATGTGGTATGGATTGTCACCTGGCTGCCAGTGTCCCGCCCAACCATCTACGCTGCCACGCTGGGACTGGTGTCCCGGGCACTGAAGCGGCTGGCGCGGATATGGATTCTTTGATATACTGGCACTATACAAGGTAGATGATGATGATTATTATTATTATTACGAAGTGTTTCCAGGCGCTGAGTATTTCTTGTTTGATGGCGGTGACGTTCTCACGACGGCACGCTGCTTACGTGGAATAATTGTTTTAGTAAAGCTGTTGGTGACTTGTGCATGGACGTGCAGACCAGTGTAGCAGCTTCGTAAATATACTGAGTATTGAGCGGTGCAGTTGTATCTGCGGTTGAGTAAAGATTAAACGATACCAGAAAGTTGTTCACAAACATATATACCTATATATCTACTTACATACAGACGCTGGTGGGGGAGGTAAAATACAGTCACCCACGGCATTTTAAAGAGAAGTTTTTTACTGCAAAAATGGTGCCGAGGATGAAGATTGGAGACATTTGAGAGACCTATGGCTATCTGGGTACATGCAGAAAATGACCGTTAAAATTGCACTTCATAAACAGGGATGTTCTTTGGCCTGTTTCACACTGTATGATTGTGACAGGATCATGCGCAAGGGCAGTGTAGTGATTAAATGATGGGGAATGTTGTGATAGTCCGCGTGTGCTGGCATTGTATGTGATATATGCGTGCAGGCGAGGTATGATGAGGAGTTGAAAGTCTACCTGAAAATGACTGGTCTTCGCTCGTCTGATCTAGTCAAACAGAAGCCGAAGAAGTCGAAGCCGTCGCCGGCTCAGCAGCGTCGTCCGGCAGCTGCGCCAGCACCTGTGCCTCCTGCCGCTGCCGTACCAGCAGATCTGCACCCGCAGCAGCGACAGCAGCATGCACAGCTGACGGCAAATCAGCAGCAGCAGCAGCATCAGCAGCTGCAGGTGATGTTGTGATGTTGACAGGTTCATGAAACAGTGAAGCTGCTGTTAGCAGATGTCAACTGTTTGACTGAGTGTGCTGTGGACAACATGATTATAACTGAGTGTGTGTGCAGAATAAATGAATTTTAAAATAATAACATCAGTTAATAAATGAATGCAGTTTCATCTGTTCACATTGACTCCACTTGTCTGTGCAGAATGGCATTAGAGTGTTCATGTTGCTACCATTAGTATCCTATGATATTTTTAAATTGGATGATCTTTGTTATGTTTAGTGATGGCACGATATGGCCGTGGGGGAAATTGATGAATTGAATAACGATACTGCACAAATATCGCGATACGCTATGGTCCCAAAACACTCCGCCTTATTTAACAAATGTATGTTGCTACTTATGCTGTACGTACGCCTACGGTCAACAGTCTTTGATTAATGTAGCGTTCTCACTGACGTGTTCGCACACCATTGATGACCTTTGACGGCGTTTATACGTAGGAGACAGGACGTTATCAATAATCTGGCATCGATAGCTAGCTGACGATGCGCATTACTGGAGTAGTGAAGAATATCAATTTGTTTGAGAGGGAATTATTGCAGTATGGATACGACATGATACACCTTCAATATAGCGATATGCAATGTGATGTATCATAGCATTACTAGTTATGTTTAGAGTAATTGTGCTTTAAATGTCGGCCAGACGTGTTAGATTGATGCGCATGTGTGCTTACAGGCACTGATGGGTTTGCCTGGATCTCTACCGTTAGGCATGCCAGTCAGCTTTCAGAACATGAGTATGCTGGGCGGGTTTCCACAGATGTGGGCGACTGCGGCTGGTCAGCCGTATGCTGGTGGTCTAGTGACGCCCAGTCAGCTGCATGAGCTGTACGGTGGAGTGAACGGTGTGGATGCGCCGCCTCCGGCTCACAACCAGCAGACGTCGTCAGCTGCCAGTGATGCTCAGTCTTCCGCTCTGTACAGGTGAGAGTGACGAGTCTGCAACACCTGTACAAGGCGAGACAGTTAGACATAGGTCAAGGTCATGGAAATGTTAGGATTTAATGAATAGTCAACGAACTGTTAAGTGACATATGAGTTATCATTCTTGTCCATTGTAATGGTTGTTATCTGGGGTGAACCTGGGTTAGTCGATACATGCAGTTTCCTCCTTGCTGCGGAGGAGAACGTTCAGTGATGAGTGGCATGGATTTATTACAGTCGTGAATGCCTTCCTGTCACTAAGCCAACATTGTGAAAGCACTGAAAGGTGCTGAGAACATTGAAGCCATTACCTCATCCTTGTTGCTCTACTCTCAGACTCCTGAAGTAAGCGCCTTGTTTTCTTTACACTGGAGTTTTCCTTCAGGTCCTGTGCCAGTACAGCAGTTGCATTTGTTAACATTCAGTACTTTGACTGGACCACACTAGGTGGACTGAATGATGATGTGTTTCAGTTCATACAGTGACTGAAATGAGCACAGTTTGCTGTCTGATTAGCTTTGGTAACTACAGACGAATTCTGAATATGAAGCAGTTATACACATTCATGTAGGCACTTTTCCTGAAGTGACTGGATTTCTCTCTGTGGACTGTTATGGTTTGTTCGTGGATTTGCTAGTGCCTGCACACACTTAAGTGTGATGTACTTATAATCTTGCCTTATCAGACGGTGAAGATGGTTTCATACTGCAACAAGTGACACTTGTTTGTATTGTCTTAAAACCTGTAACATAACCTACCTTCATTGCCATTTGCTGATGGTCAGTATCATGTCTCTTACACCTACTGTCACTGTGACTGAAAAGTCTGGCTTTGTGTGATGTCTGAGACGTGATCGCTGTATTTTGATGGAGGTGTTGATGGTGACTCATAACCCAGTGACTTGCATTTTGCATAGATGCAGTAAAGTTATTCTGTTTTAAATTATGCACCCTGTTATTTTTGTCATAGAAAAAGCTTACTGTTTTGAAGTGATAAAACACATTAAGATGAATATGACCTCCTAAACACTAAAATATAAAGTATATGTTGTTATTATTATTTCTGCTGCATTTCTGTCTTCTTTTGTTGTAGTTGATTTGAATTGAGACAATAATGTGCTTTGATTTTTTTTGTTTCAGATATCCGCAGGGTTTCATGTAACTTGTGAAACACTACAGGTCTGTGTCTTACATTGTCATTTTGTTATTAACGTGACATCTGCTAGATTAAGGCAGCCCGAGGCTGGACTAGTAGTAGATTGGATTAGCAGTAGCTACAGTATGATGTTGTCAGTATCGTGGTGGTAGGATTAGCATTCAGGCGGTGTCAGTAAAAACCACTTCAGGAGTATTAAACTTCATCTCACTGCATTGCTGGAGCATTAGTCATGTCCGTATGGATGGTGTTTTAGCCACTACTGAAGTGATAATAAAGAACAAGAAGGCACAGTGGTGAAGTAGAACCTTGTCGCTGAGTACTTTGCTGGCCACACTGCTAGTATGGAAGCCCAATATGGGCTCCGCTGCTGGAATGTGTTGTGATTCGTGTGTTGATTTCAGTGCTATATAAAAATTGTTTGTGTGTTTACTTAACTTCTTTCCTTACTTCCTTATGCTTTTTTTACTTATTTACTTCCTTACTGGTTTACTTCCTGACTTATCTGTCTACTCCTTCCAGAATAGACCCATTCTGTTTCCAGGCCAGAGGTTGTAGGAGGCGACCAAACCTGGCTTTTTGTGTTAATTATATGCTGTGGTATATTTTGTTACGGATGCATGTTTGCTTTAATTGTGTTTGTTTTCGTTTTGCAGTACTAAGCCAAGAGATTGGCTGGGAAGAACGTCTCTGAAATGACCTATTTTGTGTCGTGTAGGACATAAGACCTCAATCAATCAATGCTAGCGGGGAAGAAATGTGATGCACGGCGGGTAATGTTGTGTGTTTGTGAATTGCAGTTTGGTGTTGGTCCAGTGGAGACGACGTGATGTTGTCAGCTACAGCTCAGTGAGAGGCTGACACTGACCAGCTGCTGAAGCCAGTCATTGTATTGCTCCACTGTTCATCTTCAGTTCTTTGCTCCTTCTGTACACAACTGCTGTCGCTCAGTGCGGTGTCTTTGCGCCACTTGAACGTTCTTTTTTGTGGTAATGCCTTAAGACAAGTGACGTAATCATGTCAGAGTGACTTTGTACATTTGATCTCGTCTCGTCACCGTCTTCGTTCTGTGCCGTCATCGTGTTCAGTACACGTCGAACGTTTCTCCTACTTGCACCTGGCATACTCTCAGAACGGTTGGCATCAGTTGTAAGTTATTGAAGGTCACCGAGTTGTTGTTAGTGTCGAGCCTTTATGCGTTTCACACACTCGCTCTTGTGTGGCGGCAGTATCATCATGTGTGGTCTCACTCATACATGTGTGTGTGTGTGTGTGTGTGTGATTTGAATAACGACACAGTATTAAGCATTTAGATAGTGTTGAGTAACTGACTGTGCTTTTGTGTTGTATTTGAACATGGGCGTCGCTTTCATCTCCCTGTTGCATAGTTTATTTATGTAAATTTTAGTGTAAAGATAATGGGCATGTCCAGACTGCCAGCAAAGTCAGTGATTACTCACTGGACGGAAAACGGCAGAAGCAGAGGAGTTCTAAAAATAGACATTCCGTCGGTGATTGATGTGTAAACAAAAGCAAATGTGTTGTCAGACGAGAAGTTAACTAATCACCACTGTTTAACTGAGTGTGAATGCTATGTAATAACTTAGAAGTGCATCATTTTCGTTTTTCTAACTGTCGAAAACAACATAGTTCGCAAAACAAACGTAAATAAACAACATCTATTTTTAGCACGCAGCAAAGATTCTTTCGCTGTTTCTGCCGCCGGCAGAGAAGTCATCGCTGCTTCACTGGACAGACAATTTCACAATTCTGCTGACTTCTCTGACCTGAGCACTGGCATTCTGTACAACACCAATACATGGGTCGCATATCATTGAGATTTGATTAATAATAATAGAGATATTTGTATAGCGCCATAGGGTCGTAACTTCAGAGGCGCTTGGGCCAGGTAGTGTGTTAGTGATAAGTAGGAGTATGAGAGAAAGCCTGAGAGAATGAAGAGGTGAGTGACTTGAGATTGACATATATGTCTTTGGTACGGACTACGTAGGTAACAATTTTTAGTCTGCATTGCCTGCATGTAATGCATGAGATGTAGCATATTGCTACAGATGTCACACGTAGCGTGGTCTGTGTGTCTGTCTGTCTGTTGGACATATGGGATAGTGTGCATAAGTGGGTGAACTGACTGAGATGATACAGAGGGGCTGACCATGTGGGTAGGTCCAAGGAATCATGTATCAGATACTGGTCAGGGTTGGACAAATCCATTTGCAGGTCGAGGGGTGATGAGTCTGCGATGCAGCCTTTTGTCAGATTTCTTTGGACGCTGAAAGCTGAGTGGTGTGCGTGAAGCTGATGTGAGAATTCCACGGCCTGGGTGGTACTTTTAGATACTGGAAGTGATTAATTGTTAGATAAAGCAAGGATGAGTGACATTTCCTGATTAGCGTCAGTGCTGTGTTTTTCCATTCAGTGTTTTGACACTGTGGTTAGTTGGGTGTCATGAAGGGCATTTGCCCCATGCAAAACCACGTCCAGTTCTATCTAAAAATGTTCTCTATTTTGGTACTTGGCGCAGTCTGGAGTAACTAACAGGAAAACATGACGACTGGTGAAGCAAGAACTGAAAGTAGAAATAGTGGCTTTGTAGTAAGTGTCCTAAATAACAACATAGTCCACACCATCATACGCTCTGGCTGCTGTTAGGATATTGTCATTTATGCTGTATTAAAATATGATATTATTATTAGTAAAAATTTCAGTTTTACATAAATCTTGAATTTTGCTGAAATCTGTAAAAAATGTTATTAAAGCCACAAGTGTGTGATTTGACCATTTCATAATGTACATTTACTATTATTATTCAGTATTTCTGATTTAATATTTGACTGTAAATTTGCAAATGTCAGTGCCAATAAATGATGCAGCATGAGCATCTTATCATATTTGGTTTAGCATAGTTCTCTGCTCTAATTGTCTTGATGTCAGCTGTTGCTAGTCGGACTGATATGAACAGTTACATCTGTCTGTACCTGTTGCAAGCATAAATTTTCAGTTTTATAGCAAGAAGTGACGGGCATGTCTGTATACAGCGAAATGATGCGTGTTCTGTGTGGCATGGTTGGTACTGTACTGTCAGCAGCTGTTGATACCACAGTCTCTTGTTTTTTAATTGAGTGTGCACTAATTGACTGTGCAGCTGTATGCAGAGCATCGAGCTGTGCCTTCATTTGCTGCTACTTACTCGTCTTTTATGTACATTGTTCATGTGTCGGCTTTGTTGGCTTGTGGTAATGACGGTGGTACAATTGCCTTCTTGCAGCGCAAGTGATCATTGAAACGCAATAACGGTATTTCGTATTTGAAAGATGTACATGTTAGTATTAATTTGAGAAGTTTCCGTTTACACTTTGTTGTTCATGATGGCTATTAAAGGGTTTGGCTGGATGCTTACTTCATGTGTTGTGACAAAGCACTGTCTGCCAGATAGACAGAACATGGGAGGCTCTAGAAATTTCTTTTAGAGGGAGCAGGGCAGGGACGAGGGCAAGGGGGGGGGGCAAAAGGTATAGGCCCTGTAGGGTACATCAG
>Ga0209780_1004937_pt1 | contig 10423 bp, 14 predicted proteins | sample WorMetexBAHAMAS2_FD_187384 | JGI IMG/M metagenome (GOLD analysis project Ga0209780, IMG submission 187384) | Marine gutless worms symbiont microbial communities from Max Planck institute for Marine Microbiology, Germany - Inanidrilus exumae... | ecosystem: Host-associated > Annelida > Digestive... | reverse complement strand
ACATAAATGGGACAGCATGTGCAGTGAAGCGTGTCATTTACAACAGACTTGCACACCGTTCACATCGGACCACTCAACACATAGGCCTACGCGACGGCCAAACAACTTCAACACTTTATCGTTACAGACGTCACCATCGTGTTCCCCGACCCCGATTTCCTATAGGATGAGAAAATTTCGGTTATTCGTGAACATTTAAGGCAGATATTGCGTTTTTCATTTTTGCATGGGTTTTCAGGACCTCTAGGTCAAAAATGGGGGTTTAGGGAAAAAATAGCAGAAGGGGTGGGGCGAAATTGACCCCAACGAACTCGTTCTTACTTTGGGGGTTTACACGTCTGTGTCCAATTTGGTGAAAATCAACGAAGAAATGCGACTGTGAGAGTGTCCACAGACGGACAGACACACACACACACACACGCACAGACGCAAAACGATTTTATTATCTGTCCCATGCTATATGCTATAGCTATGGGGCAGATAAAAACACTGTCAGAGTAGTATGCAGATATTTAATATTCAAAGAGAAGCACTTAGAAATTCCCTTGATGCCATAGATGTAACGATACTTGTTGATGCATAGTGAATTTAAATGTTAGCTCCGCGAGAGTACTTTATTTTAGTATAGTAGTATTTTAGTTTTTTTTGTATTTTTACGTGGCAACTGTAAGCGCAGTTTCTGCCTTGTTGTCACGCTGTTCATTTACTTTTTACATTACTTATTTATGTACTTTTGCAAATAAATGATTGACTGATTGTTAATATCTCACTTCTATGCTAATAATAACTGCAAAAATTATCAAGTGGTAGACAAGTTATGTTTCGTAGTTCGAGTTATCTTAGTCAGGTATATTATACTTAGGCGGTTACTGCCTGAGCGACATTATACTAAGTAACTATAATCTTAGATCACGGCGTGATGACCGCACTTTTTTTAGCTAACACAGACAGACGAAACTTCATACCCAGAATGATTTTTAAAGATATATACTAGTCTTACAGTAATATTATTCACTCTTTTATTGTACTCGGTTGCGGTTTCACAACTTATAATAAAGATTTGATGATGAAGTTGCGCAATTGAAAATAGGTAACGTTTTTTATACAACGTTTACAAATGTTTGTGACGACCGCGTTAGCCAGAAAGATGAGGTAGAGTCCTTAGGTTCATCAGCGTGTCCGTCCACTCCATCTGACCTTTGAACTTCAGTTTTTGTATATGTGTGGGTTATGACTGTAGCTCGTCTAGGATTGAAAACGAAGGTGATAGCGGCATAGGTCAAGGTCAAAGATCAATATCCAGCGCGTATGGTCTTTGTAACGCAGTGACGCGGTCGGTCTGAGCTCGATCCTCGATCGAGGATATTTTTTTACTTACTTATGTCACGTTTTTACGTTTTTAATTTTTACTTTAACGTTTTCGCGTCTATGACGACGTCAACGCAGAAGGACCGACAGCTTTCGTCGCAGTCGACGTACGTCGGATTAGAATATTTCGACGGAAGCCGTAGTGAAATTGGCACGCACACGCGAGATTAAAACGTTCATCGGCGACGGAGCGGGCCCGGCTAATTATTGCCCATTATTAGCGGTTCCACGGTCGAATGGGCTCGTTATATCTTGAACGGCGATCACGATCAATCATCGTGTGGATGCGCCAGACTCCTTCATCCGTCATCTGCAACCTGTCATCATCCGTAAAGATTACTCCACAACCCCAGACGACTTCGCCCACCTACCGTCTGTAGGCCCACTCTGTACACGCCACAGTCTGCCGCTATATAATTAACGATAACAATAATTGCCAGCGAACATGCATTCTTTTTTCAGATGTTCAGTTTCTGATGCCATATATATACAAGAAAACTTAAATTTTTAACGAAACTACAGTCTACTAAAATAGGTTTGTGCAAACGTTTTGTTAAAAATACTGTTGACGAACTGGCTACTGTACATGAATGTATACGCGTGATGACTACCTGTATATCTAGTTAAGTTAGTTAAATTATTCTGTTTTATTTTTTTACTATTTGTCTACCATGTTTGGTGAATAAAGATGATTATAATTGTGAAAAAAACGCGATTATTAGCAGTTATTTAAATCAAACTGTAGCTTATTATAGGAAAAGACTAAAAACTAATAATAAGTAAAAAAAGCCAGCACTCACATGAGTGAAAAAACCCTCACCGGCACTAATTTGTGATTCGTGACCTTGACCTTTGACCTTGTGACCCCAAAATAAACAGGTTTCCACCACTCATCGTGGAACAAAAAGTGCGTTAATTTTGGTGATCCTAGTTGTATCGTTTTTTGTGATATCTTGCGGAAAAAGACAGATACACAGACAACCATAAGTAGTCCAGGATCTCAGCATGCACACTGACACTGACATCAAAAGGTCGAAGGTCAAATCGTAACCCTAACCCTAACCGCCCGGCGTGTGTCTGCACGTCGACACGACTGCACATTACTCTGGTTTGCGGAGTGAAGAGTTTCACCGCATTTTAGACAATATGAAAAAAACTAAACAATAAAACGAGGACAGGAGTTTTGCTTTTTAATTAAATTTCCTAACAATTCGATTAAAACTCAATATGCAGTTATATTGACGCTCTTTCGATTTTTAAAAATTTATATAGTCACTTTATGAGCGATTTTATCTTTGATAATAATAGCGAAATAAGTACACGTGTCCACTACAGTAAAGTTTGAGGTGGCTGCCGCCATAGCATAAAGATTACATAACCAATGTGCTTATCTAATTACAGTTACAAGTTTAATGAACTAGAATACCCTAACTCGAGGTCGCACCGACCACTTTAGTACAGAAAAAAACGACAAATAACCAAGTAGCTGGTCGTTACTTATTTACAGTTTCAAATCCCGGTCTGCTTTTTAGTCGTGGTCGGCGCGTCTCGCCTTGTAACGTGCATCCGTAGCCGAAAAGGAACTTCTCATCCTGGACCGCGTGAACTCTGACCTGTGACCTTGACCTTTGCACCTGACCTAGACTGGGTCAAGTTCAGTCGACCTGCCAGATATCTAAATCAAAGGTCATTCCGTTCGAAAGTTATTGCCCGAACATACAGACATAGCCGAGTGCTCCATCTGGGCCACTGATATGGTGGTAATAAAGCAGTATGCGATCGGGTCTGCAACCGCTTCCTCCTATACTGTGAGCACTATAAATGTGTTCTACAAATTCCCACAAAACTGTCACGGCGACAGTTTTTACGCGTGCAGAAATCTCGGGCTCAGGTGGAATCGCGTAATTATCTGGCTGGTACGCTTCCCGTAGATGAAACGCTTCTATCTTCAGTTGCCGCATTGTTCGCGCTAGGTTTTCTGAAATACGATGCATCGCTGCCGACTCCGGCATACACGTTAAGCACCTCGTCACTATTGGCGGATTAATTCTACGCCACGCGAGAAATAATCTACCGAATGCTGCGACATCCAGGAAGTCGCTACTTCTGAGACAAACGCATCTGTCTTGAATACCCCCGACAGTCAATGGTTGTTTATATCTACAGCGACCGTTTGGGCGGCTGATTGATGTGGGTCAAAATTCCCCATTGGAATGGGCAATTTTGGGGTTGTCGGGCCAATTAATAGGCTAACATTGAGATTTTCTGCTGCGGTGTATGCAGCAAAATGGATCATTTAATTCTCAATAACAGCACGACAGCGCGACTGCTTCAGCCGACTGCAATAATCCCGACTGGTCCGTGTCACGTATTACATTTCCCCCTATGAAAAATTCGCCCCCTGCGATGCGGCCTTTCGTCGAAATTCTGACCATTTGTTTAGACCCATTTAACCCAGAGTGGCCAGCGATCCGTTTCTTTGCGCGCCACCCTATATAATCGGACTTTTTATGGCTCAGCGTGTAGTTGTATTTGAATCTGAGGATGCGTCGGAGCATCAGCGAACTGTACGAAAGTAATGCATTAATAGTGAGTCGGTTATGTCGATGGGCAATCGTGGTTCAACGCTCTGTGATGTCCAAGTATCGGCTCCAAGTGGGCTGTCAGTCGGGTGGCCATGACCCGGCAGTACATACCGCCAGTTGGTTACTCTGTCATGTAGTTCAGAGCGACGCTGTTGTCGACGGCTGGCACGTACGGATCTACGGACACGGCACGGCCCGCCCAAGTCGAATCCGATCGATGACGGGCGAGAGGACGTCGCGCCGCCGCCGCATGGCTGCTGTGGCGCGGGCGAGGCCCGCGGTGTTCGATCAAACACCACTCAATACCGCCTCTGACCGCCAAAGGAGCTGCCAGCGCGCTTCTGCCGGCTGTCAACGACGTCTCGGCGCAGCATATACATGCACAGACTGCGACGCGCTCGCTCCAGTGGCCTAGGAATTCCAGGATCTGTCTGCAGCTCAGTTTAGACAAAAGGCACATCAAGACCTCATGACATTCATGCGGGTATGATGTCAACATCTGTGATACATACCGATGCCAAGGTCAATGCCAATCAGAAATTAATTAACGAAAGGAAAGGAAAGGAAAGAAAGAGTATTTATATAGCGCCTTTATACATCTTTATTCACCAATATACATGGTAGCAGAAATAAGAAAAACAGCAACAACAACAACAACAGAAGGAAAGAGAGAAAAAACCTTACTATTGCACCAATGACTAGCATACCTTAACTAGCTGAACGTAGCTTGACAACTCATCCTTCGTCATAAATGCAAGAGTTTCACATATAATATTGCCGCACGAACAGAATTTTTGCTATGTATATCTCAAAGCGCTCAGGCATGGATCACACAGTTTTCCTTCGTAAGCGTTCACCAGATGGCGCCACTTTTAACTGAGTTAACAGACATCCAGTTGCAGCTTACTACTCATCTATCGACCCCGAGGGGATGAAAGGCTGAGTTGGCCTGGTTGGTTGACCTATAACGGAAGGTTTACCCAGATAAGTGGCTGAAATAGCAGAACTATTACAAATCCATAAAGGCCTAGTAGAGTCACAGTACTATATCAGGAAATTTATACTGACGAAAAAGAAATGTTTCTAGACGTTGACGGAACACAGGCAGAGAAGAAGTGATTGGATATCAGATGGCAAGGAGTTTCATAAAAGTGATGCAGCAACTGGTTGTTAGACGGAATGGTGGCTGTTCTTGGCTGCAAACTTTCCGTCCATCCAACTCAGGAGGCAGCCAATAACATATTTCTTTAATCACTTATAGTCTTAACTATTTGTTTTTATTATCCAATTCCAGCATAAAGGGTACTTAAATTCTTGGCTCTATTTTATATCTTTCTATTTTGCAACTGGCCATTTTTGCATGTGCGTAATCTGCAACTTATTATTTTCCACTTTAAGTCTTGGCTCAGTTTTTAGCGACTATGTCGTCTTTTAGGGGGATAAAAAAAATCAGCGCACAGCGTATTTTGGCCATGGATGCACCCACCCACCCATGCAAAGGCGCAACAAGATCTCAAGGGTTACTGGTGCAAAGTTCACGAAATTGTTAACAGACGTAGATGAATCAACGTCGATATTAACGCAATAATCGGCGTTGCGATATTCCCATCCGTTGTAAAAAAAGCCAGCACAAACAATAAAGGCTGGGTAATTCCAACTTGTCACCATCTCGCGCCACAAAATTGGTTGCCATGGCAACGTCCCTTGACCGAAGTTTACCAAATTTTAGCCATAGTAATTTTTTTATCGGCGGTGTTAACGCAACAATTCGCATGCTCCGTTTTGCTGCGTACACCGCAGCCGAGACTCCCAATGCTTTTCAATGGGCCAGACTACCCCCAAAATGTACCCTTTCCGAGAAGGGATTCTCGGCCGCATCTAATACATGGTTCCTTAGGCCCACGCGAGTCAGCCATACAAACGGCATCTCGATCGGTTCAGGCGTTTTTACAGGGCTCACCCGCGTGCCCGACAGACAGACCGTCAGACAGACAGACAGACAGACCACGCTACGTATGACATCTGTTGCGATGGGCCGCATCTATGCAATGCATGCGATAGCTCTTAAAATAACACAAAGTTCGCGAAAATAATAAGAAAAGACGAAGAAGAATAGGCTTATAGCACAACGAATTCACGTAGCCTGATAGTTGTAGCGACACACCATGGCCGATGAGGTAATCGTTTATGTGCATTTTAAGTAAGTAAACATTTATTTGTGCTCGACAAACGCAAGCATCACTGGAAAAGCATGGAGAAGCATGGACACGCATAATATCACTCGAAAATATATAACCATCTAAAACTAAACGTATTGAAACAAACACCGTAAAATAAAAGTTTTTTTCCCACAAATTATATTTACACCGAGGAAGGCGAAAAGTACGACCTCTGTGTCTCAAATCCATAGAACTACAGTGTTAATATTATCTGACAAAAGATGATAAAGACAGTGTTCTCATATTTGTACAAGCCTAAAAAGCCGAGCATCTGCCTCGTCAAGTAATTCGGCCGTGGTATAATTTGCGTCGCAAAACCAAACTTCCTAGCCCGTTTAAGAAAAGCACCCAGGCGTTCTTGTAGCGGTCTGGTGATGTGCCCTCCCAGGCTGGCAGTGCGCAAATAATACGGGACAATGAAGGTGTTCATATTCCTACTGTTTTCTCAATCCTGCACCGAGTGAAGGGAAGACATCGGGGGCTCTGGAGAACGAGGGCCGGGCATTACCCGCAGGACCGGCGGTGAAACGGTGGCGGGACGGCAGCGTGACGGATCGACGGCGACGAAACAGTGCCGGCCAGCTGACCACTTCTGACCCTTCGTTTGGCCCGAGGACTTCGTGGTTTTTGCGGCATATAGTGATCGATTTCGAGCGAGCGAGCGATCGCGTCGACCGCGTACCGATACGTCGGCGCACCGAGGGTCGATCGGGCAGAACGCATCGATCAAACCGGAATACGTCGACGATGCGCCGGCGTCACATAACGAGTGCCGTCGGATGCGCTTCTTCTTCTTCTTCCACCGATTGTTACGAGACCCAACCTGACGGTAGACTGTCAGGAGCATGACAGGAAGAGCAAGTTTACAATAATCAAAGTTTCGACTTTTTCACGGCGGGTACCTACCTAGTACCCGCCGTGAAAAAAGTCGAAACTTTGATTATTGTAAACTTGCCATTTCCGTCGTGCTCCTGACAGTCTACCGTCAGGTGGGGTCTCGCAATAGTCGGGGCATACTCCACTGACAGTCATAGATGTAGTTAATTTAGTTTAGTTATTTTGTTTCATTTTTCATTAGTTGTCTACCATGTTCGTGAATAAAGATAATTATAAAACATTTCATACTTTTTAGGCAGCATCGAAGCAATAGTTAGATTCGGGCAGACGCAGTAGCGTGGTCTGTTTGTATGTCTGTTGGTCACGTTCGTGAGCCCTGTAATATGGCTGAACCGATCGAGTTGTTGATTGGGGGTAGATTCAGGTAGACCAAAGGAACCGTGTATTAGATGGTCGTCCTTCATATCCTTGAAACGGGTGAAGCTAGGCACATGAAAGCGCATAGTGACTCTATTGAATTTATACGCGTCATTCAAAAGACGCTTATGCATGTATGTATGTATGTATCAATCAAATTTGGTACGCAGATTGATCGTGGTTAAGGCTATAAATTTTTCGCTTCCAAAAGCCAAATTCGCGGTCGCAATTGTAGCAATAGAAAAGAGCCAAATCCGTCTTTCAGATGTAAAACTAAAACACCGTTTTCGCTTTCAACAACAAACTTTTTTTAAGCATCAACTAGAGATAAATAAGTTATTGTGAGTGAGTAACGTGAATTCAGTCAGTAGGCCTACATTTCAGTTTTATATTGAATTGCATGTTGTAAATAAGGTTGTATAAAATGAAGATGTATACATTTCTGTTATTTATGTGTTGTGTTTTGTAGTCAGTGCTGTTATTTTGACGCTAGTGGATAAAAGTAGTCAAATTCGCGGAATTTGGCGGGAAAAAACACCAAGAATTCGCGAATTTTCGCCAATCCCGCGATGTCAGCAAAAAACCTGCAGCCCTAATCATGGTGACGCATTGTTAGTCACTTATTGTAAGCGGTAAGCCGTTTAAACGCGATTCTTCGAACATCTCTGCAGCAGTTGACAGCAACCAACTGACGTAGCGCGTCGCGCGGTCCCTCTGCGATAGTTGGGCCTCCTGTCGACTGTGCGTATATCCTCTCCTAGTTTGTCGATCATCAACCCCCATAGATTGAATCTATTTTTTTTGCTTCATTTGCACTTTGCTCTTAAATTCTCTCAATGGTATAAGAAAACTGTCCAATATCTGAGTAACAGTGCGTATTGTAGGGCCCACACTGAAGTGTGCATACCGTGTCCTAGAAGCTACTTAGCTCATGTCACGTTAATCAGTACGTTCTACTACTACTAGTACCGTGGTCCATAAAACGTGCTACTTTTTTACTATAATTGCAGTGTTTCTTGATGAATTTTATAATTATGCCCCTGTAAACAGGAAAGAACACTCAACAGAACAGTTATAAAATCTACAACTCGACGTTAACTGTGTCTTCAATTGTGGCAATGCAAGCTGCTGTACGCGATGACCCGGCCGACAGATTCCTGCAGGGCTTTCGATCGAACCGGTTGATACCGTTGCGTACGTACAACGGTACCAACCGGTTCGATCGAACGCCCTGCAGAATCAATCTGCGTATCATATTTGATGTGCCATAGCTTCACCCGTTTCAAGGATATGAAGGAAACCAAAACGTAAAAATAGTGGTGATTTGGGATGGTCGGATTACTCACGGTCATCGACAGTGATGCTATTAGATAGAGTGCATGCGACTTCCTATTTAACTTCTGCAGAAACTGTGTCTATCTTTTACCGTTTTGGGGATATAGCTCGTTAATTGTTGAAAGTCGCAAACTTTTCGTACCTCATGCGTATTTTTTGGCGACTGTGTTGGGGTACAACCTCCACACTGGAATTTCCTCAAAACGTTTGGCGTCAGAAAACTGGAATCTCTGGCGTCGTTTTTATGATACCACGTTTAGCTGTATTGATAGAAACTCCGACTTGTGACAAACAGAAAGACAGACAGACGGCAGACGGACAGACAGACGCAGGGCCACAGCATGTACCGCGCTGGCACAGCGTCTGGCACAGCGTTGCGCGGTAAAAGCCTGGCTATGCCAATGATTCAGAAAAGCAAACGTTAGGCACCTTTTAAAGTTGAATAAATTACTCTGTCGGCACAGCCCTATGGCCATCGTTTTCGAGTTGATCTACTCTCGATTCTCGAGTAACGGGTAAACTGTACTCACTCACGCTTGTGAGGGCTTTGTCAATCGAATATCGTGTGCTTTCATCAAAAAAGAATTTGATGTACCAATCGCTAGATCTTACACCGATCGAGCAACAGAACCGGGGTAGATCTCTTGGAGCACTATTTAGAACGACACCGTTACAACTCATAGTGTATTACCAGACGCAGCTATGGCATTTAGGTATCTGGCACTGGTAATGCCGGCTTTGTAACGGCAATCTGTGTACCATCGCCAAACAAACAAGGTGTCGCCCTAACGGGACGTAACACGACTGGCCCGCCGTCGCGTGTGCCCCCTGTGAGTTAATTGCGCCGCCGTGGAGTGTTACAGACGACAGACGACGACGACAAACGACGACGACAGACGCCAACCAACAAAACAATACTGGCCCCTCTACACTATGTGTAGGCGGGGCAATAACAACGTAAAAACTGTAAAAATGTGAAAAATATACAAGTGGCTTAAGCATTTTGGACAAGAGGCCGTATCGCAGCTGGGGGGATTTTTCACCGGGGGAAGTTAATGTGACATCGACCAGTCGGGAGCAACGCATGCGGCTGCAGCAGTTGCGCTGATGCCAGTATTGATTTTTGCTGCGTACACCGCAGCAGTGACGCATAATATTTTTTTCATTGAGCCAAACAACCCAAAAACTCTCCTTCCCCTTGGGGATCTGGATCCGCATCTAATACACGCTTCCTTTGGCCTACCTGAATCTACCCCCAATCAGCATCTCCATCGGTACCGTTCTATGCAACTTTCACAGAAAGTCGTCCAATGCTTGTCTTTACAATTTTTATTAGGGAACTCTGTGATGAGTCTCCCGGTAGAAAATATTGTAGATTCCCTTAGGTTTTCGTCAATATTGTATCCTCAGAACGGAAACATATTTCATTAGATTGTATTATTACTGGCCCGTCTACGCATAGTGTAGGGGCCAGTATTTTTTGCTCTTTGGTGTCTGTCGTCGTCTTTAACGCTTCACGGCAGGCCAGTATAGTTTCGTCCCGGTAGGGCGACACCTTGTTATTACGCACGAAGTAACTCGATGAAGTGAACATTGTAGTGAATGCGACGCATTTATGACGTCATCAAGCCATTAAATAAGTAAACTGTAGAGTATTCTTTG
>Ga0209780_1004936_pt1 | contig 10424 bp, 5 predicted proteins | sample WorMetexBAHAMAS2_FD_187384 | JGI IMG/M metagenome (GOLD analysis project Ga0209780, IMG submission 187384) | Marine gutless worms symbiont microbial communities from Max Planck institute for Marine Microbiology, Germany - Inanidrilus exumae... | ecosystem: Host-associated > Annelida > Digestive... | reverse complement strand
GATGAGTAGTAAGCTGCAATTAGATGTCTCTTACCTCAGTTAGAGGTGGCGCCATCTGGTGAACGCATACGAAGGAAAGGCAGGCATGGTGTATTTGCAGGTAAAACTGTGTGATCCATGCCTGAGTGCCTTGAGATATACATAGTATATAAAAGGCGCTATATAAATACGCTTCCTTTCCTTTTTTCTTTAGCGACAGGGCAGTCGTGATGTTGCTAGGTAGACTGTTTTACACTTAGCTCTAGCAGCAGTAAAGGCATGACCTGTGACTGTAGACTGATGGAAGAACGGAATGTCGTGCTAATGAGCAGAGGAAAGAGAGAAAGCCTGGGAGAAGAGGAATGTCTTTAGCCTAGACTTAAAAACTGTCAGAGTTGCTACTGAGAATAGTTTTCGGTAGCGAGTTCCAGACAGCAGGAGCAGAGCATCGGAAGGCGTGCTTTTTGCAAGTGTCGTTGTCATAGACAGTTGACACAGCGTCGTGGTGGCCGATCACAAGTTATGGCCGAGTTGTCGATCCTGGATTAGGCGACGAAGGTATGCCGGCGTGGACGTGTTGCGGACTTTGAACGTTAGCAGAGCCACTTTGTAGTCAAATCTCAGCTGAACGGGCAGTCAGTGTATCATCCTCAACAATGGGCTGGCGTGGGTTCTTCTTGGTGCTGGGAGAACAATCTAAGCTGTGTTGTTCTGCACACTCTCTAACTTCTTGATGCTGTAGCTTAGAGCACCATACAACACAGCATTGCAATAGTCGATCCTGGACATGATCAGAGTATATGCCAGCATCTGTGTGCCAGTTCCGTAGTCAGCAGGTGCCGAATGTGCCGGATGTCCTGTGCATGGTAATTGCACGATCGCGCCACCGCCGAGACGAGCTTGTGAAACGTCAGACGCCGGTCGAGCATGACTCCCAGCACTTTAATCTCTTCGGCTGCACGTAGTGTCAGATGCTGCGCAACTGGCATAAAGTGGCTAAACATTGAACTGTTGTCCGTTGCACGCGAGTTCTTGCAGTTGTTGTGGTTGTTACTGTCTGCTGCTCGCAGGCTGAAGAAGCCGACTTCACTGCCGACCTGCACGGCAACTGGACGCTGGAGAACGGCAAGGGTCGGCTGCACCAGTTTCTGCAGACAAACAAGATCAAGGCTGACTACAAGTACACAGTGGTTGGACCGGATCACACGAGGTTTGATATGAATGGTTGACAGATTGGTTGACTGACTGTGGCCAGACTATTACACAGTAACGTATCTCACTGACATATGATGCTGTGGTCTTATTGAAATCTACTGAAATGGGACTCGAAGCAGATATGAGCTTCGTTTTCCATTTAGATATCGGTGAAATTGAGTTATGCGGATGGAATAAAAATTGGTCATTATCCGATTTCTGTTCTATTGCGAATGCCATTGTTGAGCACTGTAATGCCAGACAGGTGTGATGTCGTTATGACTCGGACAGGTGTGGCATTCCACGCAGCTGGTTCACAGTGCAAGTGACTCTGCTCATTGGACTGGTGTATGTATGTACCATTTATTTTCACGCAGTTTGGCTACTTGTGTTTTCTTCGACACTTTGACATGGTTGGTCGGTCATGTGGTTGATGGAAGGGAATCCAGTGATGATATTGTGCTAGCCAATAAATTCCCATTGTTTCCACTTTTGACCAATGTTCGCTTATACTTGGTCAGTAAAAACATCAGTTTTTTATTGTTAAATACTACAGTTTAGGATTTCTATCTCATTTCTTGAGAACTGGTTTCTGTGGTGGCAAATTTGGCACAAACACTTGTAATATCATTATAGAAAACGAGTAATACTGAGAAAATGTTGTGTATTACATAAGATGTAATGTGCGAGATATACTGGTGTACTTAGGTAATGAAAAGTGAATTCCACAGGGGCACGGTGCCGCACACGTTTTACACTGAAGTGAGTTGGAGACTTTATAATGTCACGGAATGTGATTCAGATTGGCACTGTTGCATAGCGTTGTGTCTGTATGTATGTTTGCAGTAAGACCACAGCATATTTGTCAGTGAGATACATCTGTGCTAGCTGTGTAGCTTGCCTGCTGTAGTCAGGTGCGTTTACTGTGCGAACATTTGCAGTCTTGTGTTACGTTTCTGTAAAGTCGTCAGAAGTGTAGTTTCCTGCCGGCGTTGAAGACCGCATGTTGCAGCATCTCTTCTTCGGTTGGTGGATTGAGAGTGGATCAGGCCCATTGGCTGTTTCCGCTGGTTGGGGTCATTGCTCCGCTTTCCCGTAATTGCTCTGACGTTGTTGTTTAAGTGACAGGAAGGATGTCGTGACTGTAAAAATTTGCTCCCGATTACCCGCCACCGATCTGTCTGAGTGGATGTGGCCCAGACTGCGGTCGCCCTGGAAAGGTCCATTGAACAAAAGCTGCTTGTGTTTGTTCAGTAAGTAGCAGGTGTATTTGAAGAGCAGGTGAACACAGTGCACCTGTACATCATTGTTGGTGAGAACTCCATTATGCTGTATTGAGGAGACACAACGTTGTACTGGCAACTGTCAGTGTTTATAGAAATCACAAGCCGTCATGCCGCTCTGCTGCGGCATTGCCTGTACCCGTCCGTCCGTCCTCGTAAGCCACGCCCCTGGTGTGACATCGCACTTTTGGCTAGCCTGCCACCGCCCGAGCCCCCTATTCTGGCCCGCAGCATTGTCTGCGCTCGCCACCTGCGGCCCGTGCCTGCCACACTGACAGTCGCCCGTCCATCCGTCCACGTAAGCCACGTGCGTGGCCACACATCTTCACAATTCGATTATAATATATATAGATGCTGCAGTGACTTTCAGCCATTGCTTTTGATCTGTAACAGCCGTTATGTTGTATTTGTATGTCGACAGCAACTTAGAACTCATTGTGGTAACTGTAACTTGAATTCATGCTGACCAAAGCAATCACATCTGTCATTGATGACTGCTTGGTGCTTAAAGTGCACAAGTTGAAAATGTGTCCACCTTGTAAAAGTACCTGATGATATCATATACTGCGCATATCTTGTCCCATTTTAATGTTCATGCATCAACTTTTGCTGGTCAGTAGAAGTGTAAGAAATATGACTGGCCAGTCAGCCTGCTGGCATTAAGTGTACATCATGTTTGAGGAAAAGAGACCAACAACGTTTTGTACGAAACATTATTACGTACAAAATGCACCATTGTTAGTTTTGGTAAGCAGCTACAGGAAAGTAATGCTTGACTCTTAATGCAACTATCTCATCTAACCAGTGATGTTGCTTTACCTTGCACTATGAAATGCTTGCTGTGTATTACACTGCAGCATTTGTGCACATTGGAGCAGCAGTTGGGCTTGTTAATTAAAAACGGTAACGGCTTTCCATGCTCGTTACTGAGTGCTGGGCCCGGAGCTGATCCCGGTGTACAGGCAGTAAGCCCACAGGCAGGGATGTGGTCTCGGTCTCAACGTCTCGAGTCTCGAGGCGCACCAACGTCATGTCTTGGTCTTGTCTTGACAGAAAATTTAAACTTCTTGGTCTCGGTCTCAGCTATTTGTGTCTCGTGCCCAAGACTTGATTTTGCCAAAATTTTGCAAGCCACATTTATAAAATGAGCCAAATCAGCAGTTGCTATTATGGCAGTGTTAACACGAATAGGAAATAGGTCAATGTATTACTTACTGACGGAAGTTTCAGGTTGATGAAGTGACGTCGTGGTTCTGACGTGTTTGCTTCAACGAGGTTTAATATTCTATAGAGTATATATCTCGATGGTTTGTTTGCGATTGCGAGTAAAATTCGGCCTATTTTGACTTTTCGGTGATGTCTCGTGACCTACAAACGTCACTTCTCAGTCTCATCTCGAAATTTGAACGTCTCGTCTCCGTCTCGTCTTGGCTGCTGAGGCCAATGTTTCGGTCTCACTCTCAGTCTCGACAGGTGAAGGTCTCGGTTTCGTCTCGGTCTCAGGCTTTAACGTCTCGTACCCTTCCCTGCCCACAGGTGACTATAAGTCATCCACCCAGCGATAGGCTGCCATTACTTCCTGCCGGGCCTGCTGTTACCTTCCCAGCCACAGAGCATCACCGCCCCTTGGCTGGTACAAGGTTATACTGCTCGGTGACAGAGGTACATAGGTGTGAACAGCTTGCCCGAGGTTGTTTCGCAGCTTTTTCCGGGAGTAGGATTTGAACCCATGACCTGTTGATTATAAGTTCAAAGCTTTTCCCATTGCGCCACTTGGCTTGTTAATTAATTCAATTGAAGTTAATTATATGAGAAGTCCACAGCATGCGAGTCACATCAGCAAAGACTGCGGTGGTAGCGGTGCTAATGTCTGCACTGCTCGATGCCAGGAGTGCAGGCCTTGAATGTTGGTGACTTGCACAGAACCCGGGCTGGCATTGCCGTATGTACATGCTATCAGTATAGCCGAGTTTATGTCTGCGTTGATCACACTTCTGTACTGTACAGCAGGCTGCTTGCATGATGTTGTGACTGTACGTGGCTGAAACTGTTGTTTTGCAATGTGCAGAAGTTTCATAGCAGAGATGTCATTCTATGTCAACAAGCTTCGCAGGAGTAAGATTTGTCTTTAACTTCTCATTAATGCCAAACTACAAACAGGGTTCAATATTATTTCATGTTTGAAGTTGTTGTAAGTTGACGGAATAGAGAACTTGAGCATTATCTTCCTCGTCCAACCGTGCTAATTGCCGTTAGCAGTAAAACTTTACTCCGGTAAAATCCTGCAGTTCTTAACTAGGTTGCAGGCTAATACAGGTTGACCTGATATTGACCATAAAACGTTAGTAGTGTTTTCTTGAATAAACTCATCAGCAGTTAACGATTAATACTAGAAACAGCCGTAATATTAACCTAAAATTAGTGACGTTTCGGCGACAAATGTCGCCTTTTTCGAACTGAGAACTCTCCGCTAGGAGTCGCTACAGTTGTAGCCGTGGAGTGTAGTAGGTCGTTGTAGATGTGGGAGGGCAGGAGACCCCTCGTTTTCTGTTCATGATGTCTTGGGCTTCCTGCCAGATTTTGACGGCCTCTCTTATCCACTGTGTTGTCCGATCAGATTCCCAGCCGATAATTGTTGCCTCTCTCCAGAACAGAGACGAGGAGATCTTCCTGCTCTTCCATGTCTGTGACGACTTACTACTTTGTAAGCTACAACTAGTGGAGAGTTCTCAGCTCTAAAAAGGCGACAGTTGCTGCCGAAACGTAATTTTTAGGTAAATATTGCAATTGTTTCTAGTATTAGTAGTTGTGTTGTTGTTGTTTGCCAGTGTTCCGTGTTATAGTTGAACTAGTTGTAACCTACAACCCGGCTACCAACCGTCTCACTTATCTGTAGAAAAATGTTACATGCCGTCTGTCATTGTTTGTTACTAAATGAAGAATGTTTCTGTAGATATTGCTGCACGTGAGCATGGCTCAAATAAGATGATTGCGTCAAAGTCCTGCGCGCTGTCACTTGTTCGTCAGCTGTTCCATTTTAACCTAATCGAACCGTTTACTGGTGCACGCAAGAAGAAGAAGGAAAATGAGGTGGTTTACGTTGTTTACTTGTTGTTTGTGAGTTGCATTTCAGGTCGCCAGGGTCATCGAGGAACGTTCCACTCTTTCCCACTGAGGAAAAGTGGAGGGACAGAACGCATTCTGAGTGGTTTGGACTCGAGGAGACAACCTTGAGGCCAGCGCGTGAACAAAACGCGCTACCCTAGTGACCCTAGTGAGTTGCATTTCACTGACCGACGGCCCCGTGTGGGTCCCGGGGCTGTAACTAAGTGGGTAAGTGTCTAAGCAAGTAAGTAAGTGACAAATTTATGAAGTGCCGAAACCAGAATAGGCCCTCTTCCATTTCCAGGCCGGAGGTCATTGGAGGCGACTAAACTTGGCTTTGGGTTTTTTTGGTTAATTTTATGTTGTAGTATATTTTGTTACAGATGCATATTCGCCTTTGTTGTGTTTGTTTCAGTTTTTTAGTACTAAGCTAAGATATTGGCTGGGAAGAACGTCTCTGAACTGAAGTGACCTGTTTTGTGTCGGGTGGGACGTAAAACCACAACTCAGTCAGTCAGTCCGTCACTAACAGACTGATTGTGGACAATTGTGAGGATATATTAGACAGTTATGAGGTCTCCTCCATCTACTGGATTTTGTGTATTGTAAGTCAGTGACGGTCATCAACAATTGTGCTCACTGATAGACTGTGTATTATTATTTCCTAATGTTGATATTTCGTGGCTAACTATACTTCCAACACCCAACAGTGTCGGTGAAGCTTTATGTTTTTAGGCTGTCTGTCCACTGCGTGTGTTCGTTCTTTCAGACAGATGTTGTTATTACGATATCTCATGTATGCTTTGAGCAGTTTTGATAAAACTGACATGGAATATTTACTAGCCCCTGCTGATGACTTGGTTAGATTCTGGAGGTCAAATGTGAAGGTCACAGCAGAGGCCCCTTAGGTGCCGAAAGCATCCACATCGACACTGGGTCATTGAAGTCCATCTTGTAGTTAACTCGTACATTATGTGATCACATTATTGGGGCTGTTTATTGACGATGGATCCCAGCGTCAGAGAGTCGACATAACGGACACGGACTCAGGAGTTGGTTAGTGAATGATGAAAGGATGATGTCCAGCTCTGATTGCCATGATGGCACCAATGAACCTCTCGGTGTTAGTGGACAACCATCTAACCATGTTCATGGCACCAGTAAACCTCTCATTGTTAATGCACAACCATCTAACCGTTTTCACCTGGAAACTGGCCATTTAAGCAATGTCTATTTTGTGTGTGTGTGTGTAAGTAAGTAAGTAAGTAAACAGTGCATAGCAGTTTAGCATCAACTTAGCTTTTCACTGCTACTGGAAGCTCACATGCCGTATTGGATCACACAGTGTTACCTGCCACCCGACAGGGGTGAGAATCCCACCTTTACCCCCAGCCGAAGCAGATACTCGATTTAGCGACCCCGGAGGGATGCAAGGCTGAGTTGACCTATGTTACGTGAAAGCCACCGGCTGGGAATTGAACCCGCGACCTGTAAATCGCAAGTCCAACGCCTTGCTGCTGAGCCACCTGTGTGTCTTGACACGTCTGTATGTGTGTAGCTGCCTCCGTACAGTGTAGAACTGGATGCCAACCTAGATGGCAGGTTGGCAAATCTGCTGCAGAAACTTGAAATTAATCCAGTTTTATCACCAACGGTTTGTTTTCGTTTACAGTTTTTTTGGTCTGTTTGTTATGTTAGTGAAAGTAGTTGGTTATGGCCCATTTTTAAGTTGTCTGTTAACAAAACTGTTTTTTTTGTATCAACAAGTAATTTGAGAAATGGTTGCATCGCCATTTTGTTTAGCCCTTATAGCAGAGCGTTTGCATTCATCTGCCTTGCAGTGAGGAACTTCAGCATCTTGATTGGTTGACATGTTTTTGCCCAGCTCATCCACACCGCATAGTCTCTATACTTTACAATGGCCGGCATATATTTCTTGTCAAAAGTTCCCATTTCCGTGGGGCATCTAGACTCCAATATAATAAATGGTTCCTTGGACACACTTGTGTCAGCCCTCAAACGGCGTGTTGATCGGTTCAGCCATCTTTGCACAGCTCACTTGTGTGCCCAAGACAGACAGACATACAGACCATGATATGTGCAACATCTGTAGCAGTAGGTTGCATCTATGCACTATGACTGCATGCATGTCGTGCTGGCTAATAATATTGATGGTTATATTAATAAATTAATTGGATGTGCATTTGTTGCCTTGTGACAAATTGGTATTAGTCAAACGGCAATGATGCTCTGTATCCTTATACCTCATAGCAACGTCATAGGTGGTCTCAGCAGTTGTGTTCTTTACGCAGTGTTCACAATGAAATAAAAACAGAAAAGACTTACACGTTTTGCTGTATTTTCACAAAACTTAACACTCGCCTAACTCTGGACGTAGTTATGCACTGTCGTCAGCTCATGATAGAGGTACATGCAATAGAAATGTTGATGTTTCTATGTACCAACATGCATTTGGTTCATGTACTGCTTTGCCATCGGGGCTGTGCTTTTGAGTTGGCTGTTGAGATGGTACTTACCCCGTGTGGGGCCGGGGTACCCCCTTTGCGCCTTTGCTCCTCCCTTGTCCATTAACTTCTTCATCTTTTGCTTTTTGTTACCTTTTCCCTTTTTCCTTTTCTCATCCACTTTACTTATTTTCTTCTACCGTCCATCCGATCCCTTTCTACCAGAATAGTCCCACTCCTTTTCCAGGCGTGAGGTCGTAGGAGGCGACCGAACCTGGGTTTAGTTTGTTTTTGTGTTATGATTATGTTATCTGTATTGCCTAGTTAAGATTTATTCTCATATTTTGTTGTATTTGGTTTAGTTTAGTCTTGCGGTGTGATAGTTGTCTTTGCCTGTTGTAGGCGCTGGCGTAATAATTTAAATGAGCCTCTCGATCCCTTTCCCTTTGGGGTGGCTGTTGAACAAAAAGGCGGCCAGGGTTGAGGTTAATATATCGCTGGCCTTTCTTCACTGGGTAGAGATGGCTCTCCACCCTTGACCTTTTGTCTCTGATATAGCCATATTTGTGCTGCAAGGGGACGTTAAACTCGAACTAACTAACTGAGATGTTACTTGAGAACCATGTAGATGATACATTATTATGATGATCATTCATCAGAGCATGTGAAGTGGTGTGGTTTGTGTTGGTTCGACTCTCAGGTTGAGTCAAAGGATGAGCCGGTGTCACTGCTAGTGGAGAGTGCCAGTGTACAGCAGTTTGAGGAGTCTGCAGAAAGACAGACAAAGCCGGGCATTGTGTCATGGTCTCCTCCGTTGCCCAACTGGAATCCATGGACGAGCTGTAACATTGACGAAGGACCTCTGGCAACGGTAATGTGGTTGCATTTTGAAGTGGCAGTTTTTGGTGTATTATTCTGTCACTGTACATAATTGAAAAATGGTATAAGAAGCTCTGATGTCACAGTAAACTCCGTCTAATATACATTGTACGTGTACTGTTCTCTGCGAAAATGGACCGATACATATTGTTATTTGCTAGATTAGGAATATTAACCAGTTTGAATGATAGTTCCAGACAGTGTAAGTGAAAGAATGCCAATCTTATAATATATAATCGAATCTGTGTCTGTGTGTGTCTCTGTGTCTGTTCTTTGTTTCTTATGCATGGCACAGTTTTGAGCGGATCTGCATGAAATTTGGCACATGGCATTTTTATACTCTACACATGGTTATGGGGCATTTAGCGAGTGCCACTTTTGCCCACAGGCTTGTGCACCCAAATTGGCAGGCACACGCAACGGATCGAGCGCCATAGGCACGTGAGCTCTGTCGATAAATTCGGAACTAGCCACCAGCATCTGTAACGGATCGAATGCTAGTTCTTTTATCTGAAACTATTTCGTATATTGATTACATAAACTCAATCTTGTGCAATCTTGTAATATGTAATCATAATGTGGGTGACGTCATGGATCTACATTTTCATAGTCTGACCGCAGAAGGACTAAGGTCCAATAAACTGCCGTTTGACCTGTCATTGTAACGTCATCCCATCTACCATGCTACTTTCTGTTGGCTGATGGGCAGACGGGCGTTTCAGTGATGTAATCTGATGTGGCAGTAAATGTTTGATTCTGATATCAGTCAGTCACCCATCCCTTCCCCTCGTGACAGTTGTCACAGCCACTGGTGGTAGGTGGCGGGAATGAGGCGGACGAGAAGGGAGTACGTATCCCCAGAGTTGCCTATTAGCCACGGTACAGATGGCAACAGTGCATGAGTGAACTCTGTGCACATTATGACCAGTATGACTGACAGTTGGATACAAAAGAGGCCAGTTATTCTGATGTGTAACTGTCTTGCATAAAACTTTATAGTATAGTAACAGTAACTGTACCGTACGTATCTTTGTCATGATGCCTCATATGGGTCCCGGGACTGTAAGCAAGTGGGTAAGTGTCTTAAGTAAGTAAGTGACAAATGTATGAAGCGCTGAAACCAGAATAGGCCCTCTCCGTTACCAGGCCAGAGGTCGTAGGAGACGACCAAACCTGGCTTTAGTTTTTTGGATTTATTTTATGTTATCATATATTTTGTTATGGATGCATGTTTGCTTTTGTTGTGTTTGTTTCAGTTTTTCAGTACTAAGCCAAGAGATTGGCTGGTAAGAACTTCTCCGAACTGAGCTATTTTGTGTCCAGTGGGACGTAAAACCACAACTCAGTCAGTCACGTCTTTTTACTGAACGCTGTAATTTAATCCCAGTCTGCTGTGTCATCTAGTGTTACTCCCACTTAGCAGCATGAGTAGGGAGGCGAGATGAAGTTCATTGGCCATTTACTTTGTGAGCACACCATAACGGGTAGGTACTAGGTCCAAATTGAGTCTGGATCGAGT
>Ga0209780_1004935_pt1 | contig 10424 bp, 6 predicted proteins | sample WorMetexBAHAMAS2_FD_187384 | JGI IMG/M metagenome (GOLD analysis project Ga0209780, IMG submission 187384) | Marine gutless worms symbiont microbial communities from Max Planck institute for Marine Microbiology, Germany - Inanidrilus exumae... | ecosystem: Host-associated > Annelida > Digestive... | reverse complement strand
CACACACACACACACACGGACAGACGCAAAACGATTTTATTATCTGTCCCATGCTATATGCTATAGCTATGGGCAGATAAAAACGTAACTAAACCTTAACTATATTGTATTGCATATATCGAGGATACTATTACAAGAAGCTGTTAAAATCATCAGTGGCCTAGTGACAAAAATTCTGCAAACACATATTACGTGCACTTAATATATTTACTCAAGAAGTTCTTCTTCCTCGTAGACAGGCTCTCAGTCATAGGCTGGTAGTTGAATACAGTCCTACAGTTATCCATGATATCCTGAGACTTTGTAGTGAATATTTTACTAAAGGCACTGTTTATTGCAAAGTCAAGAGAGTTGATCTGTGATTTACTGGATGGACAGAATTCTAGACCAGAAGTAGAAACGAAATAATTTTGGAATACAACCGGCAGTAAGTTATGGGAAAATGTATAAACAAACTTTATATTGTCTTTGCACCATTGTGCAAATGCACTGTAGGCCTGCATGTATCACATGACGGTACTGTATGTATCTTTAGGGCAAAATTTAGAGCACTCTGTGCCTTTTTTCCTGCTCTACTGCACAAACATAATATTGTCAGCTGTTGTCAATAACTATTTTGAGCGAATAAATCATGATGATGATGAATCACGTAGGTTACAAAATTTTACAATATTATATTTTAGTGGCGAAGACGATGGTCTAACATGAACCTTTGCAACATATCGTACAGCTCGTTACTGTCCAGTAATAACGTTGTGAGACTAACATTACTAGAGTGTGTCAGATGGTAGTTTTTCAGTGTGTCTGTGTGTGAGTTTTTGTGTCACTGTTTGTCGACGATACTAACGACTTCTTAACCTCTGAAGTTACGTCGCTGCCGAAACTGCGCAATCCTGTCATTAAAGCCATCGATGCCCCTGCATCTAGCTACGCTGTTTTGTGTGCGTTTGTCCAGTGCCTTTGGCGTAACTGGTCATGCTTACATGAAGTCACACTCACACTTGCACGCACTCGCATACCACGCTGTAGTACGCGCATAATTATTACCTCGGGCTGTCTCCGCCGTCCTACCAAACTGCTACCGCGCAATGTAATAATTAGTGATGCCCGCACGGCGACGCAACATCGTCCGACGATATAGTGTGAGTCAAAAAAAACAATGCACATGACTTTTTATCATAACCGCGGCAAATGTAGACCTATTTTCAAAATGTATGTAACTATGTTACTATTACAGGGTCTTCCACCTCACCTTAACTTTGTTGCTACACTACCTGGCGAAATTCAAAAATCTAAAATAACTGCTGAACTTTTACGCATACCATCAAAATTACTCGGTTTTACTTGAAACTTAACAAAACGTAACGATTTTTAGATGACAAACGCTATAACAAAATTAACAGTGATGACTTACTGAACTTTAACTTAACTTTTGTGCACTATATGATGCACAGAATGCAGATAACTCAAGAACGTTGGAATATAATTTGACGACAAACTCTGTGATGTTCATGTTCATGCAACAAAGGACTTCACCGTTGTCAGAAAGTGACAGTGGTGTTTGTAAGTTTTAACTAATACCTACTGCAGTACACCTACCTGATACATAGTCCGAAAGTTAAAGCAAGTGCTGAAATCGTCCACAACAGACACAAACACTAGCTCGCAGACATTTACGCCATTCACTGGTGGAACCTTCATCAATAACTTGTCTGCTGCAGCGAATGTTACACGTCAATCATCACTGCTTCAGTTCGCTGACACCATGGCTACTCTTCTAAGTACTGCTGCATTGTTTTCTAGGTTTTATAGTCAAAGGATTCAGACGTGAGCTATTAAGGCGGTCTCATAATTTACATGATGAATTTTGAGGTCTCATGTGCAAAAGTTCAGCCGTTATTCATATATTGAACAAAAGTTAAGTTAAAGTTAAGTAAATCATTAGTGTGATATTTTTGTAGCATTTGTCGTCTATATGTTGTTAAGTTTTGTTAAGTTTCCAGTAAAACCAAGTAATTTTGATGGCATGCGTAAAAGTTCAGCCGTTATTTTGCGAGTATTTCAGTAACGTCATCAACTAACAGTAACTTATCAAGAACTGCACGTATGACTTCCTGTAGCTTACGATTCGTCCATACTTTTTATAACTTTTACTTCACAATAGCATTACACACGGACACGGGGCATTATTGTTGTTTCTTATGCAAAAACACATACAGATGGCGGTAAGCTGATATAATTTGACTCTCATACTATACCACTAAATGGTGCATAAAGGTTGTAAATATAAGCAAAGTGTAAACTAAACAAATTACTGTAGGTCTACTCGTAGCTATCCAGTAAACTAATTAGCCTATGTCGCATTTGTAACGGCGCTGTACGGTGTACCCGCACATATCTACTATAAATTAGGCCGTTATGATAGACCAATCGACGTGTTTTCGACCGGAAGTTATGCATCTAGACCCAAAACGACGCTTTCCGTCCTCATCTGTCGGCGTAGGCATATTACGATCATCATTAGCTAAATTACGCATGGGCTCAACTTAGTAACAAGAACTCATCAGGAGATGAGATAGCAAATGTAGTTTTTACGACGATATCGCACACGTACTTGACAATACCAATAAAAAATAAAACTTATTTCGTTTAAAAAATTAGACGATAGGTAGGCAAGTACGGCGCATTAGGCTGTCTAGAATTTATGAATCTGCTACGAAATTTCCACCTTGCAGTTATAGAATATTTATACCGTGGGCGTCGCGGTCCCTCTACAGACGTTTACTACAAGACATAAAAATCGTAGATTGTCAATAGTTATGGCTTTGTCAACCACTTTTACGCAATGCCCCCTGGAAACTATCAAATTCGGTAAAATAACGCAAAATAAGGGCCATTTCGCCGTTCAAGGTCATTTAAAGTCACCAATTTTGGTACCAATCGAAAGCTCATATACGACTTCCTATCAAGACGATAGCCAGGCAAGTACTGCGCATTAAGTCTTGAATTTATCAATCTGCTAGGAATTTATACCGTGGGCGTCGCGCGGTCCCTCTGCAGACGTGTACTACTAGATATATTAATCGTAAATTATCCATGGTTATGGCTTTAATCATACACTGCAGTGTAATTGGAACTGCTCCTGTTGAAACTCTGACACTGCTCGTTTAGTCTCCTCGGTACCGAGACAGCGTCAGGACATTCATGCCTTTTATTATTTTTTTGAGGGCACGCCTGTTGAGTTTTCGAATCTTACGCACACCAAATTTGAAGTGCATAGTTTTGTCCCTTCCGAAAATATGTCGACTTTGACGTATTATTGGGGCCCGAGAAGGCCGAGATTTAAGAATGGGTCGCGTGACCATAAGCACGCCCATTTGAGGGTAATTTGTCATCCCAAGAATAAGATTTGCTATGGCCTATGTACCAAGTATGAAGACTCTGCAAAGATATGAAATAAACCCAAAACAAAAAGATCGGGTTGACTTGCGGTCACGGATGTCACTGAATGTCATCGGCATTCGACACAGTGCATTCGACTTCCTGTTCAGCTTTCACGTGAACTATCTAGTACCGTTTTGGAGATAAAGTGAGTTATTAGTCGAAAGTCGCAGAATTTTGCTACCCCGCGTACATTTGCCGCCACCGTTGATGCTAATCCGATTGAAATTTCACTAACATCGTTGGAATCGGAATCGAAAACTAGAATCCTGGGCTACGAGACGGCGTTGTTTGCGTGATGACACGTTTAGCAGTTTTGACAGAACACCGGCTTGTGACTGTCACTGACAGACACACAGACACACAGACACGGCCATAGTATGTACCGCGCTAGCATACATATACGTCGCGCGGTAAAAAGGCTGCTGTCATTGTAAATGATCCGGCCGACTACTATAGCCTTTCAGCGAAGTCATTCACTGTGCAAGGTGTCAAGATTTATAACGGCTTGCTTTTGTGTGAGAGATTTGGTCGACTGAAAATGTACATGACTCAACAATGACTGACAAAATCGCAGGACTATACTTAACCATACGGGCAGTGTCGTGTTATGCTTCCTCGATTGTAGCGTTGGCAGTACAAATAAAACGTTATTATTCCAATTCCGCTTTCTTCTACAAAAGACTGCATAATGACAAGCAGTTAAGTGATGCATTATGTTGCGCAATAATAAACAAAATGACTCTTTAACTGGCACATTAACATAAAGTAAAGCAAAACGGTAACGCAATAAACAAATAAATAAATAAATAATAAGCAATGCATTGAGTAATTAATATACATAAGTTAAGTGCAATGCAAGCGAAGCACAATAATAATATGCATGCAATTAATCAACATTAAATGGCTGTGAATATAAAGTAATTTAAAATTATTAATTCTTTTTTCATATAGTGTGTGTGTGTGTGTAACTAATAAAATGCCGCCTGCTGTCTATCTCTTGTACAAATTAATTGCAATGATGCCATTAGTCATGATAATAGTAATTAACTGTCACATATGTATATTGTAAAACGTTACAGTTTATAAACCCGATAATGTCAGTCACTTTCCAGCTTGTTTTGTCATTGTCCGGTCCTGCACTATCCAGTCCTGTGTTTTAGCACTCCCGCCAACACAATGTCCTATGGCTAGGACTATACGTTGTGTCGTGTCTGCGTCATAATATCACGGTCTGTACTACTCTATGGCGTTAACTAGCAGCTCAATTTGAATGTCAACTTTGCACCTTACACTAAAGCTTGGTCAGCAGTATACAACAGATAAGTGGGCCCTATTGCGTAACGTACGTTGTTTGCGTAACGTTTGCTATAGCTTAACTGGCAAGTTCTCAGCTCGAGTGCACGTAATACGAACAAATTTCCTGACAAGTTTTACGTAGCGACAATAAATTTAAACAGATTTGCTGTATGCCTAGTGACCGATCATCATCAGAAGTGCCGAAGGCGCCTGCAGGTGGACCAAATTAACTAAAACGAACTAAACCAGGACGAATTGTACCGGAAAGAAACAGAGAACAGCGCGATACTTTAGCCTATTAGAAACAAAGGATAGAGTGTCAAAGCTACTAATATGCATAAGCCTATGCATAGGTAGACTCTGTCGCCGAGTAACATTTTTGTTCGCCGGAGACGTAATCTGCTACCCATGATATCGCTAAATATTAATGTGAAAGAATTCATGTAACGTATTTATGGAGTAAGATCAACATGACACCGTACAAGTAGTCAACATTTGCACTGTTAAGCTACAGTATTTTTGAACTCACAGGTGCTAACATTAATTCTGATATCCAGCAATTATGTCTTTTTACATTACAGGCTATTTTATTCACGCAAGCAATTATTGTTACCCATCCAGGCATCATCATCATCATCATCATCGACTTGATACACCCGAGGGCAGCATAAAACAGTAATAAAAGTAGCCTACATACAAACTGCACAATAATAAAACTCTGTAGTAGGCCTATAGACCTACATATCATGACATCGCGCACTTCCTTTCCACTTTCCATGTGAGAGATGCATAAAGTCATATCAAGTCGATCGGTATACCTGTAAACTTGGCATGTAATCTGGTACATTTTGTTCATAAACATTCCCAGTATGGTTTACGATAAAACTATTGATGCACCATGTAGGGTAAAGCAAAGCAGATAAAGGGGATCCGTTATGACACAATTTCGAGCTTATAGCTTATATAATTTTTGTATATTCTACCATAGCTCCGCCTCCTGCCCAAGAAAGTTATCATGCATTGCTAACGTTTGATGAGTAATAAGCTTAACAAGTTTTACTTACTTACTTACTTAAATCGGCAGGTAGTGCGACTTGCGTGTGTTGCTGAATGGCTGTTGTGACGTCACGGCAGCTTGATCTCAGTGGCATGCATTGCTCAGTCTATAGTTCAACTGTTACCTGCGTCTCCCCCACCGCCGCTCCTCCGCTCTCCCACTGAATCGTACCCACCCCTCCTCCGCTGGCTAGCGGCTTATTAGCCGAGCGCGCGGCGGAACTTATATACAATTGTCGGTCGATCGACACGGCCGGCGGCCGGAGTTATTTGGCGCCAGAAACGCGGCGGCGCTAGCCACTGCTAACTGCATGAATTAGACGACGGACGGACGGACCAGCGATAGCGCAGTAGTTGATCGACGGGCGGCAAGATGGGCTGTGTGTCGAGTAAGCAGACCAAGGACGCTGGTGATCAGGAACCGTACCAGCGCTCGACGACCGCCACTGACCAGTCGACGGCGGTCAGCCGGTCAAGGTCTGAGCGACCGGAAGTGGGCTACGACGTCGGACAGGACTCGGTGAAGTTGTCACGTGACTCGGGAGACGCAGAGGACCGTCACAAATCGTCGTCGTCGTCGAGTGAACGTCGACGAACCGCCGAGCAACGGACCGCGAGTGACGCTACCAGACAACCGGCCAGCAGCGCTGCCGCGGTAAGAACTCACACCTCGTCGCTGACTCATCGGGCGTGTTCTTAAACGTGTTCGAATCGGTTAATTGACAAACTCCCGGATCTACGCCAACTCGCGGACTGGTCAACTGGCGGATGCCGCCTCATCCAATGGTTGTTTACTTCTGTGTGGTATTTTGAAACGCCGCGAGCAAATGAATACGAAAACGCAGATACGTAGGCCTACTCGAAAACGAAAGCCATACTTATTTTCAGCCTGTTTACAGCTACTGTTAGGCCTAGTGGCGAATCCGCGAGTTGTCCAGTTACCTTCGAATCGCTCGCTCCGAGCCAACTTCTAGACATGTTCTTTCATCGGGCCAGGACACGTCGTCATGGGAACACGACGGAACTGTAGCATGATCGCAGCTCTGAAAACCACGCAGTGCGTGCACGTGTGGAATGTAACCCGATTCACACAGCTTACCCGTAGCGACGTATTTGAAATTCGATAACTAAAACGTAAGTTAGTTAGTTCTGCAGTTCAAGTTAGAAAGTTAGAAATACATTTCATACACAATGACTAAGAGAAAGACGACGTAAAACCTATGGATATGGAAAAGCTCTGAACTGTTCAGTACTAGCGTATATTGATAGAGCGACGCGCGAGCTCTCGCGTGTTCAACTGCTATAGTTATACTGTACGTCGCGCCGCGGAAACAACTGTAAAATTACCTGTGTGACTTTCCGACGTTGCATTCTATATCGACTGCCAGACGTCACGCGAATGCTTTCAACGTGACTGGCCGTCACTGGCGCCGAGAAAGACTATGTTACGGCATGATAAACGGTACAAAAAGACCGCTGATGAATTGCAGATTTGCAGTTCGTTTGTTTGCATCGTTGTTCCATTTTTTGACACAATGTCACGAAAAATGGGACAGCGATGCAAACATTTGATTTGTGTGAAATTATCTAGATATCGTCTTTGCGTAGTTTCTGCTGTATGCGCAGAGTTTAACTAGAAATCTTCACTCGAGGTCGCACACTTTTGCACGAGGAACTCGACAAACAACCAAAAGCACGACGTCGTGACGTAACGTGTATCCATTTTTTTATAATGTGGCTATGACCTTTGACCTCCGATGACCTCGAACATGACCTAGATAGGATGATGATGAACCATCTCGGTCAGAGGTTGATGGGTAAAAACCAGCTGCTAGTTGACTGGCTGAAAAGACTTCATACCCGAACTGACTGATGTAAGTTGTCCCGCACTAAATATTCTATTCACCCACGTCATCGTGACGAACGTTGCACGCGGCCTTTGAGTGCAGGGAAGCGTACCTGCTGCTGCTGCTGGCAGGTATTATATTAGGACCAGTCTGAGGCAGAGAAGTTTGATATTTTCATCGATAAACACTAGGTGACGTGGTGTGCAGCGAATGGAAATTAGACTCTTTCCGTTCACGAACGGTGTCGTAGTTCCGTGAACGACATGCATATATGCCGGACGTGTCGGCCTACTGCACGAGCAAAGATAACTAACTGCACCGTACTCATTATGTGAGAGCTGCCGGGTGGTCTAAACGCTTGCTTGCGTACAGTGGCCTATGTATCCCGCTTATAAAGTAAAGGACAGAATATGTGCAGTCAGGCTTCACGTTTTTGTACGTTTTAACGTTTTTAATCATACCGAAGTAAGATAGTCGAAGTAACTTGCATATATTTAAAATTTAACTTTGGAAATAACGGCAACGAAATAATCTGGGCTTGGATGATTCAACTTTAATTGGTCCCTATAGCGGTATACTGGTTTGCGTTTTGGTCTTGTTCCTTCTGGCAGTTTTTTTACCGCGCGACATGTCCGATAAAATTGTTAAAGTCGGTTCAGAAAGCGAATAGAAAGTGGGATGTTTCGGGGACATAGTGTGTATCAACGATTTTCTCGAAGTTTATCGCGATGGACAAAGTATACAGGCAGCCATGCAGAGCCGTGCGTAGCTGCTGCGATTCTCGGATTACGCCCGGGCCGATGTTTACACTATCGTCGATGATTATCAGCTCAGAGAGCCAGGCATATAGCGGTACACGTCATGTATCATCTTGATCCGTCCGCATAACGCCAGTTGCCGATGCAACTGTTGTAGATGTATCAGTTTCAGCACGCCTTTGCTCGGTGTGATCCAAGCTACAGGACTGGACAGCGACGGACAGTGTCGTGGAATTCTTCCTTGAATGAAGCATTGGAAATAAAGTGGCAACAGTGTAATTCAGCTAGCTCAATGTCATGTGCGATATTTCTAGTCCGTCGTTGTCCGGTCCTGCGTTTTTCATTCGTGTAATCCTGTATTTTTAGGCACTTTCATGCCGGGTACAAAACCATTACCCGTTCGACTTTTCGTTAGTTTCAAGTTGCGTTCTCACTGACGCGTCCGCACGCTTTCGACAGAGGACGCTACTTCATGCTTCATTGGGTGCGATAGATGCGTTTATACGTATTGGAACACTATAATCATGTCACAGTTTATAAAAACAAATGGTAAAATTGGCAGCGGTGAACGGCAAAATGTTAAGTGGCTGTTTTCTGTCTGTCTGTCTCTATTCACACGATATCTCACCAAACTTGACATAGAAATGTTCAACCAGCAGTTCTGGAAAACCCATTTATTTTGGGGTCAGAAAGTCAAAGGTGAAGTTCACGAGGAACAGAAACAGTGCCGGCGTGGATGTTTGCATTCTTGTGAGTGCTGGCTTCTTTTCCAGTTTCATCTTGTATAGCTGCTGGAACACTACGTTTATTTCATGACCTAGACTACAGTCACATTCCGACATGTACCATAGTCTCTAGCGAGCAATAAGTACACTTAGACTACACATAATCTTCGTTTATTTGATTGATGATGACAAACTGCACAATCAACACCAACACCCGCCACACAGGGCGGGACACAACAGAAACTATAAGGGTTAAGCACAGCTAAATTGCTGCCACAAACGGCGCACAGCGATTGAATCAACCGCACCGGCTTAAACCGCGTGAACATTCACCTGATGGCGCGACCGGCACACATCCGATAAAGTAGCTCACTACTCAATTTATCGACCCAGAAAGGATGAAATGCTGAGTTGGCCTAGTTGGCTGACCCGTAGCGGACGTCTTACCTACATAAGTGGTCACCCATCAGCTGCAGGTCGAGCATGGGACAGGGAAAATTCGCCGGTCAAAGACCAACGTTCTAACCACTATGCCACGCAACCAACCCAACCAACGCAACTTTTACACAGCATGGCAGTCACCAGTTCAGCATCATCAACACCGAACACAATGAAGAACGTTATCAGGAGCCGTTGCAGCGTTTGCTGTGATTTTGTCGTTGTCATTGTAAGCGACAAGGCTAGTCTTAGCTCGAGCTATTTTTGAAACATGTGTACGGTTCGCGTATATTATGTCACGTTATACCGTACATGTTAAACGTACGCTATGGGCCCTCATTTAAACTACAGTACACCGTTGTTGCATTAAAATTTCATATACTGGTTGTGTTGACTTATAAACGGTTGTGGCATTATACCGATGATTATTGTTTGTAGACCTACGTCGTTAATTTAATACTATATTATTTACAGTAAATTCTATGCAGCTTGAGCGACAGGCGAGCAACTACGCGTGCCGTATGATGACTGCAACGTACTGTGCTCGTAACTCATCTAAATACTATACGCATATTTTATAACACGTAGGCATACTCATCGAGGAATGTTGTGTGTGCCAACAGTCAGTGACTGCATAATGGCCCCTTATTATGGGTATCATTGTGTCCACTAGAGAGTCTAAAGTCCCGTTTACATCGACGAGACTGAACTGAACTGAAGTTAAGTGAACTGCCATTTTAGTTTAGCGGCGATGTGAACGGAGCCTGATGCATGCCGACTGTGTTATATGGTCCAGTCGAGGGACAAATGAATGAATACGAACTGAATCAGGGCAGCGCGGGCCTCCCGCGGCTTTAGCT
>Ga0209780_1004934_pt1 | contig 10425 bp, 13 predicted proteins | sample WorMetexBAHAMAS2_FD_187384 | JGI IMG/M metagenome (GOLD analysis project Ga0209780, IMG submission 187384) | Marine gutless worms symbiont microbial communities from Max Planck institute for Marine Microbiology, Germany - Inanidrilus exumae... | ecosystem: Host-associated > Annelida > Digestive... | reverse complement strand
AACTTCACTACTGGTATCAGACCCGCCTGACTCGTTAATCCTTTCCCCGTGCTTTGAATATGAAGTTTTCTGGTTCGTCCCCTTGCTTTGTTTCGTGTACTCTTCTTCATGGAAAAGGTGACTCCTTGGATTCGGTAATAACACTTCTATCATATTGAGAAGTATGCCTTTTCCTTTATCTTATTTCATCTGCACTGCAGGATTTAGGTGATTTTTTATATGGAGAGATTTCGGGTATGACTACATCGTTTTACGATCAACGTGAGATCCGTAGCCAAGATGAACGCCAGATTGCTCAGCTTAATCAGTTGCAAGCGCTCATAGTTCATGCGCGTTCCAATTCTGTTCATGCCAAGCGTCTTGATTCTGTGGATATAGATACCTTGGACGACCTTGCCAAATTTCCGATCCTCCGTAAGTCTGATCTGATTGGAATGCAGGCAGAAACCCCGCCTTTTGGTGGGCTGAATACGATTGATGTCGGTCGAATGCGGAACGTGTATCGGTCACCGGGACCGATTAATGATTATAATAGTCGCGGACACGATTGGTGGCGGGTTGGGCGAGCATTATATGCGGCCGGTTTTCGTCAGGGAGATGTGGTCCATAATAGTTTCTCCTATCATTTTACTCCGGCGGGTATGCTGTTCGACCGAGCCGCTGCCAGCATCGGATGTGCGGTCTTTCCGGCTGGCACGGAAAATACCGAACTCCAGGTCGAGGCCATCAAGATTTTTAGTGCAACCGCCTATACTGGAATACCGGACTTTTTACCAAGATTATTAGTAAAAGCCGATGAGTTGGGGATTGAACTACCTTCCTTCACCAAGGCTTGTGTTTCCGCGGGTCCACTTTTTCCATCCGTACGCCAAGGACTCAATAACCGTGGTATTGCTGTATACCAATGCTATGTCATTGCCGATCTTGGTTTAATTGCCTATGAAACTCCAGCCTTAGAGGCGATGCTCATTGATGAAGATATCATTGTCGAAATTGTTCGTCCTGGAACAGGTGACCCGGTTCCAGATGGTGAAGTGGGAGAGGTCGTAGTCACAGCACTCAGTCATTCTGAGTTGCCCCTTATCCGTCTTGCGATAGGAGATCTGTCGGCAATTATGCCGGGCCAAAGCCCATGTGGGCGAACTAATAAGCGACTAAAGGGTTGGCTTGGTCGTGCTGATCAGACTGTAAAGGTTCGTGGTATGTTCGTCCATCCTGAGCAGGTGGCCCGTGTGCTCAAACAATGTGAAATCAATGGACGGGCGCGACTTGTCGTTGATCGCGAGGGAGACCGAGATACTATGACATTACATGTAGAATGTGATGGTAATACAGAAGGTCTTGCCGAGCGCCTTGAATCTACTATGAAAACCGTCTTTAATTTGCGGGGCGAAGTTTGTATTCTGGCTCCTGGGAACCTTGCCAATGATGGGAAAGTAATCGAAGATAAAAGAGATTTCCAATAGCATCGTAACAGTGGGGGTGGAAAGGTTACATGGAGTTGACTGGGGCGGTAGATAGCATTTAGAATCGCGCGCTTCATTTGGTATAAAGTTAGGGAAGTGGGGCGGTAATATTCGAAGTACCGTGGTATACTGACCCGCTTTGAAGGAAAGTTGTTTTTGCATGGAGCAGTAAGGTAATCTGGTTACTGGGGTAGTCGTTGGATGACAACAATCAATCAGCTTGTTCGAAAGCCGCGGAGGCGGCAGCGCACGAAAAGTAATGTTCCTGCGTTACAGGGTTGTCCGCAGCGCCGGGGAGTTTGTACTCGTGTATATACAACGACCCCAAAAAAGCCGAATTCTGCGCTTCGTAAGGTAGCACGTGTGCGATTGACGAATGGAATGGAAGTATCCACATATATTGGCGGGGAAGGACATAATCTACAAGAACACTCCGTAATCCTTATTCGCGGTGGTCGTGTAAAAGACCTTCCCGGCGTAAGATACCATACGGTTCGTGGCAGTTTGGATACTTCTGGGGTTGCTGCACGCCGTCAGGGACGTTCCAAATATGGTGCAAAACGGCCGAAAGGTTAGAGTTTTATTATAATTACAATTTAATAACTTACCGATAATTTTTAAGAGAACCGTGATAAGGTTTTCAGAGTTTTAAAAACAAATGTCCAGACGCCGAGTAATTGCAAAGCGGGTGATCCTTCCGGATCCCAAGTATGGAGATGAAACGCTTGCCAAGTTCATCAATGTCTTGATGCTGGATGGTAAAAAGTCCGTAGCAGAGAGGATAGTATACGGTGCATTAGATCAAGTGGCGAAGCGTACTAAATCCAATCCAGTAGAGGTTTTTACGAAAGCACTTGATAATGTTCGACCTTTGGTTGAAGTGAAATCTCGGCGTGTTGGGGGTGCCACATATCAGGTGCCGGTAGAGGTTCGCTCAGTTCGACGTACGGCGCTAGCTATGCGGTGGCTTGTGGATGCGGCCAGGAAGCGTGGGGAAAAAACCATGGGGTTGCGATTGGCCGGTGAGCTTATGGATGCGGGGGAAAGTCGAGGTGTCGCTGTTAAGAAGCGAGAAGACACACATCGCATGGCTGAAGCGAATAAGGCGTTTTCGCATTACCGTTGGTAGTCGGAACCAAGCAGAGCTGGTTCAATTTTTTGCTGCTTGCATTGTAAGGGTTCTCTGCGGTGTCACGGAAAACTCCTATTAGGCGCTATCGGAATATTGGGATTATGGCGCATATTGATGCAGGGAAGACTACTACTACCGAGCGTATCCTTTATTATACGGGGATTTCCCATAAAATAGGGGAAGTTCACGATGGGGCAGCGGTAATGGATTGGATGGTCCAGGAGCAGGAGCGGGGTATCACCATCACCTCTGCAGCTACAACCTGTTTTTGGCATGGTATGGATGGTCAATATGACGAACATCGTATTAACATCATTGATACGCCTGGGCATGTGGACTTTACAATTGAAGTAGAACGTTCTCTAAGAGTGTTAGATGGTGCATGTGCTGTATTTTGTGCGGTTGGAGGAGTAGAACCCCAGTCGGAAACAGTTTGGCGCCAAGCGGATAAGTACCAGGTTCCGCGTATTATTTTTGTTAACAAAATGGATCGTCCTGGTGCGGACTTTTTGCGAGTAATTCAGCAAGCGCAAGAGCGGTTAGGAGCAAAAGCTGTTCCAGTTCAGTTGCCTATCGGTGCACAAGATCATTTTGAGGGTGTCGTTGATCTTGTAAAAATGAAAGGAATTATTTGGGATGACGATACGCAGGGCATGCGTTATCAAGAAGTCGATATTCCTCCTCATTTACAAAATGTTAGTGGGGAATGGCGAGAAAAGATGCTAGAGGCAGCTGCTGAAGCTAACGAGCAGCTGATGGGGCGGTATCTTGAGGATGGGATACTTTCGGATGAGGAGATTTACAGAGGTCTCCGGGAAAGGACTCTAAAAAACGAGGTTGTTCCGGCTTTATGTGGTTCGGCCTTCAAAAACAAAGGGGTACAAGCTTTATTGGATGCGGTTGTTGAATATTTGCCGTCTCCTATTGATGTTCCGCCCGTAGTTGGAGTTTCAGAAAACGCATCGGAGGGGAGATTGATGCGTCCGGCTTCTGATGATTCCCCGTTTGCTGCTCTTGCATTTAAGATTGCTACCGATCCCTTCGTGGGCTCACTGACGTTCTTTCGCGTATATTCAGGTATGCTATGTTCAGGAGACACGCTATACAACTCCGTTAAACAGCGTAAGGAGCGCATTGGTCGCATTCTTCAAATGCATGCAAATAGTCGAGAGGAACTCAAGGAAGTATATGCTGGCGACATTGCAGCCGCAGTAGGTTTGAAAGATGTAACAACGGGGGACACTTTAAGCGATCCTGGTAAAGTGATTTTGTTAGAACGCATGGAGTTTCCAGAGCCGGTAATGGCCGTAGCGGTGGAGCCACAAGCGAAGTCCGATCAAGAAAGGATGGGTACAGCGCTAAGGAAGCTTGCTCATGAAGATCCCTCTTTTCGTGTTACGAGTGATGATGAGTCGGGGCAAACCATCATTGAGGGAATGGGGGAATTGCACCTTGAAATCATTGTGGATCGCCTTCGGCGGGAATTTAATGTTCGGGCTAACGTAGGAAAACCACAGGTAGCTTATCGAGAGACAATCAGAAAAGCAGTTGAGCAAGAAGGGCGTTTTGTTCGACAAACGGGAGGTAGAGGACAATACGGGCATGTTTGGTTGCGCATTGACCCTAGGGAGTCAGGTTCGGGATATGAATTTAAGAATGCTATTGTCGGTGGGGTGATCCCAATGGAGTATATTCCGGCTGTGGATCGCGGTATCCGGGAGCAAATGGAAAATGGTGTTCTTGCTGGGTATCCGGTAGTTGATGTTAAAGTGACTTTATACGATGGCTCTTGTCATGAAGTGGACTCTAGTGAAATTGCCTTTAAAATCGCTGGATCTCATGCGTTTAGAGATGGTATTCAAAAAGCAACTCCAGTTTTATTAGAGCCTGTTATGCAGGTAGAGGTGATTGTTCCTCAGGAGTATGTTGGGGAGGCGATAGGTGACCTCAACCGTAGGCGAGGAATCGTGCGGGGGATGGAAGAATCTCCATCCGGTACGGTGATTCGTAGTGAAGTTCCACTAGGTGAAATGTTCGGCTATGCCACTGATATACGTTCCGTTACCCAGGGACGTGCTACTTTTTCGATGGAATTTATTAGATATGATGAGGTTCCATCTAGTGTAGCTGATGCCATTATTCGGAAAAATTTATGGTGAACGGCAGCTAATCGCGAGGTGAGTACAGTGTCGAAGGCAAAATTTGAGCGAACGAAGCCGCATATAAATGTGGGGACGATAGGTCACGTAGATCATGGTAAAACAACGCTGACGGCGGCGATGACAAAGATTCTGTCGGACAAATACGGTGGAGAGATCAAGGCATTTGACGAGATAGATAATGCGCCGGAAGAGAAGGCGAGAGGTATAACGATAGCGACCGCGCACGTAGAGTATGAAACGGATGGTAGGCATTATGCGCACGTAGATTGCCCAGGTCACGCGGATTACATCAAGAATATGATAACAGGGGCGGCACAGATGGATGGTGCAATCCTGGTGGTAAGCGCAGCCGATGGGCCGATGCCGCAGACGCGAGAGCATATTTTATTGGCTCGACAGGTAGGTGTTCCGTGTATCGTGGTATACCTGAATAAGGTAGACATGGTAGATGATGAGGAGCTGTTGGAATTAGTGGAGATGGAAATCCGAGAGTTATTGGATAAATACGATTTTCCTGGAGACGATACACCAATTGTACGTGGTTCGGCACTGATGGCCATGGATGGGGACATGTCGGAGGTGGGAGGTGGATCGGTAATAAAGCTATGTGAGGTATTGGATAGCTACATACCGCAGCCTGAGCGAGCAGTGGATGGGACATTCCTGATGCCTGTTGAAGATGTGTTTTCCATATCGGGAAGAGGAACGGTTGCGACGGGACGAGTCGAGCGAGGGCAAATAAAGGTAGGAGAGGAAGTCGAAATTGTAGGGCTAAAGGAGACCTCGAAGACGACGTGCACAGGGGTTGAGATGTTCCGTAAGCTATTGGATGAAGGTGTAGCGGGAGACAATATTGGTGTGCTGTTGAGAGGTGTGAAAAGGGATGGTGTTGAGCGGGGGCAAGTGCTGTCGAAGCCGGGTTCGATAACGCCTCATACAGAATTCGAAGCGGAGGTTTACGTATTGTCGAAGGATGAGGGAGGTAGGCATACACCATTTTTCAACGGGTACCGTCCGCAGTTTTATTTCCGCACAACAGATGTAACGGGTGCGGTGGATTTGCCAGAAGGTGTAGAAATGGTGATGCCTGGAGACAATGTAAAGATGAAGGTAAGCCTGATTATGCCGATTGCTATGGAAGAGGGTTTGCGATTTGCTGTGCGTGAGGGAGGTCGAACCGTCGGAGCTGGCGTCGTATCTAAAATCATCGAATAGACGTTTTGTCATCGAATAGACGTTATGTTGGATTAATAGAATATTTGGGGAAAATGGAATGGAAAATCAACGTATACGTATTCGGCTGAAAGCATTTGATCATCGTCTGATTGATCAGTCTGCCCAAGAAATTGTAGATACAGCCAAAAGGACAGGTGCCCAAATCCGGGGACCCATTCCATTGCCGACCCGGAAGGAGCGCTTTACAGTTTTAATTTCTCCTCATGTAAATAAAGACGCGCGAGATCAATATGAGATTCGTACTCATAAGCGTCTTATGGATATTCTCGATCCAACTGATAAGACGGTTGATGCATTGATGAAGCTTGATTTAGCTGCCGGTGTCGATGTGAAGCTTAAAGTCTCATAAGAGTTGTGAAGTCCTACGGGCTAGATGGGCTAAAGTAATTTTAAAGTATAGAAGGCAGCGTGAAAAATGCCAATCGGACTAATCGGTCGTAAATGTGGGATGACACGTATCTTTACTGAAGAAGGCGCGTCTATTCCAGTAACGGTGATTGAGATAGAACCGAATAGAATTACTCGAATTAAAAATAAAGATACAGATGGGTATCATGCAATTCAGGTAACTACGGGATCTCGACGGACTAATCGAATTACTCGGCCAGAAGCTGGTTACTTCGCCAAGGCTGGTGTTGAATCAGGCCGAGGATTGTGGGAATTTCGTTTAAATGGCGAAGAGGGTGAGAATCTTGTTATTGGACAAGAAGTTGCTCTTAGTATTTTTCAACCTGGGCAAAAAGTAGATGTTAGGGGTATATCTATCGGTAAAGGGTATTCTGGTGTAGTGAAACGCCATAATTTCCGAACTCAAGATGCGTCCCACGGTAACTCCTTGTCCCATAGGGCACCGGGTTCAATTGGCCAAAACCAGACTCCAGGTCGGGTTTTTAAGGGGAAGAAAATGGCCGGCCATTTGGGTAACGTTTGGAGAACGACGCAAAACCTTGAGATAGTCCGGATAGATGAAGCTCGTAACTTCCTTTTAGTCAAAGGATCTGTTCCAGGGCCAAAAGGTGGTGACATAATTCTTAATGCCACTTGTAAAACAAGTCATAAGGAGACTAAGTGATGGAGCTTGCCGTTCTTGCGGAAGATCTGTCTAAAATACCGACGGATGCAGGTGATGCCATCGGGCAAAAAAGTATTACCGTTTCGGACGACGTTTTCTCGCTGGATTTTAATGAGGCTCTGGTGCATCAAGTTGTTATTGCGTACTTAGCTGGAGCGCGGTCTGGAACACGGGCACAAAAAAATCGATCGGATGTACGAGGAGGAGGGGCTAAACCATATAGGCAAAAAGGGACGGGGCGTGCCCGGGCAGGAAGCATTAGAAGCCCATTGTGGCGCGGAGGGGGAGTGACATTTGCTGCTCGACCTAAAAATCATGCCCAGAAGCTAAATAGGAAAATGTATCGGGGGGCGCTTTGTTCTATAGTTTCAGAGTTAATTCGCCAAGATCGCTTTATGATCGTAAGCGAGTTTAATGTGTCTAGTCCAAAGACGAGTGAAGTGGTTGTTCAGTTACAAAAGCTGGGATTGACAAATGTATTAATTGTAACTGACCAGAAGCAAAATAACCTTGAGCTTGCAGTTCGTAACCTCCGGTGGGCCGAGAGCTTAGATGTTAGTAAGGTTAATCCAGTTAGTCTTATTGAATATGAGAAAATATTAATAACTGTTTCGGGACTACGGAAGCTGGAAGAGGGGTTGCAATGAAGCAAGACCGTATTATGGCGGTACTGCGTTTTCCACATATATCTGAGAAGTCTACTTGGGTGGCAGATCAGCATCGTCAGATAGTATTCCGTGTAGCTAGTGATGCAAATAAGCTGGAAATAAAGAAATCAGTCGAGAAGATGTTTGGTGTTGAGGTAAAGAAAGTTTGTGTCCTCAACGTTAAAGGGAAAAAGAAACTAGTAAGAGGTGTTGGGAGACAACGTTTTGGGTATAGGTCAACGTGGAAAAAGGCGTATGTGACCTTAGTTTCTGGTAATGATATCGATTTCCTGAATATTGCATCGGTACTGTAAGAGAATCTTTTAAGTTATGCCATTGGTGAAAGTAAAGCCTACCTCGCCTGGCAGGCGAGGAGTGGCTAGAGTAGTAACGCCAAATCTTTATAAAGGTAAACCCCATGGCTCCTTAGTTGGGAAGAAAATGAAGAGTGGTGGGCGGAATAACAATGGTCGGATTACGGTACGCCATCGTGGTGGTGGCCACAAGCAGCGTTACCGAATCGTGGATTTTAAGCGAGATAAAGATGGGGTATCTGGGCGCGTTAAACGTATAGAATATGATCCGGGTAGAAGCGCGCATATTGCACTGATTGCTTATGTTGATGGTGAGTACCGGTATATTATTTCTCCCAAAGGGCTTCAGATTGGTGATGAGGTTTTATCTGGGATTGGGGTGCCGATAAAAAGCGCTAATACTTTACCGCTTCGCAATATTCCAGTAGGAACAACTGTACATTGTATTGAATTGAAACCGGGTAAAGGTGCTCAGCTTGCTCGTAGCGCAGGAGCAGCAGTTCAGCTGATTGCTCGGGAATCTGGTTTTGCCACGTTAAGGCTTCGGTCAGGTGAATTACGAAAAGTTCCATCTGAGTGTAGGGCTACTATAGGAGAAGTTGGTAATGCAGAATATGGATTACGTAAATTGGGCAAAGCTGGGGCTACTAGATGGCGTGGGGTTAGACCAACAGTCCGTGGTGTGGCCATGAATCCTGTAGATCATCCGCATGGTGGTGGAGAAGGGAAAAGTTCGGGTGGACGCCACCCAGTGACTCCATGGGGTGTCCCGACTAAAGGACATAAAACACGGCGTAATAAGCGTACTAATCATTTGATCATACGTGTAAATAAAAAGCGCTAAATACGATTGAGGGGAGAATAACGGGTGCCGCGTTCGGTAAAAAAGGGTCCCTTCGTGGATCACCATTTGGCTAAAAAGGTTGTTGAGGCAAAGGTATCTGGAGCCAAGCGGCCTATCAAAACGTGGTCACGGCGTTCTATGATCGTGCCGGATATGGTTGGTTTCACTATTGCGGTACATAATGGGCGCCAACATATTCCGATTCTTATTACTGAGAATATGGTGGGCCATAAGCTTGGGGAGTTTTCACCGACCCGTACATTTAGAGGTCATGCCGGGGATCGGAAGGCAAAGAAATAAAAGCGAATTTCTGATGAATGTTACAGCAAGGCTTAAATTTGCCAGAATTTCAGCGCAAAAGGGCAGATTAGTCGCCGATCAGATTCGGGGGTTACCCATAGAGCAAGCACTAGACTTGCTTACCCTCAGTAAGAAGAAGGCAGCTAAAATTATTAAGAAAGTGTTGAATTCTGCGATTGCAAATGCGGACCATAATGAGGGTTTGGATATTGATACTCTTTGTGTCGATACGGTTTGTATTGATCAAGGGCCAACTTATAAGCGAATCCAGGCACGTGCCAGGGGACGGGCAAATCGGATATTAAAACGTACAAGTCATATTACGGTGACAGTATCCGATGTTAATTAGAAAAATAGCACCCGAGATACAATAATATGGGTCAAAAAGTTCATCCGACGGGCATCCGTTTAGGAATAGTTAAAAGCTGGACTTCTGTGTGGTATGCCGAAGGTAGAGATTACGCGGAAAATTTGAATACAGATCTTGCTGTCCGGGAGTTCTTGCAAAAAAAGCTAGCTCATGCATCGGTGAGTAGGATCGATATTTGGCGTCCGGCAAAAAATGCACGGATTGTGATTCATACTGCTAGGCCTGGTATCGTTATTGGTAAAAAAGGCCAAGATATTGAATCTTTGCGGCGAACTGTTTCTTCAATGATGGGGGTGCCTGTACATATTGGTGTTGAAGAAATCCGAAAACCAGAACTAGATGCCTATCTTGTTGCAGAGAGCGTTGCGAACCAGTTAGTTAGGAGAATTATGTTTCGTCGTGCTATGAAGCGAGCTGTGGGTAATGCCATGAGGTTAGGTGCTAAAGGCATTAAAATAAATGTTTCAGGTCGTTTAAGTGGAGCAGAAATTGCACGCTCTGAATGGTATCGTGAAGGGCGTGTTCCGTTACACACTTTAAGGGCTGATATTGATTATGGTTTTGCTGAGGCTCGTACTACTTACGGGATAATTGGGGTAAAAGTTTGGATATTCAAGGGAGAGATTCTTGACCAATCTGACCGATCTACTCGAAGCGAAGTTACTGTCAGTTAGGTGGTGGTTGTTGGCTGTTGGTAAGATGGTGTTTTCATACAGGGGAATTTCCTAAGGCCTTATTTTAAGTTTTCATAAGCATAGGACTTACGCATTGACAGATGCATTAGGATATGGTTGTTGAAAAAGGTAATCAACGACTATAGGAGTCCGAATCCATGGTACGAGGAATAAGTCGACCCTCGACAGCCCGTTGCACATTGCCTAT
>Ga0209780_1004933_pt1 | contig 10425 bp, 8 predicted proteins | sample WorMetexBAHAMAS2_FD_187384 | JGI IMG/M metagenome (GOLD analysis project Ga0209780, IMG submission 187384) | Marine gutless worms symbiont microbial communities from Max Planck institute for Marine Microbiology, Germany - Inanidrilus exumae... | ecosystem: Host-associated > Annelida > Digestive... | reverse complement strand
AACTTATTACTACTTTAAAATTATGAAGACAAAGTTTCTACACAGATATAACCTAAAAAAAAGTACATTTTGGCAGTGTTCCAATACTAAAGTCTTGCCGTGCCTGATCCAGTTCATCTAACCCAGCCTGAATCATAACTGGACGGCCAAAATTCAAGATCTGCAGTGTCATATGGCACTGTTTTAAAACCGGGATCACTTCGTTGAAGGAACCGATGAATGGCAGTGCTATCTTGAAATTGCCTGAAAGGCCCTTAACACGTCGGCCATCATGGTTGCATCCTCTCATTTACATAATACATAGGATGACAGTGACGTAATTTTTCGTGACCACAGATAACTGTGACGTCATTTCACCCTATGTATTACAGAGTACCGCCAGAAAACGCATCCAAAGAAAACTGCATTTTTGTTGTTGCTGTTGTTGTTTTGGTAGTGTAGTACCTTCACCTATACTGTACTGCATTTGTAGTGCTATATTTTACGACATTTTCTCGTTCACGAATTAAATGCAGCAATCAGCGTGATGACATATGCATGTCTTTGTTCAACTCTGCAATGCAGTTTGAGTCTCTTCTGCTGCTGCTATAAAAGTGCATTAAAACTACGCATAATCAAATAACAGCATTCAATGGCGTACTGATAAACGCGGTGCTGATTGTATTTGTAACTGTCGGAATAAAAGTACTTTCTAACATCAATGAACATACTTCGCACAAAACAATCTTGTTACTAATCTTGTTGTCGGTCAAAGGTCACTTCTTCGCGTAAACAGCACAGCGAGTAATGCTGTGCCAACTGAATAAATTATTATCCGAGTACTTAATGATTATTTTAGTAACATTACCACGTCGAAGGTCAAATGCAATCGCGAGGCAGGGTTTTTACCTGCGTTTATTTGTGACTTTTCCGCACGATATCTCAAAAACCAATGCAGCTAGGGTCACGTCCAAACTTGATATAGAAAATGTTTGTATCATATCATATCGGTAATTCGGTATTGTGGCCGCAGGTGATTGCCTCAATGTCCACATCTATATGCATAAGAGAATAAACAACAAAGTCACACTATATTTGATTTATTGTTAAAAAGGAAAATGAATATCTACTACTTTTACTTCCCAAGAATAGTGATTTAACGATGAGTCCTGAAAACCCATTTATTTGGGGGTTAAAAGGTCAAATATCAAGGTCTTTCTTTCTTTCATTTCTTTCTTTTATTGCGAGCAGAGGCCCAGCGTAGGCCTACTTCTGAACCTCAGTGCGATAGCTCAGGGAGAGGAGGGGAATTAGTAGATGTGTGCGTAAAGTGCAGGGAAGGCAGGGGTTAAGTAGGCGTAGGAGTGAACAGCTAATTGTCGGGTATTTATAGCACGCCCCCTCTAGACGTGGCCTACAGTCTGGCTTAGCCGTGACTGGTGCTGTGTGCTGCACCAGCCAATGGCTAGCCAAGTCCATTCGCTTCAACCACGCCAGCGCGACAAACACCTTGACGCTGCTAAAAAAGGTGTCAGCAACGGTAGTTTATAGAGGCTCGTCCCGTCCAACCCTCTTTTCCTGCCCGGGATTATCTCCCTGTTCATCACGTGCGTAAGAATTATTAGAAATAATTCTTTGGTAGGCGGGCGCGCTCGGGATGAGGTTTGAAGCCCGGCCACATGAGCGCGTCACGCTTTCTCTGCACATTGCGCCCGAGTGCTTTGACATGGCTACATAGGCAGGTCAAAGTCAAGGTCACGAGTCACAAAAACATTGCCGGCGAGAGTGTTTGCACTCTCGTAAGTGCTGGCTTCTTTTAGATGGTTTTACTGTTGACTCACTGCACGATAGCGCCAGTCCTGAGTTAACGGCGAATTTTTGACCCCGACAGAATTGTGGGGGAACGAGAGTTCCCTTCACGCCCATTCGCTAGAAGCCAGCGGTTTGAGCTATCAGCACGAGTTTTGGCAAGATAACGCACGTTTGGTTTCTGAACCGGACCTACCGTAAAATTTCGAACTTTTAAAAATCGCAGATCGCAGACGGCCGCCATTTTGAAAACAGGTAAATCGCTTATATCTCAGGATCGGTTTTAACTATCGCGGCGAAATTTGGTGTGATGATAGACATCGATCCTATTTACTCTGTCGGCCGTTGAAATTTCGAATTTCTAGAAATCCAAGACGGCGAACAACCAAAATTCGAAAACTGTTAAATTACAATATAGCCTACCGCGGCAGTGGGTTGGCCGCTCGACGGGAAATATTGCATGATGACGACACTGGCCCAATGAACTTGAGTCTGCAACCCCATATACACTACACTTACTATTTTACGTAATAAAACCGCAAATGAATATGTTTTAAAACAAAAACTGCTTTCAGTTTCTCTTGTTGTATGTTGTTGGCCATTGTGCCACTGTGCCATGGCGCAATCGCCCCCCCCCTTCGTCCGTCACAGGCGGCCCCTTCGAAAGATATGCTAACTTAGAAAGGCGCTCCTAAACTGCTGCTGATTGCACTGCCCCTAAAATACTGCCAGTCCGACTCTGTATGTGGCTGCAAGTATCAAAATTTTATCCTCAAATTCTAAGTACAGATACTAGCTTTTACATTTTATGACAAACCGCTGACTGAAATAGATGTGATGGAAGAGTATATAGTCGTACGGAAGGTCGTAGTCAGTCTGGCGTAGTTTGGGAAGAAGTCAAAATCGGTCAGCCGTACTGGAACCAGAAACAAACTTGAATGTCGACTATGTTAGACAGTAGGCGTTACATTGTGCAAGCCTGTGCTTTCTTACACGACCACCGTCTGCACAGACTTCGGTGAATTGAGTGGAAAAGTCTGTCGAAGTTAGGAGGCATTTTTTAGACTCGCTGTAGCCTCGAGTCTGTGCTTTTGCGACACCATGTAATTACGCCTCTGCATCACGCGCGATAGGCTGCCGCTGTAATAGTCCAGCGAAATAATCGACGGAACCGCTGGTGGCATTGTAATTTTTCACACCGGATGAAGTGCGGTGCCTCACGGCATGCGGTGTGAACGAACCTTAAGAAGCACCACGTAGTTTTTCCGCTACAGCTAATTAAGCAGTGCAGTCGGCGGTCAGCGAGGTTTGATAACGCTCACAGCACGACAGTATAAATGTTTTTGTTGCAAAAATGGCTTCTGCAGTACCTGAACCAAACAATATGAAATTTATACCTATGTTGGAAGTTGGAACACGTACATGTCTTCCTCAAGGCCATCGCAGTTGCCGCTATCGCTATGAACCATAATCACTTCTTGTTAGTGGTCGCAGGTAGCAATGTCTCTCTTGCATATTTTTCAAGATATTGCCACATGTGCAATACAGTGTGCGTGACTACCTGTGACATTGAGAAGTCCTTTAGCTTCGATAAGACAGACTAGACAGTTGAAATTACAAGCAACTGCACTTTCTAATTCATGTGTAAACATGCGTAGTTAATACATGCTATATTTCCTGCGGTATATGGGAGACAGAAAGACTTTAGACAGCAAGTATGACCTTCAATGATACTCAAGGTCGCTGGTATTGATGCCATTACATAGGCCACATACGATTTCCCTTTGTCTTTCATTGCAATTATGTATCTTGTACCGTTTCCGAGATATTATCAGCTATTTCCCAAACTTTAAAGAGGCAACAATTTAAAATGTGTCGTCACTTGACCATGACACGCCCATTTCAGGGGTGATTTGTCGTTTAAAGGCTAATACTGGATATAGCCTATTTATACAAAATTTGACAATTGTAGCTTTAGCCGTTCCAGATTATAGTCATCTCTGGCTTTAGGTCTTTAGGCAACTTACTCACCCTTAAAAGTATTCTGTCTCTCACTCACTTAGTTCTGCAGTACTAAGCTTTGTTATAGTGTTGTAATCCCTCTTAAAGTTGTTCACAACAACAGGCCTATAAAGAGGCTCAGCTGTTGAGGAGGGACCGCGCGACGCTCTGTGCTGCAAAATTGTACAAGAAATTACACTTGAGAAAGCTTTTGCTTAACTCGTATAGTCAGCAAAACCCGTCTGTCACTGTAGGCTACAGTCCGGCATGCTCAACGCTCCACAATGAAGGCCAAGTATAATCGATACATGCTTTAACAGGCGTTATTACATGGTTTCGAAGATAATACGATATGATACGATACGGTAGATTGACGTGCGCTCAAAAGCTGACGAGACGGCCAGCTTCATCTAGTGCACGACCCGGAAACGAAAAAATAAGGAAGAAATAAAATCAAAAACCGAAAGCTAAATGAAGCTAATCGTAGTGCGCAATCAGCATCTGTAATGTGATGATGCCATTACTTTCTGGCAGGCTCCCCGCTATCGACCCAGACTCATAGAGCATCAATTTACCTGTCTCATCTTATCCATGGATTACACAACAGCACCCAATTACGATCATCCGACAAACTGTTATTTTCGCGGATGGCGCTCAGGGCGCTGTATAGTCTTGCCGGCGAAAGCCTTCAATGTAACTACTCCGTCAATCTTGGTACCCAAGAAGCTGGCCGTCTCGTGAGCTGCCGAACTTAACAATCTTAAACACTGTTGTCGATGAAATGTTTGTGTAGCTTCTCGTTCGTAAAGGATTAGGACTGTAATGAGATCATCGATTTACAATCACCCTGATAGCCGTGATTAATTCGCCCCGGGTGAGCATGCAAAATATTAAGATCAGCGTCTCAGTATGTCTGTCTTTCTATCTGTTTGTCTGTCCGCTCGCATATCTCAAAAACACACGTCCAAGAGCACTGCATGCCCAAATTTCACCAAATTTGGTCGGGTCTACTAATGGGATCGACCCTTTAGGCCCCAAAATTGGTCGGATCGATCCATACCGGGTGAAAATTGACGCATCTAACTGTATGCTCGACGTACAGCAGCTCATTACGGGCTTTTTGTGTCGATGCGCTGTGAAAGTAAATGTCTTATTTGCGTTACATTGAAATGTAGTAAGTATACACGCATGGCTTCAGCTGTTGCTAGAATAGTAAACTCAGCTACGGCATTCGACTTTTCCTGCGTTTTATATAAGGTCTAACGGCATCGGCAGAGGACAACATATTATTATCTGCGACTCCTACATTATCGATACTTGCGTGGGTATATTTACACGTTGTTTGTAGTACGAAGAATGAAGCTGTTCATATCTTTTGACGTGTTGTGCATCATCATATGCTGCCGATGTCAACGGCAGTACAATGTAAGTTTCTGAGCAATAAACTCAATCTGTTATAAATAGTGACCGGAATAAAACGAAGAAACGACGATGACGGATTACGTGAGAGCTCTTGTAACAACTTTGGTTCCGCTGGCGACGTTCGCAGCCAACATTCCGGTCATCTTCGTGACGTTTCGAAGTCGTCTCTTCGACAACGACACGGTGGCGAAGCTGATCGCGTCCCTGGCCGTATCCGACATCGTCAACGGAGTAATCGCCACCTGCTGTGCGGGCCTGGCGTGGTCGCTCCAGCCCGGTCAGCAAGCTCCGACGTGGTTACTGAGATTAATCAACAGCGGTATGTACACCTTCGGAGTGTGCTCCATCTGGCATCTGGCCGCGGTATCAGTCGTCAAATGCGGCGTAATTGTCAGACCTTTGACCCATTTCACCATATTCACAGACCGCGTCGTTCGAGCAATCGTCTGTACCATATGGACGTTTGGAATTGTGATCGGAGGCGCAAGCAACGTGGGTGTGTCCGAGACGTATTTCAGTTGGATCACCTTGCTTGCGCACGTCAGACACGGCAACACGGTATTCGGAGCCTCTTTGGCCGTGATAAATTTCATCGCACCAACCCTGATCATAATGACCGCGTACGTCAAGGTGTTCCTCGTCGTCCGACGACAGGTGAGGTCTATGTCCTCCGCCGTGCTTCATCCGTTTGGATCTAAGATGATATTCGGGTCCAGCGTGCGCTCGGCCAAGAATCTGTTCGTCATGTGCGTGGCGTACTGGCTGACGTTCTTCCCGGTGACGATCATCTCGCTGGTGAGGGCCGCCGGATCAAGATTTCCGGATGCGGTCCAGTTTTCCGTGTCGTGGATTTACGTTTCGTCGTCTGCCGTCAACGGGTTTCTCTATATCGCGCTTCACTCCTACGTGAGACGCGAACTACGTCGCTACATCCCACGTTGTCGTCGTTTTTCGGTCGCCCCAGCTTGGACGCTAGCAGCTGACAACGGCGCTGGTCAACGACACAGGGGCTTCGTCGACACTCGCACTGCAGCACGTGGACTACTTCGAGCACCTGTTTCTGCGACGAAGCCATCTTGTCAACGTGTGACCGAGCAACTGCCGACTGCAGTCCTCTGACGCTGTACGGTATTACTATTCGTCTGAAGGCCTTTGGGCGAATAGTGAATTTACTCTATGTGCCCAAAGAACGGCGCCTTCAAGCGTTCGGCTATAACTCCGCCGAAAGTGAGCCGCTTCAGATGACATTTATTCAACTAATTATTCAGTTAATTAAACTTTAATTATTAATTAACAGTATCCAACTAATTATCATTAGAATTAGCTGAAGCGAACATCTCGTTAGTATTTCGCAGTGTAATTAGCATAATTTCTGGTTAATGTAATATAATTAGAACTAGAAGAAACCAACACTCACAACAGTGTAAAGATCGATGCCGACACCGGCAATACTTTGTGTGACTCAAAGTAAATGACTTAGTTCAATTGACGACGTTGGGAAACAAGTTAATATCACATTTCGAATTGGAATAAAGAAAATACCGCCATTTCGCGCATGCACGACGACAAAACCAATCAGTCAATCAATCAATCAATCAATCAATCAATCAATCAATCAATCATGAGTTTAACAAAAGGTTGACAAACTGCAACCAAACCATATAGATTATTATACACGGTGGTAAAAATGTAAAACTGTAGAGTCATCAGATCATCAAGACTCGGTAAAAACATAAGAAAATATATATCAATTGATAAGATTGCACTCTCTTTTAAACAATTTGGGTATCGAAATTGGATGATTGTGTCAAACGTAAACAGGACATTTGTATAGCGTATCTCTCAAGCGCTCAGGTAGGGCACGTGTTAACGAAAAATCACGCAGTTTTACCTGCCACCTACACGGTTATCCACGAATGGAATGAGCCGTCCTGCCTTTACTCCCCAGCCGCAGGGCATCACCGCACTTTGGCCGGTACTCATTTCCCGTCTCGCTGAGGGTAGGAGGCTGAGTTAAATGGAAGCTGAGTTAAATGGAAGCTCACAAATAGCCATTTTTGCGCATGTGCAGTGAAAATATGGTCTAAAATCGTCCGCAATGCTGACAATCACCACAATTTATTTTTCCCTTACACGGTCACACGGTGCAAAATAATAACAAAATAATTAATTGTAAAATAATTTGGTAATAAAACTGCAAATATGAACATTGACATTCACGAGGAGTGATAGTGGGTGATGCCATCTTTTTATGATTCTTGGCGCTTTGTGGTCTGTCGCCGTTAACAATGTTTAAAATTTAGTGTTTAATATTTATTTTCCAATAAAATTGGGCGTGTCATTTGTATTTTGTTGTTGTTGCTGTTGTTCTACTGTTCCGCATTGCATTCTTTTTGTAGTAGGCCTAGTCGTGTGCGATCTAGCTATACACAACGAGCCAGTGAAACAACAACAAACTTGGCCGTGAACGTATGAGAATTCTCCCAGGTCAAGATCCGTATCGACACATCCGCCGTCAATACAACGAACCACGGGACGATGGTGCTGTTCCGGTGGCTGCTGAGCGATCCCACCGCGATCCCGGAACACGTTGGCCACTGTCGACCAGAACAACAGACATGTCTTGTTCTCGTGTCCGCCGCGTTTTGAAAGCAGTATGCCTATTAACAGCACTGCGGGATTTTAGACGTAGAACTGTAGACCAAGGGCGACTAGCGCCAAAGTCGCAATTAATGATCGAACATCTTTTCTGCCAATTATCTTGAAAGGCGGCACCGGAAAATTAAAATTTTGATTTTTTAGATTTAAACCCGAACTGTATCCCCCTTTATTCGACAACGGGTGGACAGATCGCAAAGCGGATTGTTGCTTTAACATCGTATAAATGAAAAATTCTTGTGGCTAAAATTTGATGAACTTCGGTTAAGGGACGTTGTCATGGTAATCAATTTTGTCGCGCGAGACAGCGACAAGTTGGCATTCACCGCTTTTATTGTTTGTGCTGGCATTTACAATGGTTCCGAAGATCGCAAAACCTATAGCCATACAGAGGCTCGCGATAAACCTTCTACATCCTGTAAAAATTACGTAAACTTTATCGTAGCAAATCGTTGAAATGTTGTGACCAGTTTGCAGGTAGTGTATGGATGCACACTCAAAAATACGTTGTTTTCACCAGAGTCTACGGACTGATCTTCACAAAACTTTCAGAAAATATAGAGCGATTAGCGGGCTTCATAATAGGCCTACTGTATTTAAATTGTGACGACTCGCTCAAAAGAGACGTTGCTATGGTGACCGATTTGTGGCGCATGTCGGGGAAAATTGACACACCCCGTCTTTATTCTGTGCATTGGCATTCGATAAGTGTTGGGGTTATCACAAAGCGGATGGAAAACTTTCACTTCCGATGAACCTTCGACATCCTGTAAAATTTCGTGAACTTTGGTCCAGTAACCTCTAAGATCCTTTGGTAGGTTTGCAGGAAGTGGGTGCGTGCACGTAGGCACAAACACCACATGCGATAGTTTTTAAAGGTTATTCGCTAAGCTAGACGGCAGTAGCATAGCTAGTCTGCAAGTAAGTAAGAAATGCACAGTCAAATTTGCGCACGCCAGGCGGGCTACACGTTGTGCTGTGCCCCTCTTTCTAGTTTGTCTTGTAGTTTTGCCAAAGCTGTTAAAATTATTTAGTGCGTTAGCATGTCGACTGTGACTTTCAGACTAACTTTGTTCGTAGGCTAAAATGATTTCTTGCACTTGAATATTTTGTATGTCATATGGCAACATTTTATCACAATTTTAAAACTCGATGGTCGTCAATCTTAAAATTTATGGGACCGAAACAAACACGCAATTTCGTAATGGTAGCAGTGCTTCAGGCAGACGTCAGTTAAGTATCAAATGTATAGTAAGCATAGTAATGCAATAGTAAGCAATTTTACAAATTCTGGTGGAATCAAGAATTAGAATGTTTGAAACAAGAATCCATAGACGCGCATACGATGTGGAAACACGCCGGTAAGCCTCGTACGGGGCAAATTTTTGTTAGGTATAGGACAACCAAAATGATCTATAAAAATTGCATAAAAGAATGTCAAAAGCAGGAAACATCAGTTTATACGAATGATTTGCACGAGGCATTATGGCCAAACAGTCAACTGCCTTCTGGAAATGCTGGAGGGCGAAATTTGAACCAAGCAAAAAGACTGTAGGGCAAGTTAACGGTCTGACAGATGGAATAGCAATTGTGGAGCTTTTTAAAGAGTATTTCACTGAAGCTTGCTCCCCTCTAACAAATAAAGGTGACACCAGTTTGGAGGACTGTTACAATCGTAAGAGGCCAACTTACTGTGGCACGCCATGGTCTGATGACAATGTTGTTTGATGTGGAGTTAATTCGGTAATTCGATGTTAAAGCCGTGGGAAGGCAGCTGGCCTTGATAGTTTTAACGTCGAACATTTACAATACAGTCATCCAGCTTTACCATTGTTACTGACGAACCTGTTTAACTTAATGTTAAGGTTTGGCTGTGTACCAGACGGTTTCGGGCTAAGTTATACCGTAGCGCTACCTAAAAGTAGTAATACTGCCAATAAACCACTCTCCGTCAATGATTTCCGCGGCATATTTATAAGTCCAGTCGTCTCAAAAATTTTCGAAAAATGTATTTTGGATCGTTTTGCAGTCTTCTTTGAAAGCCTTGATAGTCAGTTTGGTTTCAAAAAAGGGATGGGATGTTCTCATGTAGTTTACTCAGTTAAAGCTGTAGTAGATTTCTATACTAATCAGGGAACAACAGTGAATCTGTGTGCCCTGGAGTCTAGACCTCAAAAAGGCGTTTGACAAAATGAATTATTTTGGACTTTACATAAAGCTGATGGGCAGGATGATTCCGAACTGTTTGTTATCATTGATTGAACACTGGTTTAATATATGTGTTACTTGTGTGCGATTTGGAGGATATTTGTCTGTTTTTTTTCAGCTGAAATGCGGGCTTAGACAAGGCGGAGTTCTCTCTCCCTATTTTTTGCTGTGTACATACATGACTTAATCAGAAACTTCAGCGTTTGAATTATGGCTGTTTCGTCCGATCAGCGTGTGTAAATGCATTTTAGCAAACGTCAACGTATTACGTTACGTTTGCTAATTGCCGTCGCAATTCCGTCTGTCGTCTGTCTGTCTGTCTGTCTGTGACGTTGGTGCGCCCTACTC
>Ga0209780_1004932_pt1 | contig 10426 bp, 5 predicted proteins | sample WorMetexBAHAMAS2_FD_187384 | JGI IMG/M metagenome (GOLD analysis project Ga0209780, IMG submission 187384) | Marine gutless worms symbiont microbial communities from Max Planck institute for Marine Microbiology, Germany - Inanidrilus exumae... | ecosystem: Host-associated > Annelida > Digestive... | reverse complement strand
CCAGAAAAGTAGAGTCCCTGGGCTATCGTATGGTGAAAAAAAATTGCCGAAAAGTTCAACCGCCTGAGTAGGGTGCACCAACGTCACAGACAACAAACAACAGACAGACAGACAACAGACAGACGGACGGCCGATAGCATATAGCGATCGTGAACGCGAGTTCACGTTCGCTAAAAACAGCTTATTTACGAAATCATCGCAATGCATGCCTTGCGATATCAATTTCGCTACGGAGCACCGATTTCCCTTAAAATTAATTTTTTACCGCAAAGTCGGATATAACACAATTTCACATTATTGGACGGCATAATTGTGACTAACTATTTAGACATTAGTTGAAAAATTAACTAAAACAAGAACCTAGAAATTGGACAATTAATGGGAAGAACAATACAAAAAAATTTCTGTTGTTGGTCTTACTATGGCAACGGACGACTTCGCCGAAAAAAGAAATATATAGGCCTATTGATGGACGTAGGAAGACGAAGTTAATTTAGCATTAACTGGAGTTATGTTAACCATAAGCAAATAGTTAAGTGTGCGATTCCACACCACCGGCGAAGCGAAGTCTGCTCACTCTGCTGTCTACGACTGCCTTGTTCCGTACGACGATAAAAGCATGGCAACCACTCTAAGACCCTAGATATACTACATTTATTATTATTATTATTACACTACATCGCAGTTGGTTGCGTGACACAGCGGTAGAACGTCGGTCTTTAGCCGAACTTTCCATGTCCTGCGCGAGACCTGTAGCTGACGGTTGACCATTTATGTGGGTAAACCGTCCGCTATATGTCAACCAACCAGGCTAACTCAGCCTTTTATCCCTTCGGAGTCGATAGATGAGTAGTAAGCTGCAATTGGATGTCTCCCATCACAACCAACGTTGTTGATGACAACTGGGCTGCCTAATCAACTTAGACTACCACCAGCGTTCTTAATGACACAGCGTATTCATCCGCCAGCGCACCATCGTAGACGCGAAATAGCGGATGGTCATAATTTTTTGCGGTAATTGCGTCTGAGCCGGAAACTTCTCGACCAGTCGAAAAACGCAAATTTTACCTATCCCGCCTGCATTTGGCGCCCTTGTTGGCCGTTGGCCCTTGGGGTTATCCCATAGAAATTTCATGGAGATTTTTTGCACTATAAAATTGGAGTCTCTCGGTTATCGTTCGGCGTTGTTTGTGGCATCCTAAGTTTAGCCGTTGTCGTAGAACTCCGACTTGTGACGAACAGACACACGGACAGTACACCACGATGACAGCGAACTTTAATTTTGGTGCCTACTTCCGATTTTTTCGTGCAGCATACACATGTTACAAATGATAGAGATACCAGCAAAAGGTATGGGTACGATCCAGTTTGTTTTGTTATTGTTTGGATGATTAGGAGAAAAAATAAGTTGTAAAAATGCCGGATCATTTAGGCGGCGATCAGAGGAAAACAAAAGAAGACGAAGAGGACAAACCGTTTCAGAGTACGTGAAAGTAGTAGCTAGTGTTGCGCGATACCTGAAATTGGAGCGACGAAAACGATGCCGTCTCGGATATCGCGATACTGATACTACCGCGATACCAGAAATGCGCAGTGCAATTTCAATGTCGTTCAGAATTCACCAGTCTGAGCAGTAGTACTCGCAGACTGTAGCAGTTATTAATTATAATCGGTTGGTCTTGAAGTTGCCGTGGTCACACTCGCACTTGCAGTGGCACATTCACTGGCAGATGTCGAAACTGTTTCTTCCGAAAACGCATTCGGACACTCAGACTCCTAGTCCTCGAATTCGAAACAATTATGGTCATGACTGTGATAAATAATATGTAGTAGAAGAACAATCTAATCTCTTGCAATTGCAAATCACAATAATTATAGGATAATTATATAGACCGTGCACACGCACGGTCTATAAGCATGTGTAATATGTTGTTGACCGTGCACGTTATGCCCCCAAAAAGATTTAGCCCCCTTTTCTTATATATACCTCACAAAGAACCCTCTTTCAGTGATAAAGTATGAACTATCGACTTTTTGTCGCTGGTGTTTTCTGACATGAGTACAGCTATATCAACAAAAATTGGCCCACTACGTGTCTCTGCAAAAAATCCTTTCATTTATATATATTCTTTATTACGCCAATTGGCAGCGAAACAATAAAAAGTCAAAGACAAGATACATACATACTAAACTTAAGCATACAAGCATACACGAGCATAAAACATACACAAACACATAGGACAATGGTAAAAGAATAGGAGTAAACAGAAAAATTATCGTCCTACGAGCCCCAGCAGCTAAATAATACTATACTAACTTCAGCTCATATCTAATAAGCTTTCAAACTTCTGCCAAACATATTTCTTAAAATAAAATTGTTACAATGTACAATATCATGCATAGTGATATCGTAATAGGCAGCAATTGCTCCTATAGACTTTCTACATTCAACAGCCAAATTATTCTTCTTCTATTTCGATACTGCCTTTATGTGCACGGTAACTTCACTTGTATAAACTCCATTGGTATTGAACTCTCTTTATAAAAACAACAAAGTGGATAACTCTCTTTGTATATCCATCAGAGGTAGAAACTTCTTATAAATACTTCCATGGAATTAATATTAGAATATCACAGCTTCCTTCCAGTTTTACAGAGAAATTGAAACAATGCTTCTTTTAATTTAAGATAGTCTCTTTTTCATATTATATTCGTTTGTTGGTGCTAGAAGAAGTTGAACTTTATCTCCGATTGTGAAATTTCGCTTCAGTTTAGAGCATACATCTTCAACAGTATTAAATAGATCACTTCTGGTGCCAAATTATGCAATAAAACATTACTATGATGAAACATCTTTCTCCAAAACATAATCTTGCGCAAGAAAATCAACATTGAAGCACGCAGACATTTACAGTACAACTGTAATGGCTTCGTACTCTCGTGCCAGTATCCATTAAAAATTTTTCGAAAAGCATTATTCCATGTGACATCAATGGACTTGGCGTCCGTATTGTTTAAATGCCATGTTTCAGAACTATGCAGCAGAGAGGGAAGACAGTATGTTTTGACAAGATGAACTGCTAACATTTAATCTCTTTCAGTGCCTAGTACATTCACAATAGTATTAAAAGCACCATAAAACTTTCCAACACATCTCGATGGATCAACTTCAATTTTAGTTTTACCACAATGGAAGTAACAACCAAGGTATTTGCGACACAACCTTTTTTTGGGTGTTAACGAAATGCACATAAAAAATTACCATTACTGTGTTGGTTAGGGTTAGTGTTACGGTTAGGGTCAGTTTAGGTTGATTTGTTAGCAGTAACAATTTGGTGGTGTTAAGTGTCGCCATCTTGTGACCGTCAGCACTCTGTGTGTGCGCACGGTCAGTAACACCGTGCATAATTATAAATTCCAGTTCAGATTCAAGTTCACCGGAACTTGCTGTCGGTCTGGCCATGGTCCGGCCGGGTGAAATGTAATCTCTTATTAATGGCATTAGAGATGCAAGTAGAAATAGCTGTAAGAGTTGCATTCCAGTTCTGAGTATGATTCTGTACATACACATGGACTGAATTGATTTTTTGACCGATGCTATACACACGGCTGGCCTTGTGTATAGACAAAAGCTGTGTGGTCCTCACACGTCCGTCTGTGGGACAGCCAGATGATGACTATACTAGAGATCAAACAAACCGATCACTGCTGTTTCGAGACCGAATGAGTAACTGCACAAATTTGTTCCGGCCAGAACGGAACCACACACACAGGTCCGCGCTAGCTGCCGCGGACCACTCACGCCATGGCGGTCGGCGCGGCGAGTCGCTCTCCGGCACGGCGATATATTGTGCACTAATTACTAATGCACTGTTACTGTTTTGTGATTTTTCTTCACCAGATTTAAAATACAATAAATTCTGCCACACTGGCCTTACATACAAATCAGAAATGTCAGTTATTTTTGTGTCTGCAAAAGCATGTAACAAGACAGTGTGCATTTGTTTTTCATTCTGTGCTGTTTCTGACTGATAATCAGTATTGAAGGCCAGTGTAGTTGGTAGTGTGAGTGCAGTGTTTTGTCACATTGTGCCCTCCACAAGTTAGTTGAGACTCCTGTTGAGAAGTTTACACATGTCCTTCGTAATACCAACTCAGCATGTCTATGCACTGAAGGCCTGAGTATTAGAAATGATGTACTTTGTTGTAATGATTGGATGTTTGCTACAGCTGGTTGAATTGTCATGTGCATTTTGTAGCTCTTGATGAAGGAGACATAGCTTTGCTGAAGTCATATGTGAGTCTGATTTTATTTATGTACACTTTTTTTCACACTGTGTACACCATAGAAAACATGTCACAGACACCAGCACCACAGCTGACATATATGCATATCATTGACAAAAACCACCCACTTTGTATATGGCAGAAAATTGCATCACATAATCAAGTTAATAGCTGGTTGTCTGATGTGCAAAAGAAGCCAGTTGAGTCCATTAACATCTGTAACAGAGATGGAAGTTGAAGAGTAACAAGCATTTGTTGCATAATGCTGTGCATGACCTGATGAACATTGAACCAGTTCGGATACTGAATCATGACCATAGGTCTGGCGTCACACTGGTCATGCATTACAAAGTTACGAACCTAGTGGTTTACCAACGTAGAGGCTCCCAGAATTCCACGTACGTCTTGGCTGCATTGAATGGAGTGTGACAAAGCATGTGATTGTTTCCATGAACATTGTATTAGTAGCCTGCATTGACTTTAACTTTGATAGGGGGAGATGCCATTGGTTGGTTTCAGGGAGCTGGTATGTACCATGGCAACATCAAGAAGACAGAAGACGACATACAGAATATATTGAAGAGAGTGAATGAGTTGACGGGAATCAAAGAGTCGGACACGGGTTTGGCACCTCCAGCTCACTGGGACCTTGCAGCCGATAAACAGATCTTGCAAAGTACGTCTTACAGCTATAATATTGCTAGTTTCTGTACTTTATAAAATGCTGCATAATCCAATGGCGATCTTTAGTGCCTCTATTGCTGTTACGTTTTTATGCTGCAGAATAGATGTACAAGAGTATCAGAATTTTTGCCGCATACTGGCTCTGGAGCAGTAATGCATCCGGATTCATTTGTTGATTTTGGCAATATATAAACTGTTTGTTTGTTGGTTTACTTCCTTCCTTACTTCTTTCAATATATTTTTTCGTACATATTTACTTCCTTACTCGTTTACTTCCTGACTTACCTATCTATTTCTAGAATAGGCCCGTTCTGTTTTCAGGCCAGAGGTCATAGAAGACAACCAAACCTGGCTCGAGTTTTTTTGGTTTGATTTTATGTTATAGTATATTTTGTTATGGATGCATTTTGATCTAGTTTTTCAGTACTAAGTGAAGAGATTGGCTTTGAAGAACGTCTTCAAAATGACCTTTTTGTCTCGGGTTGGATGTGAAAACTTAGTCAGTCAGTCAGTATGTCAAAAATTCTAGTTGTGCCAGTGAGACGTTGGCAGATTTTTTTTAATTATAAGTTTTTTTTGTTTGATATGGCCACTTAGCTATTTACTGTAAACCATTGTATCTTTCTTATTTAAATTCACACTTGAAACTGTCGTGCATACGCGAGGAATAATGTTTTCTCATTATTAGTCGTATTGCTGCACTACACTAGGCCTTCACCCCACATTAGGTAAACTGCTATCTAGTTTCAGTTCTGTTGTGGGTAGGAGGCTGTGTTTGCCTGAGCACACAGTGGACTAGCAACTTGTTTAACATTACTTGTGGTTGACGTGGTAAGCATTCTCTTGTATACAAGTCCGATAGTCTTTCACTAGATAAGTGCCCTAAAGAGGGGAAGTGGAGGAGGAAGTGAGACACAGAGCAAGGGCACATGAACGTGCTAAGTTGCTGCTCATTTTGAATAAGCGGAAAGATGTTGTGTTGTTCAGGTGAGCAGCCGCTGCAGGTTGCCCGCTGCACAAAGATCATCAATGCAGACACAGATGATCCCAAGTACATTATCAACGTTAAACAGTTTGCCAAGTTTGTGGTCGACCTGAGTGACCAAGTTGCGCCGACGGACATAGAGGAAGGAATGCGAGTCGGGTTTGTGGCATTCTTTTTGTGGTGAAGTTGCAGCTTCAGTGAAAGACGTTTCTTGTTCTGTACAATTGATGAGTGCCTAGTTGAGTAGTTTACTTATAGCACCTACTGTAACTATTGGTTTATAAACTTTGTGTAATTCTGTATTGTGCGTCTTGTGTAGTCTTGTGTAGTGTTTGCCTCGATTGCATATATATATATGTCTGTCTGTTTATTTTACTATTTATTTCATGACTTTTTATTGCAAGAAGCTATGCTAGCGTAGAATATGCTGGCATCGTGTGTCTGTCCATCTGTCTGTCACAAGTCGGAGTTCTACGAAGGTGGTTAAACCTTGGATCGCACAAACAACTATACGATAACCCAGGGACTCTAGTTTGTTGACGCCAAAGATCTTGGCGAAATTCCAATGGCGTCAGCCACAATGGGGGCACCAAATAGAGGTGGGATAGGTTACAGTCGACGACTTTTGACCATTATCTCGCTATATCTCAGAATGGTGCAAGGTAGGGATATAGTTACTATGGAACCTTAATAGGAACTCGTATACGTTCTATCGAATGGCGCTATTTTTAAGTGACCTTGGGTAATCCCTAATTACTCCAAACCACCCGATTTTCCGCATTTTGTATCTCTTTTGTATCTCTGTAGTGGGTAGAGATAAAGACTTCAAATTTGGTAAGCAGGTTGATGGTAGCAAGTCCTAGCCCTCAGATGACAAATCATCCCTGAAAGGGGCGTGGTCAGGTCGTGTGAGACATTTAACGTTTGGTGGCAGTGGGCACCAACCATATCTCTGGAACGGCTGAAGCCAGAGTGATCAAATTTTGTACACAGGTAGGCTATATAAATTCCCAGCATATGGAGTACAAATCACCCTTAAAGGGGGCATGATCAGAGTCACGTGATGCATTTATCTGTGGATTAGCTGTAGCTAGAGATGTCAGATTATGTACATAGGTAGACTGTATCATATCCCAGCCTGACGATCACAAACTACCCCTCAAGGGGCGTGGTCAGGGTTACGTGCCTTATTTTGTAGTTTTGCCCCAATCATATTTTGGAATTGGTGAAGCTAGGCTCTTCAAATTTAGTGTGCTGATTGATACATAACAGGAGTACTAGTGCAAGTGCATGCATCATATATAACCCCCGAAAGGGGATGTGTGAATGTCACGCGACTTTCTTAAATTTTAAGTGATAATATCTCGTCAATGGAGCAAGATAGAGACATAGTTGCAATGGAAGATTACTAGGAAATCATATGTGGCTTATCGAATGGCACCATTGCCAATGACCTCAAAGGTTACCTTTGCTGTTTGAAAGCTTTTTAACTCCCATATCTCATGAAACATTACACGAATTTACTAACATAGCATGTCACACAGTCCCTATGCAGTAGCAGAGCTTTTTGTTGTCCTCGCTGTTTAGTATGCTGTTTGGTGGCTGCCAACAAGGTGAATAAAATCATTGTTAATTGCTGTTTGTCTTCAGCGTTGACAGAAATAAATATCAAATTCATATTCCACTGCCACCGAAGATCGACCCAACAGTGACTATGATGCAGGTAACACACACTTGTATCTGATGACTGTGAATTCAGACATGTTGTTTATATTGACATTGACTTTTAGCCATTAGCATATTTTCTGTATTTTATTTTACTTATTCTACTGCAGTGTTACTTTTAAAACATTGTTTGTTGTTATTGTATTACTAACATGTGTAGTATGCTTCAAGTTAAATGATTATGGAATAATATCTCCATGCTCAGTATCACCATGTAGTTAACATGCATGTCTATCGGTGTTCTATTTTTAAAGCTTAGAGCGTGTATATTTTTGGGGGCTGCAATTTTTAGCCGTTGGTTAATCGATTTTTCATTAAAAATTTTATTAATCAGTCAGGAATTTTTTGTTCAATTAAAATTTGTATGTTTTATTTCTTACTTACTTTATTTCCAATAAATTGTTTGTTTCTGGTTGTGCCCTAAAAATTGACAGACAACAGCCTTGCAGTGGAGGAATATTAGTTAAATATTTTTCATTCTAAATGAAGATAAGATTACAGAACTTAAGATGGCAATAATCTGTAACTGTGATTTGTCTTCCTTTGTTCTGTATGTTATTGACATACCGCCTGCAACACAAACACGTGCCCATGAAAGAGTACAGGGTGTCTAGCATTCCTGGAAATCCTGGCTATCCTGGAAATCTACTTGATTTTTCTACTGGAAATCCTGGAATTTTGCCAGATCTCCTGGAAATTTCATGGTGCTATGGCGTTTGTTGCAATTGATGATGCAACTATATTTACCATGATTGGATGACCCCGTGGTAGGTGAATGATGGGGCCTATCATCTCATGCTACATACTTAGTGAACTTTCACATCATTGCATCAAGTTTTTGTAGTAGTTCAATGTACCCCGACTGTGTTGAATGTGTTAAAATATGTACTCGAATATTCACTGGAAATCTACTGGAATTTTGTTTTCATAATTTGTTAGACATCCTGGAGTATGTACTAGTGACTTTCTAATCACTGACTGGCATTAGCGACTTTCGATTTTAGCAGATTACATTGTGATTAAAGATGCTTGATTGATTGATTAAAATTTGTTAAATGATTACCAGCCGCATTTTTTTCTACATTAACTGTCACTGCCAGGTGAATATTTGTAGGTGGAGGAGAAGCCCGATGTAACATACAGTGATGTTGGAGGCTGCAAGGAACAAATTGAAAAGCTGCGAGAAGTTGTTGAAGTTCCTCTGCTTCACGTATGATAATTTGTCGTTTTTCCATTGCAAGGATCATATTGAACTGATTGATTGATTTGAGGTTTTACGTCGTCTCACTCGACACAGAATACGTCATTCAGAGAGTTCTTCTCAGCCAGTTTCTTGGCTTGGTACCAAACCAAACAAAACACAAGAATAAAATGATCTAAGCACGCAAAAACACAACATAAAATGCTAAGCCTAAATTAACACGCAAAAACAAAATCTAATCTAAACCAACATGCAAATTTTAGAATTTTTCACATGTATGTGTGTATTATGTGCACAACTGTCATACACAATACAACACAGAATATCTCTGATTATGTTCCGTTATAACCTCTAGACAATCATCAGAGGTCAGATGCTGTCTATTGGATGGAAGGGGAATTTAGAAGCATGTGATGTAGCTCAGATGCAAGACTTTGGATTGGAGACGTTATGCTGAACTGTTTAAACATGTACTTTCTGTTGATCTCATGTTACATATACTTACTGTTATTGTCATCATATCACTCGTGGAACTTGTACTGACAAATTCTTTTACATATTTTATGTCAGAGAGAAGAATGTGTGTAAAGTTATATTATAAGATGAAATTAACAATGTGGCCATTTACTGCAGCTCGCCCATCTGCACGGATGATGCGTTAGAAATACCTGGCAAGCTGTTCACGTCCTAGTAACCCCACCTTCCCTGCAATCAAGCACACATCCACACACACCTACAAATTCCCCTCTTCTCCCTGGGCTAGTGCACTGGATTGTTACTTTGTTTCAGAGCTGAGGTCCAGAAGTAGGCTGGACCTCTGCTTGCAATAAAGAAAGACAGAAAAGTAGGGAGGAAGGAAGGTCACGAGCCCTTGAAAATCTGGTTTCTTCATGTTCTTTGTTGTCCCGCATCCCTAGAAGAGTCGACCGTCAGTCCCGCATGGGGCTAATTTTTATTATTTAGTTCTAGACAGACTAATTTCAGTTTCATTTCATTTTCAGTTCTCAGTTTTGTAATAATCTGACTGACACTTTAGTTTCAGTTTGCAAATTACCCATGAGGTCCTTTTGAAATCTTTTTGTGCCTCTTATGAGGGTGCAACATGATGCCACTGGTGCCTTGCTGCTGCTGCTGCTGTTGTTGATGATGATGATGATATTTTTATTTGTGAGTAGATTAGCAGGATGATTGGCTTAGTGCAGGATTAATTTAGACTTCTGGTGTTGTGTTTATAGCCGGAGAGGTTTGTGAACCTTGGAATTGATCCGCCAAAGGGAGTGCTGCTGTTTGGACCTCCGGGCACCGGTAAGACATTGTGTGCACGTGCCGTCGCTAACAGAACAGATGCCTGCTTCATCCGTGTCATCGGCTCGGAGCTGGTGCAGAAGTACGTCGGAGAGGTCTGCAGTCATTTTCGTTGGAAATAATGTATATAGATTTGTTGCTTTTTGTTTGCCGTCGGGATAAACGTTAAGTTGCCTGGTAGCACAAGATGTGATTTTTCAAATAATAACCATTGAGTCTTTTTGTTCCTGTGTAAAGGG
>Ga0209780_1004931_pt1 | contig 10426 bp, 10 predicted proteins | sample WorMetexBAHAMAS2_FD_187384 | JGI IMG/M metagenome (GOLD analysis project Ga0209780, IMG submission 187384) | Marine gutless worms symbiont microbial communities from Max Planck institute for Marine Microbiology, Germany - Inanidrilus exumae... | ecosystem: Host-associated > Annelida > Digestive... | reverse complement strand
CCGGTGAAGCCGCCTCCAGTCTAATTATAGCCCGCCCTGGAGTGTTACAGACGACGACAGACGACGCCAGACGCCAGCGACCATCACTAATCTGGGCCCCATTCACTATGTGTAGGCGGGCCAGTAGTAAACGAACATATGTTGTGTCTGTTGCAGATCAATCATACAACACTCTATGTTATTTCTAAATTATAAATATGCTAGTAGTTGTATTATGGGGGTTCTGCTGTACAAAATGTGTTTTTACTCATAAGTAAGTAAGCTAAGTAAGCTGTTTCTACTCAACGAAAATTTGGAACGAATACTAAAATCACGGTAGATATCGCAGAACCGCCACAATTCTACTACTTTCGCTGGAGATTACCTGTACGATGGCATTTACGACGAGTATGGGCAAGATGATGGCCAGGAATTCTGGTTTGGCGAACCAGACGGTGATGACGGTGGACAGAAGCGACGTGATGGAGATGAGCCAGAGCTGAACGTCGAGCGGCAAAGCGGCATCGGCCGTGTCCAGGTCCGTGCTGAAATAGTTCAGAATCCGTCCGACAGGGGTCGTGTCGAAGAACGACATCGGGGCGCGGAAGAGCGGGTACAGCGCGCCCTTGTGCAGCGTCCGAGATGCGGTGACGAATCCGACAGCAACCACGAGACAGTCAACGACCACCGAAACGGCTGCAGCATCAGCACACCATGCTGTTGTAATGTTCTGTCAATTTATGACAAGGTGTCGCCCTAACGGGACGTAACCGTACTGGCCCGCCGTGCAGTCTCTGCCGCCCGACCGCCCACGAGCTTGGCCCGAGTTATGTCGCTAGTCGCCGCTAACTCCGCTCTGCAAGCCGAGGACTTTTATATACTTTCCTCGTTACAACATATCAAACCTCGGCCGACGCGCGTTTTCGTACGCCGGCCCTCACGCCTGGAACTTACTTGCTGAAAATGTTCGGAAATCGACATCTATAGCCATCTTCGAACGCTCTCTAAAGACTTTTTATTCGAGCAGATTACGCATTCAGCGCATTAGAGACGATTCTTTTCGTTTAATGGGCTATAGGAGTAGTAGTAGTAGTAGTAGTAGTAGTAGTAGTAGTAGTAGTTTATTCAGCAACAGGCTCGAGGCCCATGATTACAGCGATATAAAATAATAAAAGTAAACAATAAAAACCACAACAATACACGATTAGTCCATACACGTGTACAGCAATCTGCGCCACTTATGAAGTAGTTTCGAGCGGTAATACAAGTCAGATTCCACATATGTGAGTAACAGAGTGTTCGAGCTGTTACGTATACAGTCATACAATAAATAAGTAAACTTGCAGATAACAGCAGCAAATGTGTACAAGTGTACTTTCTCTGATTCTAATTCAACACCGGCCGGCGACGGACAGACCTTGAATGACGCCTATGATTCCGTAGACTTCGAGCTTCTTGGGAACGGGCATCACGGTCTGGTTGTCACCGCCACGCCACATCGTCGGCATACACTGGTCGTCCGTCCACATACACAGCCAGATGTTGGCCATCGCCTGCGATCCTATAAGACCGAGATGACTTACGACCGTCAGAAGGAACAGCCAGAGACTGCCCGACTTGATGTACGACCCGATCACCTTCCATCCGATCTGTTTACGAACATTCAAACAATTTTCCCACTGCTATGATGATAATGATATCTCTTTATTAGATAACAAATGACAAACGCAAATGTTATGGCCTAGAACAATAGCTAACCTAGATACAATGAATAGACAATTATTAAAGGAAACAAAATAGACATCGGGGAATAAAGGAGCGTCTACAAAGGTTATTTGGGTATATAGGGAGTGCATAACTATGTGCTCTGGGACGTAGGCCAAAGTGCTGCTTTTCTGGTGGACGTAGATGTGAGAGACAATGGGAAGGACTTTGTATACTATTAAATAATCTACTGACACAGATATTCTGCTATAGCAGTCTTCCTATAATATACAGGGTGGCGCAAAACTCCAGACCACGGTGGCTCGGTAGTATAGTGGTTATGGCGTCAAACTTGCGACTTAATGGTCGTGAGTTCGATCCCCGGCCGCCACACTATCGGTCGGTTGGTACTGGGATGGGTGACCGTCTTCGGGCGGGCATGCTACCTCGGTATGTAACCAACCACCGAGGCCAACTCAGCCTTCTGCCCTCTGTGGGACGGTAAATGAGTACCGGCCAAAGCGCGATGATGCTCTGCGGCTGGGGAGTAAAGGCAGGATGGCTCTTCCATTCGTGGATAAGCGTGTGGGTGACAGGTAAAACTATGTTAGCACGTGCCATCCTGAGCGCTTTAGAGACGAGTTTCATAATATTAGGCGCAGTACAAATCTACGTCTTTACCTTTATACGATGTTCACAATTCGGTCAAATTTCCGGTTTCACGCCCGGCGTGGAGGAGCTGACCATATCGTTACCAAAACCAGCGGGAATGTAAAAGATTTTCAATCCGAGTACTCACGAAGAAATACCCTAAAAAAAACATGCAAACATTGGGTGACTTCCTGTGAAAGTTGCGCACAATCAGTTCGATCGAACGCACTGCAGGAAGCCGTCGGCCACGGTAATCCCGATGAACTGTAGTCACCCACCATCCATTGCCACAATCGAACATACACGGTGTACCGTTAATATAAAGTTGCAAATTTCATACCTATTTAGTGGAGTAGTCATTCCTGTTTCCATTGATACATAAATTGTAAAAATCCGCCAAGAAATACACCGGAGTTACAGGGGAAAATACAGTGCCACGTTTTTATCGGCTCACGATGTACGTCCAAAGGCCCGTCCACACCAGCAACAATGTCGAAGCAGCGTTCGACTTTGTCGAAGCAACATTCGACTTTGTTGCCACAAACGGCAACAATGTCGAACGATTCTATTGTAAATTTCGTCCTTTCGACGAAGTCGAAACAAATTGACATGTGCAATTTGTTTCGACTTTGTCGAAAGGACGAAATTTTGTTCGACGTAGTTGCCGAAACCGGCAACATTGTTGCCAAAACGGCAACAATGTCGAAGCAACATGCGACATTGTCGAAAGAATCGTTCGACTTGTAGCATTCGACACAGTTGCTGGTGTGGACGGGGCTTAAGCCGTGCGTCATTGGTGGCGACGTACAAAGCCGGTTCTCATGGACTCGTCCACGACAACGTTGAAAGGTTCCACGTCACCGCACTCGGCGCCGAGTGCAGCCATGTCGGCAAACACGGAGCTCGAAGACAACGACACCTCATGCCACTGACGAGACGCGTTCAGGCTGTCGCCTCCTGCAAATAATATACACAGTTTATTTCAACACATTCACAATGTTCTAGCAGTACTATTGACATTTGTGTTTCATTATTCTTTTTCCCATTTTCTACATTTATGTTTGTGTTGCCGTATTGTACAAGCTGCGTATGCCAACTTTTATTAAAGACACTACTGACTGATTGATTGATTGATTGAAATAACAGCAAGCAACAAAAAAATAGGAAAAAGAGAAAAAAACAATTACAAAGACAGCAGTTCGACTTTGGCAAACAATTCATACAAAGCATGCATAACAGAGTTGTTACACAATAATAAATGCCGTCGGACGGGGCAGACTTCGCCTCCGGTGCCGCCACCTAACGAACTCGACGAAACATGCACGTAATAACAGCAAGTGTTCGGAGTCATTTGGCAAAAGGCCGCATCGCCGTTTGCCATCTTTCGCGGCGGCGAAAGCACTCGTCCATGGCGGCAGCGAACAATACACAATGCACTTACGCGTAAGTACGCCACAGAAGGCCAGCACATGTCTGCTCCAAATTGCCCATTTCCGTAGGGGGAGATCTAAACCCCTATCTGACATATGGTACTTTGGGCTCACGTGGTTCTGTCCCCTCCCTTCCCCCAAACGGGCCTGCCGTCTTGATGGATTATAAGCACGATTTAATGAAGCACACAAGATTCATAAAACAATCAAAACAACATGCAGTCGTAGAGGGCAGACTTCGCCCCGGTGCCGCCACCTGACGAACTCGACGAAACATACACGTCGTCTTTAATGATTCTGGCCTATTCCCTCTATTGTATGAAAACATGACGTCATCTACACAACCGGAAGTACATAACGTATCGTATTGCCGTCAGAGAAGGACTGAGCCAAGACTATAATGTAAACATGTACAGAAAATTTGGTGAATTTCGACGTATGGTTTTTGAAATACACAAACAGATAAACAGACAGAAAAACAAACAGACATACAGACACGCTCATTATAATACTTCGCACCCATTTTTACAGAGACTAAGTAACTAGATTATTTCTAAGGATCCTTCACTAAGATTTATGCAGGGACATCGCGATGCTTCGTGTGGTCGTGGCCTAGGTTCAACAGTAAGGTCGGAGAGCTAGGTACACCGTTAAGAGTTAAATAAGTAAATTTCAACAGTTTATATAGTGTATACGAAGTTGCAGCAATCTACACGTTCATGTACTTTCCATTCAGTAAGTTCTGTTCAATTTTAGGCCGCATCGCACGCATAGCAAAAATGCGGCCTATTGCAAACAGATGTCATACGTAGCGTGGTCTGTGTGTCTGTGTGCTTGGCATACGGATACGTTGTGCAAAAAACGGATAAACCGATCGTAATGCCGTTTGAGGTGCTGGCTCCTGTTGGTCCACGAAACTATGTATTAGATGGGGGCATGATCGGACGAAATTAGTCGCAGCCGTGACGGACGACAAGTCGGCGATGCGGCGATGCGGCCTTTTGCCAAATTCCTTTAGACACTTGTTTCTTTTGTGTCGCTTGGGGCACGCGGAAGTCGTAAGCCTAGAACGAATGAATCGACTAAACCCCTGTAGCAAACGGGCCGAGCCGGGTCTAAGAATTTTGGCCCGTGCAGACCTCTATTGCTTACCAGGCAACGCGGCTGCTGCCCTTTCGCGAGCGTTCTCTTCGGTGTGTTCTTCAAGCAGTTTGGCGAACTCTCCGCCGTTCGCTCTCAGCGTGTCGTAAGTTCCCGTCTCCTGGATGCGCCCGTCCTTCATCACAACGATCAAGTCGACCTTGGGCAGAACTGTCAGCGAATTCGTCGCAAACACGCGTGTCTCGAACACACACAAAACAAGAACGCGTTCACTCGAAGTCGCACCGACCACTCGACAAACAACCAACAAATTGTGCGACTGTGTACGTTTGGTGCTGCCCTCTGGCGATTCATACTGTATACGTCACTTTGTAAAGCGCATCCATAGCCGAAAAAGAACATTTTTCAAACTGTGACCTTGAACCTGACTTTCGAACCTGACGTAGATAATGTCAACATGAACCAGCAGTCAAATATCTAGATCACAAGTTATTGTATACGCACACAAAACAGACCTTTTTCGATCTACCTGGGCCACTAAAATGGTTGTTAACGAAAAGTTGTAGGGAAACTGCATGCCGTTCTACTGTTTCTCTGTTATCAACGATGATATCTGATTGTCCTCATTTTATTACTATTGAGAAAATACACCGTGCGCCATAAAACGCGCCATTTAATTTTTTACTATAACTCCCGTATTTATTGGTGAATTTTTAACCTTTTTGTACCAAAGGAAACAGTATAGAATACTCTACAAACTAGTTATTTACTGAAATAATGACGTCATGATTGCGTCACACTGCGTTCACTTTATTGAGTTACTTTGTACGTAACAAGATGTCGCATTCCCGCAAGCTATAATTAGACTGGAGGCGGCATGACGTCATCGCCTGGCCTGCGCGGGTGAAGCCGCCTCCAGTCTAATTATAGCCCGCCGTGGAGTGTTACAGACGACGACAGACAACGACAGACGCCAGAGAGCATCACTAGTCTACCCCCTACACCATGTGTAGGCGAGCCAGTAATAATAATGCAATGAAATAGGATATGACAATATGTGGAGTTCTGAGAATAAAATTTTAATCAAAACCTACGGGAATCTAAAAATTTGTGCCTGAAGACTCAACAAGGACTCAACAAGAAATGATAAGATAAAAGGGACTATTTTCTGCGAAAGTTGCGCACAACCAGTTCGATCGAACGCACTGCAGTATTACAGCAGTAAGCCGTCGGCCACGCTCATCTTGAACTGCAGATACTATTGCCGCTATTGAATACGAAGTTAAGGCGAAGCTGGAAATTTTACAACTGTTCTGTAGACTGTAGAATATTCATTTACGTTTTCGTTGGTACATAAAGTGTAAAAATTCACCGAGAAATACGGGAGCTATAGCGAAAACTGAAGTGGCATGTTTTTTTGTGGCCCACGGTGTAGATAAATAAACTGAGGCGGGTATGTACCTTTCGGCGCAGAAGTCCCTTGGGTCCGATGACCCGGTGGAAAATGTGACGGCCGACGTTTGGATCGACGGCACTGAGCGCATCGTCGATGAGGTAGACGGCGGCACCTTGGTAGACGGCTCGTGCAAGGTTCACCCTCTGCTTCTGACCTCCGCTCAAGTTCGACCCCTTTCAAACAGCACAACGTAATAGGGATCCATCCGCTCAGTAATAGACGACCAGAAACGTTCAGATGTCTAAGTAAGTAAGTAAGTAAGTAAGTAAATGGCTTATATAGCGCCGAGGTCTTCAGCTAAATCAGGGCGACGCAGCTCCGCTCAAGCTCACGTGATTTGTTGCAGTGGGCGGTAGGCTTGCAGCAGCAGCGGCGTAGGCTATTCGTGCAGCAAAATGTGTTTAGGCGTTTAGCCACAATACATCAAAGTCACGTACACAGAACAGTTTCCGCAACGGAGACTTTTCTGTTGCCGGACCCAGAATCTGGAACGATCTGCCACCGAAACTGCGACACGTAGACATCAGCTTTGGACAATTTTTTCAGAAACATGCTGAAATCGTATCTCTTTAGGTTTTAGTCAGCCACGGCGCATCGTGACTTTTTGATATTGCGCTTTAGAAGTTCTCTTACTTACTTACTTACTTACAAACAATCGATAAGCCGAACTCTTATCATGGCCAGCTGAAAAAGCTGCAAGTAGATTAACCTTTCCACCTAGCTCGGTCATGTCGCGACCCGGAAGTTGATGGAGGTCACGCTCCAGTGCGCATGCGTTGACGACTTTCAGGAAGCGTGTTTCGTCATAAGCTCGTCCGAAGCAGACATTGGCTCGTAGCGTTCCTTGCTGCACCCACGCCTGCTGTGACACATACGCTACGCTGTCCTGTTACACAGCATCAACATTTATCAATCAGCAACGAATTTAACCAATTTTTGCGGAGAATTCTAAAATGGGGACGGTAACTAAGGGATTCGACGCCAAGCTGAATGTAATTCGACCCGGTCGCTTATCTCAGCACTTGCTGAGCTCTTGTTTGTATTTGCATTCTTACGAGTTTGTTTACGCCACTGTGCCGCCTGACTGACCGATACAGAAGAAAAGCAGGCCTGAATTGGAAACTGTAAATAAATAACACGGCAGATAACGCTGACATCACTCAGTCGCAGGCAGGTGACACTAGGCATCGTCGAATGCAGCTTGTGTACAGATAGCCGAGCACTTCGAGCCGAATACTGTATTGTGGGCATTCCACACTATACAGCCATCTAGTTTAAGATTGTTGACTGCTTACTTTAAACAATAAAGCAACCGCAAGCCAACTTTTCCGGTTGTACCAAGTTCAATTAACTTTGGCCGTCGGTAAATGGACCCACTTTCCAACACTGCTACTGGCTGACGTGTTGCGTGACACGTCGTTGTCATGACGACGCCGTTGAATTAAGCTACTGTTACAGATAACTGACCTTGGCTCCAGTGGCGGCAAAGCCACGGGGTCAGGGGGTCATCTGACCCACCCAATGTCGTAAGTGGTGGTCAAGACTATATCTCTTACCCCCAATAATGTGTGTGTGATCTGTTGTTGATGTTTCTGTCCAGCGTTGAGGAGCACATTTTCTTATTTAAAACGAACCAAAATGCAGGATTTTGACCAAACATTTCCTCGCGGCGGGAGGGAAACACCCCTCCCCGTCCCCGCCCATGCTTTCTGACCCACAGTAATTTCGACGCTCCGCCGCCACTGCTTGGCACAACCGGATCTTATTCATTCTCGACGTATTTACCCACGCCGACGTTTGTCGATGTCTGTCTGTGGGTCTGTCTGTTTATTTTCTGCACGATATCTCAAAAACCGCTGCAGCTAAAATTACCAAACTTGACAAAGAAATGTTCCACCGTGAGTCCTGGAAACCCATTTATTTTGGGGTCACACGGTCAAAGGTCTAGATCACGAGGCACAAAACCTGTGTCGGTCTTCAGACATAACGCAATATTGCCGCTGGCTGCGTGCGAAAGCTACGCTGGGTTTTCCCTCCTGCAACGCCCCGCAGCAAAAGCCATCCTGGCGACGTCGGGTTTTCCCTACGTCGCGCGCGACAGACAGACCGGCCGGTTTTTCTGTGAGTGTAATTTTCGGCAGTCAGCCAGCGGCAAAGAAACATTGCCGGCGTGGGTCTTTGCACTCCCGTGAGTGCTGGCTTGTTCTAGTTTACACTGCAGACACCTGCATGACGATCGTTCCGCTCAGTTTGTCCATTTCGCCGAGCAGACACTGGAGCAGCGAAGATTTTCCGCTACCGACGGAACCGACCACGGCTATCAGCTGGCCGGGAGCGACCTGTAGGTTGATACTGCACACAGTTTTCATTGCATGTTAGAATCCGTAGTATCGATGATCTGTGTCTATGTTGTGTACGCTTTTGAAATCAATATTTACAGCACCAAAAATATATAACAAGTACGTCCGTGTTCGGGACGGCCGTATATCCACACATGCCGATCCTACGTCCACAAGCCGCGCGATTTCACGAACGGCGCATTGCTAGCGCGGCGTTTGGCCCCGCGCGCTCACTGAACTATAAATAGAACGTCGCTCTGACGTCAGTCAGCCTAGGCCTGCAGGCTAGGCTAGGCTCCTATTCGTCCGATTTTGGGCTCCTGCGGGAGCAAAGTTTCAAAAATGGGAGATTCCCTGCCCAGGACGCCGATAAACCACCGTGCAAAATCCGACGCCGCTAGCTTCATCATTGGCGGAGAAATCCTCAACCGTACAAACACACAAAATTACAAAAAACAAACAAACAGTAAAAAATATCCACACTTTGCCTATCGGCATGTGTGGATGTTGGTCATCTTTATTGTCGGGCCGAAGTTCACGCTGGCCGCGTCGCATGCTGCCCTTGATGCGTCGCGGTGAATATCCCGACGGGACAGACAGACAGACAGACAGACGGACAGATGGACGACAGACGCCGTCAGCTTGCGTAATACTAACCTTAGAAAAAAGTCTACGACGACAATAATAATGATATTGTTACTGCAGCAGCAACAACAAAACCATGTCAAAAGAATTGAGAACGTAGTAGCATTGACAGTCCTTTATCTATTTATTTATTTGATATTTATTTATTTATTTTAAAAAGTATGACCGTCATCGCAATAATCGGACGGAAATGTAAGCTGGCACGTCGCGTGCTGCCTCCTGGTGAGTCACGTTGAGTATGCGCCGCGCCGCGCGCCTATTAAGGCTAGAAAAAAGACGGGACAGACAGACAGACATACATACGAACAGACGGACGTACGGACGCCAGACCGTTACATAACGCTTATCGCCAGACACGGCTCGCATAATAACTGATTACACGTTTCATTCGCGTGTTTCAGAAACTCGTATCGATTCCTTCATAATAGACAAATTGTAATCAGCTATGTATCTATGACTGACAGTGTTAACGAATTATGTGTGTATTGTTACTGGCCCGCCTACACATAAACTAGATAAGAGTTTGTTTTTCATATCGTTTCCTCACATCATATTGAGTTTTGCCTCCACCGTCAAAATATAAATACAGATTTTCAATAGAAACCGATTTCGTAAATCACGACTTCTGATTGATCGAGATTAGATAAAACATTTCACTTGGTTCTGGAACTTCTGTAAAACAAAGTGTCGCCCTAACGGGACGATACGCTACTGGCACGCCGTCGCGTGAGTTACGTTGCATCGTTGAGTGTTACAAACAATAACAGACGACGACAGACGACAGACAACGACAGACGTCAGAGAGCAAAACAATGTTGGCCCTACACTATGTGTAGGCGGGTGTGTAATAATGAACCATAACTGAAATGCTCACTCTCGTAATATTGTTGTTACGCCATCCCAAGCAAACGTTCCACGTTCAATGCTGATTGCTTTATCTACAAAATAGCGTACTGCAGCAGTTTCATCAAATAACAAAAATCTAGTGAATGTCATTTTCATGCGACCCTATATATGTTAATAAATGTAAAAAAACTGCAGTTTATACACAGTGTTAACGGCGACGGATCTAAAACCGCAAAAATCATAAAAAGGCAATGTTAATCACACTAACATAGCCT
>Ga0209780_1004930_pt1 | contig 10426 bp, 6 predicted proteins | sample WorMetexBAHAMAS2_FD_187384 | JGI IMG/M metagenome (GOLD analysis project Ga0209780, IMG submission 187384) | Marine gutless worms symbiont microbial communities from Max Planck institute for Marine Microbiology, Germany - Inanidrilus exumae... | ecosystem: Host-associated > Annelida > Digestive... | reverse complement strand
CCCAACCCATTACAAAATGAAAAATTCGGACCCAAACCCAACCCGATCCAACCCAACCCATGGGTTAACCCAACCCATGTCCATCTCTGGTATTACTAGTCACTACTCACTAGTCGCCTGGTTTCTCTGCTGCTGCGACCTCAATCTGGAACAGCTTGCCGGAAGCAGTCCGTGTAACTATTAAAGTCTAACCTTCAGCCATGATCAGTTTGTGACTGCTGATTTACTGTGATAACGTTTCAGCGTTTCTTTTTATTAGGACGTTTATAAATATTTGTTTTATTCTAATCGGTATACCTACTAAACTGGCTTGCTGTGATACTACAGACGTTGTGTTAACAGTCGTCACTGTAATGTAGGCTGTGTGCAGGCCGACATGCACACCGTGCTCTATAGAAAAACGTGCCACTTTATTTTTGACTATCACTCCTGTTTTTCTTGGTGAATTTTTTAAACACTTTTTTGTAAAAATAGAAACGGAAAGAATACTTTATAATTCAGTTACTTAAGAGCTAGATGACGTCATAATTGCGTTACACCGCAATATTCAGTCGAGTTACTTCATGCGTAACAATAATAATAATAACAAGTGCGCAGATAATTTTGACGAAAGGCCGCATCGCAGGGAGGGGCGGATTTTTCACGGTGGACAGTGTAATGTGATACCGACCAGTCGGGAGTATTGCAATCGGCTGTCATGCCGTTATTGGGAATTGAATGATCTCTTTCGCTGCATACACCGCAGCAGACTCCAATGCTTTTCAGTGGGCCGGAAAACTCCCCAAAATTGCCCCTTTTCGTGGAGGATCTCGACCGCAATCTAACATATGGTTCCTTGGCCCCACACGAGTCAGCCCCCGAACGGCATCTCGATCGGTTCAGCCGTTTTTGCAGAGCACATCCGTACGACCAACACAGAGACAGACACGCAGACAGACCACGCTACGTGCGACATCTGTAGCAATAGGTCGCATATATGCGATGCATGTAATGTGGCCTAATAATACAATGAAATGAGATATGCTGCGTTCTGAAGATAAATTTTTGACCAGTAGCTGTGTCAGTCTAGAAGATTCCTGCCCAAAGACTCGTAGGAATTCCCTAAAAATTGAAATGACGAACATTGGACGACATTCTGCAAAAGCTGCGCATAACCGGTTCAATAAAACGCACTGCAGGAAGCGGTCGGTCACGATCATCCCGAACTGCAAATAACACTGACACAATTAATATTCATTTGTAAACTTTATAACTGTTCTGTAAAGTGTTCACTCCTAAGCATGTACCCAAATTAAAATAAGCAGAATTTACTAGTAGGCCTATATACCGGGCTGCGTTAAATCCGAAAGCTCTTAGCTAACAATATAAGAATATTTTTTTTAAAATCCGCTTAATTGACTTTCGAAGAACTTGAGCATGCGCAGTTGGTTCTGTGAAGCCGGCGTATGTTGAGTTCAATGATACACAAGTGTGGTCAATTTGTAAATGACATGACATCTGAACGGTGTCTGAAAGTCAGTACGAGTGTCTCACCGAACAGCGACAGCTACGGACCTCAGTTTATTTGCACGGTTGATGTGTTTGCCAACAGGGCTCGTTTAAGACACGTGTTTATTGGAGGCGATTGCGCTGTTTTACTGGGCGCGCTCACATCACGAACAAATGCCGCTTTTTCAGCTCCGAACGATCATTGAGGAGTGAAATAGCCTTAAACTCTCTGTCCAGACTGCGTGTCTGATGAGTGCTGGACAGTACCACGATGTCCATTGTCGTTTCGTTTCATGTCGTTCATATCAGAATAATGCGCGATCGAATCGAAGCGCTTCTTCACTCTGCTCAAGTCAGACATGTCGCTTATCGAGTCGAACACACGCTTGAGCGCTGCAATGTCAAAGTGGTAGATCGAACCGAACCGACGTTTGGCGTCAATGTCCGTCGTGTCACCGACGGAGTCAAAAGCTTTCTTCGGGCGCCGCGGATTAAACGAGTGTTCAGTGGAAATCAGTCGTCTAATGCCTAGACCATTCCTCTTCACTGCGTGTTCCATGTCCGAAAAGTACCCGATGGAATCGAATGATCTTTTGGAGCCGCCGAGGTTCAAGAAATGTCCGCCGAACTTTCTCTTGCTGTCGCTTGCCAGTAACGATCCAGTGTTCGCGCCAACCTAAAACATTTATAGTATTTATAGTTTATTCAATCAAATTAACTTTACCCCCTCCAATCAACGATCGACTATACGAAAAGATATAGTTAGAGATGACTGAGTGGATTAGATACACTTATCATGAACAGGATTATTGTGAGTAGTTATCTAAAGTGGGAAAAACGATGCATTGCTGCAGTAAAGAAAGCTATTAAAATACTTGGAATGGTAAAACGAAATTTTGTACACAGATCAACAGAAACAGTTATGTCCTGATACAAGTCTTGTTAGACCTGAGTCATTTGCATAAAGACATTTAGGGGCCTATAGTTGATTGAAGGAGTTCAGCGGCGGGCCACAAGGTTGGTGCAAGACATAGGAAATTTAAAGTACGATAATCGATTAAAATATTTACGTTTGTCTCGGTTGGAAAAAGAATAGTCAGAAATGATTTAATTGAAATATACAAAATATTAAATGGTAATTTTAACACTAACATGGATTTTTACGCCGCATCGCATGCCGCATCGCAGTTGTAGATGTAGGCTATTACGGAATAGCGTGGTCGGTCTTTGTGTCAGTTGGTCACGTTTGTGAGCTGTGAAAAAACAGCTGAAGTGATGGAGATGCTGTTTGAGGAGCCGACTTGGATTAATGGCCCGTTAGATGAGGGTCCAGACCGCAAGAGGAAGAAGCAATTTTGGGGGTTGTCCGCCCCACTGAAAAGCACTGGAAGTCTTTGCTGCGGTGTACGTAAAGCGGCTGAACCAATCGAGATGCAGTTTGGAGGGCTGACTCAGGAGGGCCCAAGGAAGCATGTTAGATGGGGTCGAGGTCGGACGAATGCATTCGCAGTCGCGGCGGCGACAAGAAGGCGATGTGGCCTTGCGTCAAAATTCTTTGACAACTTATTTATATTGTAACATTCTGCGGGTATCCGAAGACTTCTGCCTGCTTCGGTGGCAGAGTTTGGAAATTCGCTAAGCTGGATTGTTCGGTGGCGGCATTCAGTACGGCACTATCAAGTTTACGGTTTTCGCTAAAGAATCCACAGTCTTCGGTCCTAGTGATAAATCTCATTATGGTAGGCCTAGCCAATTCGCCTTGATTCGATTCCATGCCCGGCGCCTGGACGATTCGTCTAGCGTTTTCGTTTCCCATAGCTTAGAGCCGCGGGTCAGGCAACCGAAAGGGTCAGAACGAGCACTTATCTGCTTTGCTGTTTCTGTATTCTAATAGGAAGGCGTCTATTCGACGGGTTTGGGTGCTTCAGTAGTTCGCTATTATATTTAACGAAAGGGGTACAGAAGTATAGGTCTGAAGTTAGCTAGCTAGGAGTTCACCCTTGGTCCTATCCTAACGAAAGATTAACTGGTTATTCGGTACGAAAAATAATGGAAAGGCTTAATCGACATGCTTGAGTACTCGCTCGAAGTTACACTGGCTAATTCGTATTGTTCGGACTAGTTCGAATTAGTTCTGATTAGTTCAGTTTTCGCAATAAGAATTTAAGTGTCATTCAGCGAAAATTTAGATAGCCTTCGGAAAGGCTGTTCGTTCGGTTTCGTACGGTTTCGTTCGCGTTCGGAGAGCGAAGCAAACGAAAACTGACGTTCGGAAAAGTTCGGAATATTCCGCTTTTGGAAGGAGAAACGGTCTCTTCGTTCAACTGCCGGTTCGTACTGTTCCCAATTGAATACCGCGTTAATTTCAAAATAGCCAACATCACTTTCTATACTGTTCATTCCTTTCAGCCTGCTTACTTATACTGTGCCTTGCATGCTCATCATTTCACTCGCTCACTCACGTTGTCCAACACCAATCTGCTCTCCGTTCTATTCGTCCGCACTTCACTCAGTGTTGCCGGCCCTGAAATCTGGAACTCTACCCCAGTTTTCCATACATAATGTACACCCAGCTACTTTCCGCCGTCATCTAAAATTTTTCCAGCTGGCCTTCCAATCCTTTTAGCTCCTCCCTTCTTGCGCCTCAGATTCAGCACCCGCTGACCACTGTGCACATTTATAAATTGTATTTGTTTGCTTACTTACTTACAAACAGCAGCGTGGGTAATTAATGACGTTTCAAGCTGTACGCGTTCAGTCGTTCACCATGCCATACGTTGATCGTCATACGTGAAGTTACCACGGTGGAAACTACACGAGGTCGGGTCTGGCGACCATGAAGTGGCACATTAACTGCCATCATTGCAGTCGATTCATAGTCAACATCAACAAGGCCGAGCATTGAGAGACCTGTTCCGTCTATTAATGTACGGTAACAGCGTAGGACTAAAAGCATTCGATTAAGCGCACTGATGAAAAAGACTGTTTTATGAGAGAAGAAAGTTACCAACGTTAATGGATATGAGCACAGCAGCATCAGCGACCATTCAGCGGCTGTGGTTTGATGACTTTTTATGGAACTCTTTCATAGCAGGCAATTAATTGAGCACTGCAGTCCGTCCGCAGTCAGCGCGTCGTGACTGCTCTCACTCAAGAACGGAAAGTCGTAGAAAGTTTAACAAGTACCTGTACGTCCGTTATCGGAGACGGCCGTATATCCACACATGTCGATCCTACGTCCACACGCCGCACGATATTGATAGGCACGCGATTACGGTAGCTCTTCCCACTCTGAACTTTACTTCTAGGTGGGTGTCCGATTCGTCCGATATGTTGGCTTCTTGGGAAACAAAGTTCCCTAAAATGGGAAATTCCCTGTTCAGGACGCCCATGAACCACCGTGCAAAATTTGACGCCGCTAGCTTTATCCTCGCAGGAAAAATTCGTAACCGTACAAACGAAACAAATAAACGAACAAACATTAACCGATATATCCACACCTTGCCTATCGGCATGTGTGGATGACAAGTGTCCAAAGTAATTAGGCAAGAGGCCGCATCGCGAGTGCATTCGTCTGCTGCGTGCGCTGAGCATGCACATTGGCCCCCAGCTGTGCAACGCTATCGTATACCTTTTTGACCATCTATAGATCGTACGTACGACGAGTTCCCGCGCACGGAAGTGCCTTTTGGGAATCGCGTTAATACTGCTCCTCATTTTGGGGTTTAAATCCCCAAAAACCTTATTTTAAGAACGTGGATAGGCATTGTCAAGCCTAATGCGCATATTATCAAAACTAATGCACCGACTCCAACCAACTTTTACACAATGAGAAAGACCGCCAACTGTTTTTCGTGGATAGTTTTAAACACGCGTAAAACAAACGCAAGACGGCGGACGGCTGGCATCTTGAAAAATCGAAAATGGCCATGTCTCAAAAACGGTTGGACCGATCGGCTTGAAGTTTGGCATAGTGACGACACTGACCCTCCGAACCGTATCGGTAGTTTAAATTTTTTTTCTAAAAATCCAAGATGTCAGACGGCCGGGCGGGCCGGCATTTTGAAAACGGTTAAATCGTAATATCTCAGCAATTGTTTGACCGATCGCCGGTAAATATGCATGATGACGACATTGGCCCAATCAACTTTACTTTGCCAGAGCACACACAAGGTCTGCGCTTACTATTTTACGTAACAAGAACTCATCAGAAAATGAGATAGCGAACGCAAACGTTTTACGACGACATCGTACATGTAGAGGCCACAGCCTACGCCCATTGAACTGAGTTCCTAATTTCTACTATAACTAAGCGTCAACGGTAACCTATGCACCCAATCATCTATGCACCTACGCCCATCAAACCGAGTTATCAGAGTTTGTTTTGCCTAAATAATCGCTGAATAATTGCGCAGATGTTATTAATATGGTCATAAACTATCAAAAATAGATTTTGAAATCGAGGTAAGCCTAACAATTGTTTTACGACGACATCGTACACGAATTCGGTGAAATAATGCAAAATAATGGGCCATTATCAAGCCAAACTCGCAAAATATTAAAACTCACATATCTCGGCCGCGGTTCGAGCGATTTCGACGAAATTTGGCAGGATAACACTGCAGTTCGACCCTCTTGAACGTTTTGACAATTACAAATTTGAAATTTCAAACATCCAAGATGGCAGCGGCCACCATCTTGAAAAATCGAAAAATCGCCATATCGCAGGGATTCGAACTCATAACCGTTAATTGTAAGTCAAACGCCCTAACCACTAGACTTCCGAGCCACAAATTACCACACCAGTATGTTACTTATTCATTTTAAGCTGCATGATTTATGCAGTATATTGTACAGTGATAATTTGCTTCATGACCTTTCTGGTAAACTCCGATGCAATTCTCCAGTGGGATGGGACAAGTAAGCAAAAGTAGTTACTTTGCGTCAACGAACCACGTGTTAATGACGAATATTACCAAATTGAAACCGCAAGTAGTATTAGAGTGTGGCTTGGCTTCTGTTCGTTTTTACAACACCGCAACACTGTAAATAGGCTTGTGCAATAACAGGCATCTGTAAAATAAATTTAGTAGAAAAACTGCTAATATAAATGTTAAAGAGCCGTGGATGTAATAAGAACTGTGTATTATATCCATGGCCCTTGACGTGCCAGAAAGAATTATTGCTGTTTTATATGTATCGATTATGGGCCTTACACACGTTGTTATAAAACGAGTTTTTTTAACATTTATATCTTACTAATGCCAGTATTTAGGGAAATGCGCTCATTTAGATACTTAAGTCAGGTTTTGTTATAACAATGTGTGTATACCGTGTACCGGTAGTATTGCATTCGTTATTTGCAAGATTAGCAAGAAAATATTTGTTGATGTTGCTCCTTATAGTTGTAGATTGCTTGTTAGGTTTACGTCGTTCACGAGAGCCAACTGTAGCTTACCTGCGACTGTTTGGCATTTGAGAGATGAGCCAACAGAGTTGAGAAGACAAGCGCTAATGCAAACGTTGTGGACTTCATTCTGACGATGCAACTGACGTAGCGATGCGATCTGCAATCAGATTAGCAGTCGAGTATATTCATTGTGTCACAGAAATAGAGGCCTGCACAGGCTACGTCTATCACGCAGCAAACTGCCATACCTGTTGCGAGTGATTGCAGTTTTCGCACGCTTCTACTCCTGTATGATTTCCACAAGCCAAACTGAACACATAACGAACGGACAAGTGACCTGTCGCACTGAGCCCACAGTGTTTTCTTAATTAGGTTCTCATATAGCTTTAGGGCGATCGAGTGCCCAGCTGTGACGCTTATTAGTGGTCGTCTGCGACCGCATGCCGCTATCGCTGTATTGCCGCGCAGCCGCTCGACTGTATGAGGAGTCTACAAATTATGCCGCCTTCGATTTCAGCGCATTTCGAATTCGTTAGCAATTAGTAGTAGCTGAGCTGTCTTAGAAGGGCATGAAGCTGCGTATTATTTCGACGCTCAGCGTACTCTTCCGTTCGCATAAGATGCCCCAAAAAGCCACAAGCATACCGTACATTCTTTATCAGCAAACCATATGCTGCTTCCTCGTTATTTTCCTATCTTCACCCAGAATGACATTTAAATTACAGACTCTACACATAAGTTTAATGCCATGAATAGCTATGTTGATGTTGTATATTGAAATCTTTTATTTGCCAGAGAAAAAACTTGTAGCATAAACGACTAACCGACCTAGGCCTATATGCACCGTGTCCGGAAAAAAGTGCCACTATATGCTGGCCTCTAACTTCGCCAAATACTGTCCGATTTTCAGAATTATTTCACCGACAGACTTAGCACTGAATTTGTAGTAAGGCAGTAATTAAATATCCAACCATCCCTGAAACGCAAAGCTACACTACCTTGTGAAATATTATTGTCCGAAAACACCAATAACCTGAAACGTGTACGGTGATTAACGATACATCACAAGGTAGTGTATAGCAACATGATTTAGGAGTGGTGGGATATTTTACTAGCACTCTGTTACACATTTACTGTTCTGTCTGCCTTAAAAATTGAAATCAGTCGACATCTGACAAAGTTATGGGTAAGGTGGCGGCGTTGCGTAGAGGTAGCGAAGTAGGTCTCGATCAATGAGGTTAACATACGTTAGCCCGGTTAGTACTTGGATGGGTGACCGTGTCCGGTTCGACTCCCGGAGGCGGCACTTTATTTCGGTATGTAACCAACCACCCAGGTCGACTCAGCCTTCTACCCTCCGTGGGACAGTAAAATGAGTACCAGCCAAAGGGTGGTGATGCTTTGCGGCTGGGGAGTAAAGGCAGGCATGGTGTAATTTGCAAGTAAAACTGTATGATCCATGTCTGAGCGCATTAGAGGTAGTTACGACTACGCGCTATACAAATCGACGTATACTTTACTTTAGGAAAGTTGACGGCCTCAAGCACCATGTGCGCCGGGCACTGTCCTGTTGAAAAATGGAGAACTCGCTGAGTTCTAACGTATGGTGGGCAGTAACTATTATAACAGCATCACGTTGCGATAACAGCCCTCAGTGACCTTGACTCCGATACAGCTGCAGCTATCGAGTTGTTTACTATTCCAGTACTCGATCGAGTACCTTATCGAGTACTCGAGTACTCGAATAAAACCGGAAGTGGAAATTTGAGTAAGTAAGTGGCTAAGTTATGTGGTCATAAGTACATGTATACAGTGTCCGAAATGACGCTATCACTCAGCAGGCGCTAATTTGTGAGCATAAATTCGTAGTTCGTGATAAGATATCAACATATTTTACGATTTTTCAAGATGGCGGCCGCCGCCATCTTGGATTTTCGAAATTTGAAATTTTTAACGGTCAGAACGGTCAAGAGGGTCGAACTGCATAACCATGCCAAATGTTGTCGAAATCGCTTGAACCGCGGCCGAGATATGTGAGTTTCAATATTATGGTAGTTTAGCTTGAAATTGCCTATTCACGCCCCTTTTTTGGGGGGAGGGGGTTGGGGTATTTAAATACGATGAGGTAAATATTGCAAATCTAAGTAGCCTATAGCAATCAGCGTCAGACGCTCTATTTGCGGGTATAATTTTTATGCAAATCGGTTCAATGGGTTGGGAGGAGTATAGTTACACACACATACATACATACATACATACACACGGAATTTAGCCAATGCGGCTCTTAGTATACGGGTGACGCTCAATACCAAACCTGCTTCGCAGGTTTTGATAAATAATGTCTATTAGCATTTGTCAAAAACGCAAATAACTGGAAAAAATGACCGAAAGTGGAAACAGTAACCGGAAGTAGAATGTTTTGAGTACCGGAGAAGTAAAATACAACTCAAGTAGTACTCGAGTACCGGTACTCCACTAGTACAACTACTCGCGGAAGCCCTACTCCGTGATCGACAAGTACCAAACTGGTGTTTTCTCGACCACTTTGGGAGACGGATGGACAGACGGAATGACCTATACGTTATGCTTTACGTCGCGCGTAAAAACATGGTAGAGCGAGAGTTATCGCTGTATGTCACAAGCCCGCTACGCGTTCTCGTGGTGCCTCGCCTCATGAATATGCCGTGAAGAGCTGAATGCCCCCGAGAACGCGGTGCCATCTGGCTCCTCCCACGGCGCTCTGGCAACAAACGTAATGCAGACAGTAAATATCACTTCTACAGTACAATTACTGGCGAGCTGCGTGTCTCACCAGTGCACCAGTTAGTGTTATCCGGTCCGTGAACGATGCGTTTTGTGATACTGCTGTCCCATTGACTTCTTGCAGGCTAATGGGAAAATAACGCACAGTGCCAGTGGAGTTAACAGTTCCTGATTTTGTCCTGACGATTTTGGTCATTTAAACTGCATTTACTGTGCGTAATTAATTACCATGTTAGTCAACCTATTTTTACCATGTCACAGAGAAATGCGACGGTAGCAAGGACAGTATTCATTTTCATTTGTGTTACCGCGACGCTATACTAGTGCGATATAAGCTGTCATCGTGTGCGTCCGTCTGTCCTTCTGTCACACGTCAGCATTGTATTACAACGGCTAAACTAAAGATCACGCAACTGATGTCGTACGATAGCCCATGGACTCTAGTTTTCTGACGCCAAAGATCTTGGCGAAATTTCGACGGAAATATCTCTGAAAAATACATCTGAAATATCTGCCACTGCGATGCGGCCTTTTATCAAAATTCTTTGACCACTTGTTATTATTAGGCCGCATCGCAGCAACAGCTAGCGATAGTGGCCTATTGCTACAGACTGGGGATAGCGTGGTCGGTCTGTCTGTTGGACAGATTCGTCAGCGCTGCAAAACGGCTGAGTCGATCGAGATGCCGTTTGTGGGCTGACTCTAGTATGTATTAGACGGGGGTCCAGATCCGTCAAGATAATGGGCAATTTTAGGTTTTTTGCC
>Ga0209780_1004929_pt1 | contig 10427 bp, 6 predicted proteins | sample WorMetexBAHAMAS2_FD_187384 | JGI IMG/M metagenome (GOLD analysis project Ga0209780, IMG submission 187384) | Marine gutless worms symbiont microbial communities from Max Planck institute for Marine Microbiology, Germany - Inanidrilus exumae... | ecosystem: Host-associated > Annelida > Digestive... | reverse complement strand
TTTTATTGCTATGTGCATCTTTCTATTTTGTACTGTTTTGTATTATTCATGTTTTTAGTAGCATGTTAGTGGCCTTTTGGCCCTTTGCTACTTATTTTAAATAAAATAAATAAACGTACAGATGGCATAAGCTATTGATTACTCCTTCATTTGTTCATTTATTTATTTTAATCAGACAACAAGGCACATAGCAACAGAGTAACGAAGGATAATAGAACAGACAGAAAGACAGAAACAAAACATACAGCATAAAAACATGAAACGCCAAGAAGCAAGCACAAAACGCAAAGTATATACAATATACAGACAGAAATATATAACTGTTGCAAAATTCAAGTTGGTTAAACAAAATCTGCTCATAATGTATGGATGTAATGATCCAACTGAGTTGCAACAATTAGTTTTAAAAGTCTTAGTTATTGTGGAGATATGGGTACATGTATTTTCATTTGAATACCCTGTATATTTGCTAATGCATTTGTTACCAGTATTGTGCGATCAGTTGAAGAAAATTAGTTTCCTGCAATTTTTAGGCCGCATTGCCTGAACACAGCGCATAGATGTGGCCTGTTGCTACAGATGTTGCACTTAGCGTGGTTTTTATGTATCTGTGTCTGCGTGTGTGTGTTGGATAAAGGGCTGAGCTGTGCAAAAGTAATGGATTCCATTTGGGGAAAGACTTGTGTGAACCAAAGGAACCATATTTTAGATGAGGATCCACATTCCCCACGGGAAGGGGCACTTTTATACAGTTAGAGACTTAAGAGTTTCGTCGGACAGAATTGTTACAACTTTTTTGTCGTGTATTTCAGCTGGTTTGACACGGGATGTGAAGATCGAAAAATCGAGCGCACCTTATTACCAGTTGGAGAAATATCCACCGACTCTATTGTGCCTCCAAATGTGAAATCCCGTGAGTTGTTCAACAGTTCATTTATTTTGCTTTTGATCATCGTGATTCAGCAGCTATTATCGACATCGGCAGGGTAATATTTTGACCTATGTATGTCTGCTTGTTTATTAGCAGAATAACTTAAATCATTTTGTCTGGATTTTCATGAAATTTGGGAAATTGGTAGATTAGGTTGATTTGAAACAGAGAAAAGTATTAAATTTTAGAAGTGGTCCGGGACATATTCTGGATGTTTGATCGTACTCATAGATAGTCTAGTTGTACAACTAATGTGAACAGTAAAACTGAAGTTGGGAAAATCAGTCACGGTACAGTACGGCGAAAATGTAGACCGATATACCTCCTGGTAACGACTCTGTGCCGATTTCAGTGTGGCGTGGCGGACGTATGCGCTGTATAGAGTGCCGTCTAGTTTGACGTGTTTTGATCGTTACAGTTGTTACGATACGATACGATACGATATATTTACGTGCGCTCAAAAGCTGACGATATAGCCAGCTTAGTCTAGTGTGCGGCACAGAAACGAAAAAAAATTAAGGAAAAACTAAAAACGAAAACCGAATAGCTTAGAAGTAACGATGCGGGCAAAAGTCCGTGAAAGCAGTCCGGGAGGAGGAAGGAGGAAGTGAAACTACGGGGGTAGGATTTTACCCACGCGGGCCACGTTGACGGTAGTCGCGGGATAGGGTTTTCACCGTTGTTTGTCTGTGTGTCTGTTATTCCCCATCTCAAAATCTGATGCAGGCAGGACCACTAAACTTGGCTTAAGCTTACAACTGTTGCACGATGAGTTCTGGAAACTCATTCATTTTTGGGTCAAAATATCAAAGATCAAGGTCACGATTTGTGATTTGTACGATACGATACGATAGGATAGATTAGGCCTATTGTGCGCTCAAAAGCTGATGATATGGCCAGCTTAATCTAGCGCACGGCACAGAAACGAAAAAAATAAGGAACAACAAATAACAAACAAATAACAGAACCGAGTAGCTCAGAAGGAACGGTCCAGGCAATAGTCCGTGAAGGCAGTCCGGAAGGAAGAAGTGAAACTACGAGGGGTAGGATTTGTGAAGGAGTAGGCCTATGTTTTAAGCCGGGAGTGTATGATTGATTGAGTCACAAAAAAGTGCCGGCGTGCGTCTTTGCATTCTTGTGAGTGCCGGCTGCTTCTAGTTGGTCTTGTGTTGCGTATACATTATTGCAGGTGGCAGTCTGAAGGTTGGCGTGACAATGTCGGCAGCCGCTAGTAACCGTACAAACAGTGACGTCGCCGCAGACAACGTCAACAACAAGAGCGAATCGGCGCGTGACAGTGACAGCAACGCGAGTGAACCGTCTGAAGAGTCGAATTTTAACTCAAACAACGGGAACGAACTGGCCGATGAAGAATCCTCGTCGCCAACGATATGTGTCTATGGCAGCAACAGCGTGGCTGGTCCGTTTGACTTAGATATTAGTGAAAACAACGAGGACCGTCAGCACGAGTCATACTGTGAATGCAACGTAAGTTCCTGCAGTGGAATTCCTCTTCATTTATCTGTTCACGGCTGGGCCGCAGTCGCCGTGCATTGTACTTTATTTGATATACTTATAGATAACAATAAATGGCGATGGTAGCTGTGGACGGTAGCAGCTTCAGCCTATAGGTGGACTAGCCAGCACTGAGTTTGCATTCATTTAGTCGTTCAAATGAAGGGGGTATACACTTTCAGTGCCTATGCCTTGATTACAATATCATAACCATTGGCATAGTAATTATTATTACTGACTAGTTATGCTGTCTGGCGTCTGTCGTCGTCTGTCGTCGTATGTAACACTCCACGGCGGCGCATATGCAACGTAACTCACCATGGGCAGCACGCGACGGCGGGCCAGTAGTGTTACGTCCCGTTAGGGCAACACCTTGTTGTTGTTGTTGTTGTTGTTGTTACCATCAGTGGTACTATCAATGTTTTCACGGTCGAAAGACAGAGCAAGTTATTTGAAGTGATTGATGTTTTTAATGGAGTGAAATGTTACCGCTCGTGAAATTGCTGATGTGCCAACTGACGTCTAGATATCGGTCGGTGACATTGGTGTTATTTACAAGATCCGTGTGTGCAGCGAGCAGTATAAAGATCCTCACACGTCCACATGGCTCATTGGTCAGGTAACTCATTACTATTGGTTTCATTAGCCGACCTATCCTGGAGAACTGGAGCAGTTCGTGCCCTCTTGACCCTACTAAAATTACTTGTATCTACACTGCGAGTCAAAAAACAATACACTTGACTTTTGATCATAACTTCAGCAAATGTAGACCGATTTTCGAAATTCTTTCACTGGCAGATTCCCAAAGAAACTCTCTGTGTAACTGTTCAAAGGTTTTCTGCCTCACCTTAGCTGTGTTGTTACACTACCTTGCAAAATTAGAAAATCTGAAATAACGGCTGAACTTTTACTCATACCATCAAAATTAATCGGTTTTGCTTAAAACTTAACAACATTTAGATGACAAATGCTACAAAAAATCAGAGTGATGATTTACTTAATTTTTGTGCAATATATGAAGCACAGAATGCAGATAACGCAAGAACTTTGGGAATATGATTTGACGACAAACTCGGTGAAGTTTATATATAGCTTTATTCGCAACAAGTGCAGAATCAGAAAGAAAAAAAGAGAAAACAAACAAACGTGCGACAAGCGACTTCATCATTGTCAGAAGGGGACAGTAGTGTTTGTAACTAACACCTACTGCGGTCACCGATCTGATAAGCTGTCCAAGAGTTAAAGCAAATGATGAAAACGTCCATATTGGATACAAACACAAGCTCGCAGACATTTATGCCATTCACTGGTGGTGCGAGCCTCATCAATGACTGTCTGATGCAGCCCACGTTATACGTTAATCAACTACTGCTTCAGTTCTCTGACCTCACGGATCTTCTGCTGAGCAGTGCTGCACTGTTATTCAGATTTTACAATTAGGCCTACAGGATTTAGACCTGATCTGTGAAGGTGGCCTCATATCTTGCAAGATGAATTATGAGGTCTCACATGCCATTGAAATCAGCAGCAATTCGATTTTTAAGATTCACAAGGTAGTGTAGAAACACATTTAAGGTGAGGTGGAGAATCTTTACGATGTGTGTGTTTATGTGTACAAAATTTCCCCAGGAATCGGATGGCGAAAGAATTTTGTAATTCGGTGTACATTTGCTGAAGTTATGATCAAAAGTCAAGTGTATTGTTTTTTCGACTCACACTGTAGATTGATTTGTGGTTGAGCTAGTCATAGTCATATGCTAGTCACTGGCGACGCGAGGAACGACATTCGAGCCGTACAGTAAGCATGTTAGTAATAACGGTGAGTGTAATTATGACTGTGGTCATTGCGCTGGCCGCGTCTAGTAGAAAGCGTACTGTAACGGTCTGGCGTCCGTCCGTCTGTCTTTCTGTCCGTTGGCATACTCACCGTGACTCATTAGATGCAGCATGCGACGCAGCCAGCGTACAATTCGGCCCGGCAATAAGGAGGACCGACATACTTGTTATGTTAAGTTAGCTGCTGTATCCTCATAAGGGCAGTGATGGGTAATAATTAAAATCATTTTACTTGAAATCACGATTTTAAATCAAAATCACGATTTTGATTTTGTGTTAAAATTATGACTACAAATCATTTCTGTATAAGGTGATTTTAATTTTGATTTGAAATCACTTTGCAAGTGATTTTACCCATCAGTGCATAAGGGAAGTGCACAGTGTTAAAAGACGTGATTTTTCTGAAGTCAATTTTTGTCTATTCACCTTCTGCATAATGACAGTCACTTGTGAGCGTGAGAGAATATGAGAATGATTGACAGTGGAGTGATGGAGTAAACACACACGTAGATTAGATACTGAGCTCAAGCACGATCAGTGAATCATGTCTGTTTTGTGCTTAATCATCCACGCTTGATATCATCACAGTTACACGTCAGATTTTTTAATTGAAAGTCGTTTTTTAGACAGTTAATATGTTATCTTAATAATCTTTTGGTATTTAACGTAGCAGCTGGCAAAATGTATTGCAGCTGACAATCCAGGACGTTCACACGAAAGAACTGCTTACGTTTGACTTTTCTCGCTTCATTGGAGAGATTGGTGGTGATATCTGCAAGGAACTGCCAATCATTAAAGCCAATGCTGACATTCTGCCAGGTGCAGATTTCTCTGTTATGGTGACTTGTTGGTTGTTTTTTGTTGTTATTCAATTGTTTTCAGTTATTTCTTAATTCGTGTACTAGTTAATGATTTCTCGCAGTCAGGTTGACTTCAAAATTCTCTTGACTGTTATAATACATTAGCTTTCGTCCAGGCTTTTGAACTCACGTTGGATTTACGCAACTAAAATTATATTAATTTTTGGCTTCGTATAAGTTGATATTAACGGAGACACATACTAAGACAATAAAGATGATAATCTGATTTAGTCACGTCACTGTAAAGCATGCAAACGTTCTATAAAAGTTATCAGAGATGGTTCCCCTCCCCTCCAATAGACAGCATCTCAGCTTTGGTGATTGTCTGGAGGTTAGGAAAGACATCAATTAAAACTGTTCTGTGCTGTATTATGTACTATAAGTCCTCACTTATGCACAACGATACGCTCACACGTGTGAACAGCTGTTAAATTTGCGCGTTGGCTTAGGTTTAGACTTTGTTTTGTGTGTTTGTTTAGGTTTACCATTTATATGTTTTTTTGTATTAGCTTAGATCAGTTTATTATCCACACATGCTTATAGGCAAGGTATGGATATATCGTTTACTGTTTTTAGTTTGTTTGTTTGCGCGGTTACGGATTTCTCTGGCGATGATAAAGCTAGCGGTGTCAAATTTTGCACGGTGGTTCATGGGCGTCCTGGCAGGGAAGCTCCCATTTTGGGGAACTTTGCTACGCTAGAAGCCCAAAATCGGACCAATCGGCTACCACCGGCGTATATGTTGATATACGGCAGTCCCCGAAGACGGACGTACTTGGCAAGGTGTGGATATATCGTTTAATGTTTTATTTGTTTGTTTTTTGTTTGTACGATTACGGATTTCTCTGGCGAGGGTAAAACTAGCGGCGTCAAATTTTGCACGGTGGTTCGTCGGCGTCCTGGGCAGGGAATCTCCCTTTGGGGAACTTTGCTCCCCCAGAAGCCCAAAATCGGACGAATTAGCCACCCACCCAGAAGTAAAGTTCACGGTGGGAATTGCTTTCGTAATCGCGTGCCTGTCAATATCGCGCGGCGTGTGGACGTAGGATCGGCATGTGTGGATATACGGCAGTCCCGGAAGACGGACGTACTTGTTCCTGTGTTGCTTGCTTTTGTTGTGTTTGGTTTAGTTACTTCAGTACCAAGCCAAGAGATTGGCTGTGGGACGTAAAACCTTAACCCAATAAATTAACTCAATCAGTCAATCAATCAATCAATACAGTTACGACGAAAATTCCAAAGTCAGTACTTGTTATCCACACATGCCGATAGGCACGGTGTGGATATATCGTTACTGTTTGTAATTCTGTTTGTTTGTGTGTTTGTACGTTTACGGATTTCTCCGCCTAGGATAAAGCTAGCGGCGTTAAATTCTGGACGATGGTTCATCGGCGTTTAAGGCAGGGAATTTCCCATTTTGGGGAACTTTGCTCCCCCAGAAGCCCAAAAATCGGCCGCCGAATAGGCCAGCGCGTGCGCTGAACTATAAATAGAACTGGAAGGAGCCTAGCCTAGCCTGCAGGCCTAGGCTGACTTAAGTCAGAGCGACGTTCTGTTTATAGTTCAGTGATCACGCGGCCACGCACGGGGCGTGTGGACGTAGGTCGGCATGTGTGGATATATGTCAGTTCCACTAACCTAAGTTCTTGTTGTAACTGGTATTTGTCTGTTGGTCACCAGTGATCTCATACCAGATTACAGTCACGACCGGTGCTTCTGGCAACACTGATGTGACGGAACCTTCGGTTCACGTGACGTTATTTGGTACTCGTGGTGACAGCGGACGAAGACTTCTGTTCGTAACTAATGATCGCTCGCACAAGTTTCAACCACTTCAGGTAACGATACGATACGATACGGTAGATTAACGTGCGCTCAAAAGCTGACGAGATGGCCAGCTTAATCTAGCGCACGTAATCACGGAGTGATGTTACGTGGTTTGCGATTCCAATGGATTTGATTCCATTATTAGCCCAATCAGTTAAAAATATGATGGCTAGCTTCTATGCATTGAATTTTGGTATAAAATTCTGATATTTGCTAGTTTAAAGCGTCGGCTTTTATAAGGAAGAAAATTAAACCAGTTTTGTTTTTAAAAATATAACAATTATTATGTGTCCTCAATTCCATTGTCCACTTTAGAAACAGCATTCAGCAATTAACTGATTTGGATCAAAACAACATTGGCACTTGCGAAATTCAGAATTATTTTGCTTGAATAATTCTAGCACAGCATGATCACTCGATTGGATGTGCTTTTACTGCAGTAAGTCATTTTCTGTTTTTTTTTCATGAAAAATGTTTTATTAATAACATGATGTTAAACGTATGTTTTCAGGTCAGCACGTTCTTCATAGAGGCTGTGGATCTCGGTGATTTACGGAGACTGGTTGTTGAAAAGTCTTCAGGTACACAGTGGCATCTCAGTCAAATAGCTGTCAAAAAAGGTTCCTTTGCGCCAAAGGAAGACGTGTTCCAGTATGACAGGTATGTCACGCGTGTGACAGGTGACAGGTGTGTCACGTGTGACAGGTGTATCAATTCTGAGACAGGTGTGTCACGTGTGTGACAGGTGACAGGTGTGTCACGTGTGACAGGTGTATTAATTCTGAGACAGGTGTGTCACGTGTGTGACAGGTGATAGGTGTGTCACTTGTGACAGGTATAATGCGACATGCACACCCTAGGTATTATGCCACTTTTGTGACATATGAGACATTACCATCTTTTCACTGAAGGCTTGAGTTATGGTTGTTATCGTTGTTATCGTATGAATTTGAGCCATGTGTGGTCAGCCGTTGAACGGCAACATCGTCAGCTGAGTGGAGCCGCTGCAGGCGACCTTCTAGTTGGGTCTGTGTGCGGTTAAGCAGATGACGAGGCTTAGTACTAGGCTACCTACAGCCCCACTCAACAACATCATACAGCTCATTATTGCATGCAGATGAACTGCAAAGCATAAACAGAAACTTGTTTGGGTAGCTATTTTTCTATGTGGTCACTGGTCGCGTTTATTTCGCTGTAGGTCTAGTGGAAGCTACTTGCTGATTACAGTACTGTTATAAGTTACAAATGACACGTGCAGTTAGTGATCAGTGAAGGACACATTTAACATTTGATACAGACTGATTGAAGACGACGGTGATCAGTGCCGAGTGTCGGTGGAATTAATGCTATCAGAGACGAAGAAGAGCAACACTGTTATTCCGCTTGATGCGTGCCCCCATTTGCAACAATCTGGTGAGTCTGAGTTTTTAAATAAAATTTTCTGAAAATCCAAGCCATTTTGGTGCAGATTTGTTTGTAAATCTTGTACATTAATTTAAAACTGAACTTAGTATGCGTGTTTTGGTGGCAGAGGGTGTTTGGAGAGTTTCCATGACAACGAGTGACGTCAAGGATGCGTGGACAGAAGGTGCCCTGGTTGCTTTAGTGCTGTGCGGAGATAAACGTGACAGTTCAGTACAGCCGTTGATAAATGACAACAAACTCAGTCTGCGTCGCGGATGTACTGCTCATTTCACGGTGCTTACTTTATAAGTTTGTAGCAACTTTTTCATCATTATATTGTATCGTCTTCACTATTATTGAATGCAGACTGACTTTTAATTAGCTGTTAGCTACTGAAATGATTGAGAATAGAAAGGCCAAATTCGAAAGCAAATTTATTAACCATAACAAGTTGTTACCGATGCTACGTTATTTTTGCATATATGGAAGTGTAAACCATTGTTAACGTTGTCACGATTATTTATCTAGTTAGGTTTCTTTCCTTTCTTCGCTACTTGTTTTTTTAATTCCGGGAATAAAAATTATCACTGTGTACTAGAGAGGCGCAGTTTGTAACAATTAGTTAATTGTTGTACGTTGAAATTGTTTATTATTTTTGGTTAGATTAGTTCTATTATTAAGAAGTTTGGCCAATAGTGTGAGGTTATGTAAGGTAATTTAAGTCTTGTGGTTTGTAACTAGTGACATATTTGATTAATAGAATGGTCACCTAGCACAAAGCTGGATGTTACATAACGACAATACGGTGTAATTCAGCAACAAAAAATTAACCAAACGCCAAAATGCAAACTTTTAATCACTGATTGGCAGTAATTGAAATTTTAGGCCATTATTATTTTTTAACAAACTACAATGGAAGGAACAACTTTACAGTCGTCACGTGGTTATCTTACAGGGCGGAGCCCATGATGATCACAAGACGACAATAAGGGTCGGTGCACACTATCCGTGTTCACGGCCTGTGTTATCTTCGACGCCCGTGAATACGGCGGTGTCTAATAGCCGTGTCTAAAAGACATACAAGTCGATGTCGTTACGCTCACGATGTAGTTAATCATTGAAATATATTATTTTAGTGATTATTTGATGCAGTGACAAAACATCCACACCACAAACAAACGACCTGTATATAGTGACCGTAGGACGGACAATATACAGGAAAACCTGTACCGGCACCCTCAGTTAACAACTGGAGGATATTGTTCAATCAGTTTGACTGCCCTCATTCCCTTGCTGACTGCATTAGTGCATTCACATTAGATACAAGTTCTCTTCAACGATATTATATACACCATCTCTGTATCGTTCTAAATGAAATATACTAAAGGATATACTATATTTTCTGTTAACTATAATGACACTAATTACGCAAAAATATATAGAGTAAATTATGTATGTAAGATATGGATGCCGGTTGTACAAGTCCACAGTAACTAATTTTATCACAATATAATAACTGGTTACATGCAAATGATGACTGTAATCTAAGAGTAATATTGCTTCACAAGAAGCTCAGCTACCACAGAAGAACCGCGTGACACGCTATGTCAGTAAATTCGTGGACCGAATTTAGAATTTAGGACCGATGTCCTAAATGAAGCCGGTTCACTCTACCGGTGAACACTGGCCGTCTTGACGGGCCGTGTTCACAGGCGTCAAAAGCGTCGCCCGTAAACACGGTCCTTCAACTCGGGTGTCCAAAAGTGTCGCCCGTGAACACAGCCCTTTAACTCGGGTGTCCAAAATGACGCCCGTGTTCACAGGCCGTCAACACTGATAGTGTGGTTGGTTTTGTTTTGTTCTTTAGCTGTCCTTGATCAGAGGGTTAGCCACACCATGGGCGTAGCCTACTTTCTCCATTTATCTTTGTCCTCCGTCATTCAGATTGTTGTTGTTGATTTCTCAAAGTAAGTAAGTAAGTAAGTAAATGTCGATTTATAGAGCGCGATTCCGTATAACACCTCTAATGCGCTAACGCTTAGTGTCCGGCGAAC